>Ga0137460_1000001_pt1 | contig 36112 bp, 63 predicted proteins | sample EasRivERMGT723_2_FD_102307 | JGI IMG/M metagenome (GOLD analysis project Ga0137460, IMG submission 102307) | Soil microbial communities from meander-bound floodplain in the East River, Colorado, USA - East River MetaG ERMGT723_2 | ecosystem: Environmental > Terrestrial > Soil > Floodplain ...
CCTGGCTCCTCGCCCCTGGCTAATGTCGACGCGTCGCGAGCCGTCTTTGGGGCTTCCGACTCGACTTCGCCGCGCATTGCCGTGGGCTCGTCGGCGGTCCATCTCGGGGTTGGGCACGGAGCCGCAGCCACTGAGTCCGTCATCCTCGGCTCCACCTTCAAGGCCGCGTTCGATGCCTTCGTTACGACGCTGTGTGCATGTGTGGGCCCATTGAGTCCGATTGCTGCCGCTGCTACCACGCTCCAAACTTCGCTTGCCGTCGGGTACACATCACATGTCGTCAAGGTCAAGTAAGATAGGGACACGCAATGGACTACTCAGCACGCATTCAGTCGCGACTTCCGGCGCGCCTTGTGGATTCCGCGGCACTGTCTCCGGTGGCCGGAGCGGTGATGGGGGAGTTTGCTGGGCAGCTGCAGACAGTCGACTCCGCGATCCTCGCTCTTGGTGCTGCGGTGCGCAACGTCGACATGACATACACGCACGACCGAATACTTGTGCGTCTGCTTGGCACGCCAACGATTGGTGTTGGTGTGTTGGATCTTGAGACGTCTGCCGCGGGCACACTGACCGCCGCAGTGCAGGTCGATACTGGAGGCGGAGGATTGAATCCGCAGTGGGAGCTCACGGTGTCCGGTGTAACCGGTCCAATGCGAGCTGGGGATCCAATATCTGTGGCCGGATTGTCGGACTCAGTAACTGACTCCGACATGTACCCAGCAAACAACGCATGGCTCGATGGGTGTGCAAGGCTTGTTGGTGAGCGACGCGGAACCACCGACACTGATGTGCTTGCTCGCCGCAGGGTATTGGCTCGCGCAGCGGCAAACTCAAGCTGGGGTCGCCTGTCGGACTTGTATGGCGTTGGTATCCATATGTTCCCGAGTGTGGTTTATATTGACGATGGGGGTGAGACTTCTGATGCCGTGTCCCCATGGAGTTCTCCTCCGTGTCACTCCGGGCAAGTCCGTGTCGAGGGAGTGGATTCAATGTCAGAGCAAACCTATCAGGCGATGGCCAAAATCCTGCGGTCTGCGGCTCCGGCCGGGGTCAAGGTGTTTATTGGTGCGCTACGCACCACTCATGCCGGTGTCTTTCGATTTGGAACCTCTTCGTTTGGAGATGGTTCGGTGCTGTATTCGATGGAGACATAAACGTGGCCAAACCGACTACATTGCCAGAGTGGGATACCACGGTAGCAAATATCACCGAGCCAGTAACTGAGAAGTCGGTTGGCTGGGGTGTTGCTCAGGCTCCTCCCGCCCAGTACTTCAACTGGCTGCACTACTGGACGTACCGATGGATTGAATGGCTCACCAATACATCAGGTATGGTGGCGGAGGCATGGGCTTGGACGGGTCGCCACAGCTTCACGCGCTCGCACGCAACCGAGTCGGCCGTAGGGATCTCCAATGCCGGGGGCGGTAATGCCTTGGATGTGACCGGTAAGTCAACGCTTGCTGGGTCGCTCACAGTCACAACCACAGACGGAAGCACGGCCGCTTCAGTGACGTCGTCTGGTGTTGGTTCTGACCCAGCTATGATTGTATCCAAGGTCGGCGGGGTCGCAATTAGGGCCACCGGCGGCATTGAAGTTCAGTCCGCCAGCAACATCACGACCCTCGGGAGTATCTATGCTGACTCTGGAACCGTACATGCGGCTACCGTGGCGTCAAATGGGGCAGTGACTGCCATTGGGGCTGTGTCTGGGGCTACGTTGACTGCTACCGGAACCGTCAGTGGGTCACATGTTACAGGCATTGCCACTGTGGTTAATGGTGTCGGTGTTTCCGGTACGGCTGGGTCAGGGGCATTGGGGGTCGGAACCAAGGGCGTTGGCACCGTCGGGACTGGCATTAGCGGCGTAGTGACTACTGGTGTTGGGGTTAATGGGGAGTCAACTGGCTCCAGTGACGGCATGGTGGACATCACTAATATCGTCTCCGGTAAAGTGTACGTCATCAACATTGTAGGCAACTCCAACTGGACACTGATAGGGTCGCCAGCAAATCAAATGGGTGTGATGTTTCGTGCGACCGGTCCTGGGACAGGCTCAGGTAACGCGCTGCATACTCCGCTGGGCGGTTGGATGTCCTCTGTGGAGGGTATTGGTTTGGCGGTGAGCGGCAACGCCACGCGCGGAGCGGTGCTCTATGTCCCTCAGGTACCAGTGCCATCGACACCAACCGAGGGTTGTATGTATTATGACCATGGATTACATAAGCTCCGGTGTTGGGACGGCGGCACGTGGCGCAGTTTCTGGTGACCTATGAGTACTGACGACCTCAAGAACTTACTAACCTCCGGTGGTTACGGCCTGGCAACGATTGGTTTTTCGGTGGCCGCTTACTTGTACCGGCAGCTCGATTCAGTGAGGCGTGAGCTCATTGACACCATTAAATCCGATGCTGCGGCCCAGCGCGACTTACTCATGCAGACTGTGCCGCTTTCGACCAAGCTTGCAGATGGAGCAACGCTCATCTCCAGGGCCCTCGATTCTCTCGAGCGCGCTACATCCAAGTGTCGAGGTGTCCAGTGATGCGTAAAGAGCTTGAAGCTGCGCGCAAGGTGCGCGCCCAGATGGCCAGGGCGATGAGGGCGTGTGTGGTGGAGTTGGAGCAAACCGGTCGAAAACTTGACGAGGCGCTTGAGCGCATGCGCGAGCGCACCGGACAACAAGGAGTGCAGCGTGGATAAGGCATTCGTTCTCAGTGGTACGTCGTCTTTCGTTCTTCAGGACTTCGGGTTCTGGAGTGACTCGCAGGGCGTCCTTGTGACGGGCGCCAATGCCGACATCTCTTTCGATGGTACCAGTGTCATTCCCTTGAGTGTCGGAACGCAGATTGCGTTCTCGGACCACGTTCGCTCGTGTATCTGGGTGCGCGGTCTTGGTGCTACCGTGACGGTCATCGCCACTTCGCGAGGTGCGTAATGGGTATCTCGTTCGGAGGAGTTGGCGGTGGTGCTTCGGCTGTGTTTCCTGGGGCATTTTGTAGTCAGTATTTTCATCCTGGCAAAATCGTTAATGGACCCGGATACAATCCTGGCGTTTTTCTTCCTGCCGACCTTGCGTACTTTATGCCGTTTTGGGTGCCGATTCCGGCCACCATCACACACGTGGGGTTTTTTCGAGAGGATACCGCGTCCGCGTCAACGACAGGGATTGCAATCTACTCAAACATTATCGGCAGTGCAGGGTCTACCCCTGGGTCACGTCTGTATCTACAGACAGGTCTCGACACCTCCCAGGGTGGATATAACGAAAACGCATTGACAACTCCATTCACGCTTACAGTCAATGTGGTTTATTGGGCTGCATGGGCGCCAAACTCCTCGAAAAACTGGAGGTGCGTGCATCAAGGTGATGTCTTTACGTGTTGCGGAGAGAGTCCTGGACTCAGTAACTCATACACACACCTACAGAGAATCGGGGATCACTCCGACAACCTCCCCGTGACAGTAGACAACCTGATTTACAACCAAAGCCAATCGATTCATCTTCCGATGATTGTCTACAAGCTATCATACGTGTAATCATAGGAAACACACATGACCTTCCCATACGACACTCCACTGACGACCGGGAACAAGGTCGACCGTGACACCTACCCGCTCGTCCCAGCCATCAACAAGGTATTGGCTGGGGTCTGGAACGAGGCGATTCTGAGCATCAATCGACTCGCAACCGCCATCACCAGCGGCTCGTTTCTTGGCCTGGCTGGCGGATCAAGCCCTGATGTTGCTCCTGTTGGCGGGGTGCGGCTGAAGGCTGGTGTGGCTGGGCTCGAGACCTCGTTCGATGGTGGCGCCTATGTGCCGGTGGGGGGTTCGATTCCTGATGCCAGCAGCACCGTGGCTGGCAAGGTCAATCTCGCGGATCAGGTGTTGGGGGCCGGAGTCAAGAAGTTCCAGTCCGCGCTGGCGCTCGCCACTGCCCCCACGGCCCCAGTGTCCGTTATTGGCGAGGTTCGCTTGCGTTCTGGTTCTAGCAACGCACTGGAGATCTCGGCAAACGGCTCCGACTACATGACACTTACCGAAGCGGTTAATGATGTAACCGGCTCGTCTGGCGGGAAAATCAACCTCAATAACCAGACAATGGGGGCTGGGGTCAAGACGTTTCAGGGCTCCATCGCTATTACTGAAGATTGGAGTGCACCCTTATCTGAGGCTGACTGTATTAGTATGCGGTACGGTCCGACAGGGTTCGAGCTTTCGATCGATGGCGGAAATTACGCTGCGCCAAGTGTTGTTGTCCCGGATGCGTCCGATACTGTTGCTGGAATCGTGAGTCTGTCCGCTCAAACCATGGGTACCGGACTTAAGACATTCATGGACGGGATCGATAATAACGGCAATACACTCACTGGTGTTGTGACCCCACTGAACTACAACGATAGTGTTGCGGTTAGTCTCGAGTTGTTGAATTCGGACTCTCGCAGGATCGCTGCCGCCGGATGCACTGTCGGCACCCTGGATACAGAGCTCGACTTCAATACAGGCAACGACCTTCGACACCCAGAGCTCTACGGGAGCGCCCCTCTCACCCCTAATTTAATGTGTGTCGGACATGTGATAATGGGGGCTGGTATCGCCCCGATAATCAACACGATCACGAGTTCTGCAACGTTGTTGGTCATCTGTGTTGGAGCCACAGAGGGCACGCTTACTATTACGCACGGCGCGACAATAAGACTCAGTGGAGGGGTTGACGCGGTGCTTACGGATGGCGGGTCAATCCAATTGATCCGTAATGGATTGTTGTGGTGTGAGATGTGCCGATGTCAGGTGACGCTATGACCGCAGAAACCGTTAGGACATGGGGCCTCCGGGCCGCCCTCTTTCTTGTTGGTGCTCTCACTGGCGGCATCGCCCAGCGCTACCTCGGGACACCCAGTGTCGAGGTACGCACGGAAACCAAGGTCGAACTCCGCGACGTCATCCACGAGGTCGTGCGCGTCGAGGTCCGTGAGGTGCAGGCCCAGGCCAAGACTGTCGTGGTGTACCGGGATCGTACCGTGTCCCCCGCTGGCGCCGTCCACGAGACCTCCGTCGAGCGCACGGAGTCCGTCGCCGTCTCGGAGGTGTTGACGCAAGGCACCAAGGCCTTCGACCATGCAGTCTCGTCGAACAGTTCGTCGGTCACTACCGCGACACCGGTGCGGCCGAACTGGCGCGTGTCCCTTCAAGCTGGAGCATCCCTTAACGCCCCCCTCATCCCCTTGGCCGGGCCCCTCGTGTTGGGGGTAGAGTTCCAGGGCCGTCTCGTCGGCCCACTGTCTGGCGGGGTCTGGGTCTCTACCTACGGTGCCGCTGGTCTCTCGCTGTCCTTGGAATTCTAATATGACCGTCGACCTTGCCGTGCTTTACCCTCCGTTTCGAACTAAGGCCCTAGCCCTGCAGGCGCGCTGCGCTGCGCTGGGTTGCGAGTACCGTCTGACCTCTGGTGTGCGAACATTCGCGGAGCAGGACACACTCTACGCCATCGGCCGCACGACTGGCACTAAGGGTGCCTTCGTCACCAAGGCGCGCGGCGGGCAGTCGTACCACAACTACGGAGTGGCCGTGGACTTCGTGCGTATCACCAATAGTAGTGCGGACTGGAGCCGGGCTGCCTACAGTGCCCTGGGCGCGGAAGCCAAGGCTCTGGGGCTCGAATGGGGCGGAAACTGGCAGTTTATCGACGTGCCCCATGTGCAGCTCCCTGTCTGTCTTGGGGACCTGCAGGCAGCCTACAAGACCGGAGGTATCCAGGCGGTGTGGGCCTGGCTCGATTCGCACGCATGAAACAACGAAGCCCGCCAAGTAGCGGGCCTCGTCTTGCTTCGTGGTACTGACTCCTAGAGGCCAATGGCCCTGAGTGCTCCATCTACATCAGTCACAACGACCGCCGGAAGGTCATGGTGCTGTGCGGCGAGCATCCATGTAACCTGAGCCTCCCTTAGTTTCTGGCTTGATGGTGATTTAGATCCATCCTTGACTTCCATCACCACCCATTTGCCGCGAAACCCAACTAATAGGTCCGGGCACCCTCGCCCAATCGAAGCCATGCTTTGGACCATTGCGCCAGACACCGTAAGGACCCTAACGATCTCGGATTGATTTCCGTCGACCTTGCGCGCGTACCGGCTCAAAACGGAACGTCCTCTCCAGAGTCAGCGGGAGAGGTCTTGGTTTGGGTTACCCCATTCTCAGTATCAACGCGCGCCTGAAGCAGTCCTGCGAGCTTGACGTTGTTGTCGCGAAACCGAGCCTTGGACGGGTCATCGATGGACTGCGTCACGACCCCGAGCATCCATTCGATATCATCAATGGGTGCCGACGCGATCGGTCGCCCTTTGGTGCGGCCGAACGGCATGGTGGGTCCGCCAGCCCCCGACGGGCTCGTGGTCTTCGGTTCGGCACTCTTGCGTGCTTCGGCGTAGGTGACTACAAGCGCATGAAAGGCCTTGGCGTTGATCTGGTCAGTTGCGAACTTCACGGCGCCCTTGGTTACCGCATCCCATGCCGACGAAACAATGATGTTATCTGCCATTTGTCTACTCTCCCTTACTTCATCCGGGGAACCTCCCGGTCGGTATTATGCTCGTCTACAGTTTATCACACATGCGGCTCGAATTGCAACCTCGAGTTCAAAATCAATGCCGGCCGGACCGTTGGTCTGCTTCAGGATGCGAACCATAAGTCTCCCGTTGTCGCGCCATGCACCAAGCATTACACGTGAGTAATTCTCCCACCCAGAACTCCCACTGAAGTCTCGCATCCTCGGAGGGCGCTCTGACTCGTCACCATCCGTGTCTCCGCGTTTGATGTGACCCACGACGATGACTGGTACGTTTCCGCTCTGGGCCTCGCTTCGTAACGCAAGTAGCGCTCGACCGATTTCAAGGTCGAAGCGTTCGCTTGAGCCACCGAACCTTAGGCATGTCAGGTTGTCGAGGATGACTACCCTGCAACCGCGCTTAATCATCTCCCGTACCGACGACACCGCATCTTCGATGTTGCCTGGCGGACGAGCGTCATCACTCTCAAGTAGCCCTTCGACTTCATGCCACCACTCCAGGGCGCTCGCAAGCTCGAGTCGCTCATGTGTCGTGCCTGGGCGGTCACCAGAAGCAGTGCGAAGATCCGCTCCCGAGCGTTGCGCTAACAGGCGTGAGATAAGGTTAGACGTGTCGTCTTCGTAGCTAAGAATACCTACCTTAACACCCGCCATCATCCATTGTCTAACCAAGCCAGCAACCAGTGCTGATTTGCCTACACCAGCCCTTGAGCCGATTGTGATTAGGTTCGGGATGAGCCCGATTTCTTCATCAAAATCAACCCACCCGGTTGTAAGCGGTTTAGGTGCTGTGTTCGCCCACCTGGCTTCCAGGTGCTCGATATGTGATACCGCGCTCCCCTTACAGTTACGTACGCGATGACCTGATGTTGCAGAGCCGGTCGACTGGCTGACTACCCCAAACTCAATGGCCACCTCCGAGAGCGGAGCTCCAGCCCTGAGCTTGGCGAGAGTGATCTCAGTGGAAGCTATGGCTCGCTCTCTTGTGGCGTTCTCTCTTAACGCGGAACATCGCACCATTGCGCTCGAACCACATATCGGGAAGCCGACACTTTCAGCACAATAACTAATAAGGTCTGCTCGACCCATGCGCCGCAACGCAGAGTCAAACACCGAGGAGTCAAGGGGCTGGTTTTTCCGTAGCGTCCCGAACACCAACTCCCACACCGGTCTTACTTGTGTTGGTATGTCTTCAATCGTAAGTCCAGATGCGATTACTGCTGACTGTGCCTCGCTCGGGGTCTGTGACAACTCAGACAGAGATTGGAGTGCACCAACATCTATTGTTGTGGATTGACCCATGCGTGTCTCCAGTGATGCAAGTTAGTGGCCATGTGTCTCCGCCTGTGGGCCGGTCATCGGTTGCATGGGTCATTCGCTGGTGTGGTGTCGGAAATGATGACCTCGCGGTGGCGCGTCATAACCCCTTCTCCCCTAGGCCAGGACACCACCCGGACCGAGATCGTCGTTCCTGAGCCAAATACGGCGGTCGTGTAATATGGCACAATTACTGCATCCGTGGCCGGCATGGCCAAGAAACCCAAGGAACCGATAGTTGGTGCCCCGTATCCAAAAGGATGGAAGCCAATGGAACCAATTGAGCCTCCACCTGGATGTTGGGACGAGATATTTGTTCCAAAACGCAAGTATGTCGAGTGTCCGTTATGTGGTGGGTTGGCTTCATTTCTTCCGGCTAGCACACACTCAATCCACCGCTCGGAGGACGGGGTCAGGATCGTAAACTGTCTCGGGAAAACAGTGGCACTATTCATGCAAAAGAAGAAACCATGACAAACGACATTGAGTATGCTGTATGTCAACTGAGGGAAGCGCAGTTGGCTCTTCGGCGCGAGTTCGGCTCGGTCGCCTCCATTAGGGTGAATGATGACACCATTGTTTACGAGGACGATTTTGGAGTACACAGGACACAGGGAATGTCGGTGCTTGTGGCACTTGAATGTGGGTGTCGCAAGTACATTGAGGTTGGTGGAAAAATTGAGGTCATAACCACATATGTATGTCGAGGTGATAGGCCTCCAGTGAATAACCCAGAGTTGCCTAGCGTGATTTCGTACGAAGACCTGCCGTTCTAACTGTAACACAAGGGAGTACACACATGGAAGAAACAGAGAAGTCGAACGTCGGCAATGAGCTTGCTGCGGCCCTTTCGAAGTGCCAGGGCGCACTGTCGAGCGTTGGAAAGGATCGCGAAGTCAAGGGCACGTACTCCTTCAAGTACGCTACCTTGTCTGCTATTTGGGAGGTTGTGCGTAAGCCTCTTGCGGACAACGGACTGTCAGTGGTACAGCTCCCGAGTGTCGGTGAGCGCAAGGTCTCGGTCGAGACGCGCTTGATGCATGCGTCTGGCGGGTGTATTTCGAGCGTAATCGAACTCCCAGTGGCACAGCAGACACCACAGGGCATCGGTTCGGCACTTTCGTATGCGCGAAGGTACGCACTGTCGGCAATGCTCGGGGTGGTTTCCGACGACGATGACGATGACGGGCTTGCTGCCGCTGACAGCTCCAACACGATCGAGCGTCGCCAGCCACAACAAGCCTACAAGCCCAAGCCACCACAGCCCGCGCCTGCACCCAAGGCGAGCGCAACCACCACACCTCCGCCACCACAGACCCCCAGGCCCGAGGATCCACCGCCTCCTCCGCCTCCGGCCGGCCTAACGCTCGAACAGAAGTGCGCAGAGCACGAGGCCAAAATCCTCGCGGCCACCGACATCGCCATCCTTAAGGGCCTGGTGAATCAGGTGGGTCCGTCGTTCGCTGGCCACGCAGACCCAAAGATCACCAAGCCATATCTCGACAAGCTTCGTTCGGTCTATGCCGCCCGTCTTGCCGAGCTCACCAAGGCGACGCCGTCATGACGCTGCCCTCTCTACCAACAGGCAGTGCCGTTGGGTTGGCCGCAAAGTGCCCTTCCTCACAGGTCATACCTCCGGCTCCAGAGACCTCGGAAGTGCTAGAGGCGGGCACCCGTAAGCATGCGGCGCTCGACAACAGGGTGACTGGGTTCGGTCCACCCCAGACCGACGAAGACACCAGAAAATGGCTCAACTCCATCGAAGATGAACACCTGGCGCCAATCCTCGGGTGCTCGTCCGAGGTTACGTTGTCATGGGACCCATACAGCAAGGCTGCTGGCCAACTCGGGCACCACCTCGACAGAAACTATCCTCGAGACGGCATGGTGATGTATGCAACTGCCGATTATGTCTCACTCACGAAGGACGGTGTTGTTGTCGCAGACCTCAAGACCGGGCACTCAGACACGGGGCCAGCAAGAGATCTGCCGCAACTGCGCGCACTCGCGCTCATGGCCTCAAGACACTCGTCCTCCGACTCAGCGCGAGTCGGCATTCTGCACGCAACCGGTTCGGCAACGTGGTGGGACTGGTGCGAGTTTGATCAGTTCGACCTCGCACTGATTGAGGCAGAACTTAGGTCGGTGTGTGATAGTGTAATCGAAGCACATAAAGAGTACGGAGAAATGGGTAAACTCCGACCTGTACCCGGAGGTCACTGCGGTCGATGTAGGGGTCGCTGGGCGTGTCCTGCCTACACCAGCCAGATTTGCGCGCTGGGTCGAGAGGACCTCAAAAAGGACATGATGACCCTATTGACGCCCGAGACCGCCTCGAAGGCTCTTGCTCGATATCAGGCGGCAAAGTCCGCAATCAATGATGTCGGTCGTTCACTCATGATGTATGCGCAGCAATACCCGATTGATGTCGGCAACGGAAAGCTGTGGGGTCCTGTGGTTGGCACCACCAAGACGTTTGACGCTGAGTTGGCCTGGCCCGTGCTTCTTGAGCAACTCGGAGACAAGGGCGCCGCAGCCGCTGTGTCCAAAAAGACCTCGAAAGCAGGCATCGAGCGAGGGGTTGTGGCTTCCGGTGTGGTAAAAGGTAAGGCAGGAAAAGTTCGGGAGGTGGTTGCGGCGCTTGAGGTTGCAGGCGCTGTAGGAGAAAAGACGTCAGTGGAGTATGGTGAATACGAACGTAAAGGGGAGTCATGAGAGACGGTACGGATAGCTACGTATTGACGACCGATAGCGACGAACGTAAGGGTATTCCGCTTGCATCTGGTTGCCTGGACTACTTCCCGGCCGCACTGGCCGAGGTTGCGCGCCTGTCGAAAGTCGGAAGCGACAAACACAACCCAGGACAGACATTGTATTGGTCGAGAGGGAAGTCTGGCGATCATGCGGACTGTATCATGCGCCACCTTGCCGACCGCGGAACGGTCGACACCGACAAAGTGCGCCACTCAGTCAAGGTGGCCTGGCGCGCACTGGCGTTGCTGCAAGAGGAACTCGAGGCCGAAGAAGGGGCGCCGCTTCCGAGGGGCTCTCGAGAACCAGTAACAAACCAGATCGACGGGGGTCACAGTAATGTCTAACGCCAAAAAGCGATACGTAATCACGTGTGCTCAAAACGCTACACTAGTCCATAAACCAGCACTACGTTCGTTGATTTTGTACTGTGTTTCAAACAGAGCTCAATTACTTGTGGTTCCGGTACGATACAGAAACCCAACGTCACTCTGGAATAACAACAACAAACATGACGATTGGTGGGACGAGAGCGTACTTCCGTACATGACCGACGCACGCATGGAGCTCTGTCCTGGGTTGGTGTTGGCGGCAGACGTCAAGATCCAACCAACAGCCAGTTCGCCATTGTCGGGCTTCGAGGCCCTCACTGGCACGGATAGTTGCATCATTGGACACCCGAAGATGCAAATGCAGTACGTTGCGTCTCCGGCCGGTAAATACCCGAAACTACTGTCAACCACCGGGAGTGTTACTGTGCGCAACTCGACCAATACAAAGGCGGGTAAGCTCGGCGATTTTCATCACTTCCTTGGTGGTGTTGTGGTCGAAATTGATGGCGATTGGTACACTATCCGACAGGTTAACTGCGACAGGCAAACGGGTAAGTTTACCGACCTCGACACCGACTACTCTCCGCGTAGCATAAGTCACGCAAGGAATGCATCTGGGTTGGTTCTTGGTGATGTGCATTCGGCCGTTACCGATCCAAAGGTAACGTTTGCTACATACAGTAAGGGCGGAATCGTAGATACCTTGCACCCAAGAAAAATCGTAGTGCATGATGTGTGTGATGGTATAACATGTAACCCACATCACGTAGGAGATCCGTACGTCAAGATGGCGAAATATCATGACGTCAGAGGTGGCGTTCGAGCCGAGATCGAGGAGGCATGTGCTTACCTCAATAAATCACAAAAAGAAGCGGAGGTATTTGTGGTGCCAAGCAACCACAACGACTTCCTGCGTCGATGGATGATTACGCACAACTGGCATGCGGATCCATTGAATGCTGAATTTTACCTGGAGACGGCTGCGTTCATGGCCAGTGAAGCCCGCGTCAAACCCAACGGCATCGAATACCCAGACCCATTTATTTACTGGGTTAATCGCCTTGCTCCCAAGGTGACCTGTCTCACACCCGGGGCGTCCCTGTTGATTTCTGGTGTTGAATGTGGTATGCACGGACACCAGGGGCCAAATGGGACTCGCGGTACCCTTAAGAACCTAGCTCGCATCGGAGCGAAGGTAATTACTGGACACACTCACACCCCAGGAATCGTTGAAGGACACTACCAAGTTGGGACCTCGACACCGCTACAGTTAGACTACAATGTGGGTCCATCTAGTTGGATGCAGGCACATGTTGTTATTTATGCGTCTGGTAAGAGGTCTGTGATTGTAATTAGAGACGGTAAATGGAAGCTGTAGTCAAATGTATAAAGGGAGAACGCAATGACCTACAAACTCGACGTGAACAATCCGATTCCTGATGAGATTGGAATCGATATCGCACAACGGTCCGCCATGAGGCAGTTTCCTGGCGTACTGTCTGATGACGACCTACAGCATATCGCATTGACATACCTCGAGTACATCAGGAAAGGGAAGGAGTGGAGACTCGCGTGTTCCTCGGCTATTCTGTCCGTGCGCCGCTCCCTCACATCTCGAAACAAGGTGGTCGCAACCTCGGCAGCCACCACATATGTCGACATCGAACAACACCCGGACTCGGGAGGCATTCTGAGTTCAGAATCTCAGACGTCTTCATGGGCCCACAGGGACCTCGAACGAGTGTCATCGACGCAGCAGTCGCATGATACGCTCGGAGTCGTCAGTCGCCTCGATATGCCTCAGGCTGTTGTGCGTTTTTGGTTTGAGGGGTGGAGTGATACCGAGATCTCGGAACATCTAGGTGTGTCACGTATGACCGCATGGCGTTGGCGTAAGAAGGCCAAGAAACAACTTCGTGACTTCGGCAGGGATTTCAACCTGTAGTATATTCGGCACCCACCAACAGTAATTAACCCATATAGACCCCTGGTTACCACAATGGTTTCCAGGGGTTTTTGTTGGTACGAGGAATGCATCTATTTGCTGTATGGATAATAGTGATGGCTTCACTGGTTGGGTGACACGCAATGGTGAGTGCGTTGAGTGTGGGTCTTATGGTCACATCGGGGCCGCTCGGGGGCTGGGCGAGATGTACCCAGATGACGCTGGCTGGGTTCATTACAGTAACGGTATCCCGGAGCCGGTCGCCATGCGTGTAGGAGAGAGATACCTACCACAGGTGACGCAGCGCCAGTTCAATGTGATGTGTGAAATTCAGGTCGAATGTGGTAATGGTCGTGAATGGTGGTTCGATGACCTCGAGATTGTAGTGGAGTGAGCGGTTACATTTGTGTGGGTCGATGACTTACTCGCACCATGAGCGCCGCTACAAATGAGGCCATCAAGAAGCACGCTAGCAGGGTTATGGGCGCCTATGAGGCGCTCTTTCCCTTTATTTCCATCGCACGGCGTGACGGTCCGGCATTGCTTAGTCAGGCCATTACGACCGCCCGTGACGACACCAATGGAACCGTCTCACAGCAGACGTTCGGTCGACAGGTGACTGTCCTCAAGCTCATCCTGGAGACGCTCATCAAACTTCCTGCGCCCGAGGGAGTCAGAGAAGACGAGCACTTCGACATTCCGAGCGCACCGTCGCCCCGTCTGGCCCTGATGTCCCGTTACCGCGACACACAGTCGAACGACCTCAATGCCGTGCCCGACAAGCTCCTGTGAGTATTGTAGCCACAGAGGCAGCTGAGTTCCTCGAGGACTTCGACCGCTTCGCGTGTGCGGCCTGGTCGGTTGTGTGTCCGCAGCCCATGGTGTATGAGCTCCCACAAGCCGCCATCACTACCCACCTACAGGCAGTAGTTGACGGCAGCCTGCCGATTGACACCCTCGTCATCAATGTCCCCCCTGGCTCCTCGAAGTCGCTCCTCTCGAACGTCATCTGGCCCGCCTGGCTGTGGGCTCGAGACCCGTCGTGCACCGTCATTGCTGTGTCGCATACTGCCGCACTTGTCAATCGATTCAGCGCTAAGTTCCGACTTCTCATCAAGTCGGAGTGGTTTCAGTTGCGTTGGCCGTATGTGCAACTTAGTAAGGATACTGCCTCCAAGTTGTCGATGCGTACGACGGCCCTGGGGGAGCGAATCGGCGTGTCGGCCGGGGGCTCCATCACCGGCTCGCACGCAGATGTCATCATCGTCGATGACTTGGTCGACGCGAAGGACTCGAACAACACACCAGCAATTCTTGCGCGCAATGAGTGGCATGAGGAAGTACTCATGTCGCGCTGGAAGAACGAGAACCACAAGCTCGAAGTCTGCATCGCCCAGCGCCTACATGAGTCCGACCTACCAGCCGTCTTGATGGCCCGCGGGGCCACTGCCCTCGTGATGCCTGCCATGGGCCCAGGAACATCGACGCCTGTGTGGATGGACCCAAGGGAGGGTGATGAGCTTCTCGCCCCTAAGCGCCTCTCCAAGGCCACTCTGCGCAGCAAGCAACAGACGCTCGGGTCGGCTGGCTACTCGGCGCAGTATATGCAGGACCCGATTCCGCAATCTGGCGGCATCGTGAAGCCCGAGTGGTTGGCGCACGAGTGGTCGGGTGTGCTTCCTGACGGCAGCCATACGTACATTGTTGCTGACACCTCGCACGGCGAGAACTCCGATAATGACCCGACGGGGCTCCTGGTGGTGTCGAAGCACGGAGCCTCGCTGCGGATCATAGACTACAGGACCGGCGTGTGGGACTTCCCTGAGCAAGTGGCGCAGCTCGAGTCGGCAATCAAACAGTACCAGCCGACCTGTGTCTATGTCGAGGCTGCGGCCTCTGGTCGTTCGATCGTCCAGACACTTCGACTGCGTATTCCGTACATCGTGGGAGTACCTCCGCACGGACCGAAGGAGACGCGGCTTCGCGCCATCACCCCGTACCTCGAGTCAGGCGCAGTCATGCTGCCCGAGGGCGCGCCATGGGTGCCAGTATTCAGGAAGGAAGTCATCTCCTTCCCTAGGGCCATCCACGACGAATGCGTCGACGTGCTGTCGCTCGCGTGCTCGCGCCTGCTTTCCGATGCGCCAGCTACCGGAGAGGTTCAGGCTTCGGCCGTTGACGCACTGCTTGCTGGGTTGATGTAGTCATGCATGCAGAACGCTCAGTTTACCGCTCGAACGTTCCTTGCTGGGAAGAGTACCGTGAGGGGGCTTGACGCAGGAAGCCACGGACCTCTCACACACAGATGCTCACTGTTCCCCACGACAGCTCGCGTGGCATGACACAGCACCCAACGAACCCACTTACCCCTGGGTCTTCCTTGTTGCTTGTGGTCGATGTTGGGTCAGTCGATCGTGGCCATCGACATGTTCGGAGCTTTTTGTGGCGGGTAATTCGGGCGCTCGTTAGGGACTGGGCCAGTCAGAGGCTGCCTACCGCCAGAGGGAGCTGCGTTACCTTGACGACCACCCCTCGGCCGTTGGACCACACGATCTCGGTACCTACTTCGATCTCGTGGTCGGCTGCGACCTCGAGGCGGTAGATGTTCGTGTAGGTGGTGTGCGGCACGTAGGCCTCGACCGGGAAGCGTTGCGCTGGGAGCTCGTCGGTCACGGTGGTGATTGCCGAGCTGGTGATGTAGCCCTCAGGTACGTTGGTCTTGCGACCGGCCAAGGTGTAGATCTCCTGACCACACTCCGGGAGGCCTGACATCGGCTGCTGTATGACATACAGCGACATCGTGGCCTGTCCGCACCCGACCAGCGCGCCTGCAAGGACTGCGATGACTGCGAGGCTTGTCGTCTTGGTTTCCATGTATTCTCTGTATTACAGGTACTGTGCCACTTGGTCGGGCCCTACCTGCGCCCGGTTGCGTCGAGGCCCCCAGGGTCATTGCTAGTCTGGGTGTCCGGCCAGACGACCCACCCTCAACAAACTCGATCTGCCTGGGGAGTCTTATGTGATCTTTTCGGTGGGTCTAAGTGAGTCACAGTACGAGTCGAGCGTGTCAACTCGAACCGATGGATTATCCAGTATATGTGTAGGAATCACAAAAACCCTACCTGCCATTCGCTGTAGGTGATCCATCCCCACTCCGTGGATGTTCCTGTTCGAGGCCTCTCGCACCGAACACCGCAACTGCACCACCACTACCTCGTACCCAGCAGCCAGTGCCCTGTAGACGTACCAGGCGCAGTCGCTCCAAATCAAGTTGGTGTTGTCGACGACGATTTCGGTGCACTTTGTGGTTATATGGGAGTGGAATTTGTTCCTGCATACATCGTGAGCTGCTCCCAGTAGACTGGCGTCGAAATGATACGACCCTCCCGAGGAGAAAAAGAGGTCCGCAGAAACCACGAAGGCGCCAGGAAGGTTGCGTCTCACGTATGTGGTCTTACCGCTACCAGGGAGGCCGCTCATGATATATACTGTTTTGTTTTTCATGTATCCATCCTACTGCAGTTCTGGTGCCACTCTAATGGTACCTGTTTTTGTCTGGTTATGGGTGGCGCGCTGGGTCATCGGTCGTCGAGGTCCGAAAACAGAGCCCACCGACTATGTATTTGTAGTACATCAGAAACACATCTGGTGCAGTGTGTATGTCCCACGCAGATATATCAACGTCCGCCGGAGTCACATCTCGGTGCCCCCACCCTGGAAGCAACTCTCCAAGCACCACTGGTGCCTCAGCCATCAACATTGCGCGATCCATATCCTTGACGGTGCTGCCATATCCGCACTTCGTACCGGCTTTCAGTCGAGCTTGGTCTTTCTGATGTAGGTATCGACCGCACTCTTTGCTTCCATGAGCGTACAGCCAGAGTCATTGCGAACCTCTTTAATCGCCCCGAGTATATTGCCATTATGGACCATTATCAGCGCACCGGCATTCAAGTAGGGCCATGTTGTCGATGGTGTGGTTGGCTCGGCCACACACACACTGAGCGCATCTATCACTTGTATGCTTATTTTTGCTTTGGTCATTACTGTATCCTCGGTATTATGTGTTTTTGTAGTGTAAGTGGCTGGGTATGCGAAGTCAAGGCGCGTGAAGTTCGTACGCCTCGCGCTCTCCGAGCTGTAGCACCTGTTCTACCTTGCAGTCCATTCGGTACCCGAAGATGATTCCCCGGGCATCCTCGGTGATGTAGGTGTACTTGTGTCCACCTACCACTGACGCATTCACGACGATGTCGCCGGACTTGAATTTGCATTGCTTCATTAGAACCTCGTCAGTCGGTGTTCGGATGCCAGCACGTGATTCCCGCCAGACGACATCGCCACCGTGTAGTGGTGGCCTGATGTGTGGCGCGAGTGGTCAATCACCACGCCATTCAGGCCTACTCCATTCGTCCACACCTTCACATCATCTCCCACTGCGAACAACTGAGTGAACTGGGTCTTGTTTTTGTTCATACCATCCATCCTAGCAATTAACTTACCACTCCATGTTGTTAGTATTTCGTGGGGTTTATTGGGAGGTTACGGTGGGCCCACGGGGGTCATTGGTCGTCTGGGTGTCCGGCTAGACGACCCACCCTGCGCCGGTTGGATGTACTCAGCAGGTACCCACACTAGAGTCAGGTCTAATTAGATCAACCTCGTCAGTCGGAGTTCGGACGCCATGTGGGAGCGTTACTTATGTCTGGGTGGTACCGTACACCTGGGTGTTGCCGCACACCCTGGCGCTACCTGACACCACCGAGCAACCGAACACCTGGGCGTTTCCGCACACCACTGCGTTACCACCCACCCAGGCGCTACCAAACACCCAGGCATGGTCATTCACCAGGGCACTGCCCGACACCCAGGCGCTTCCGAACACCTGAGCGCTGCCGCACACCACTGCGTTGCCACCCACCCAGGCGCTACCAAACACCCAGGCATGGTCACCCACCAGGGCACGGCCCGACACCCAGGCGTTTCCGCACACCCAGGCACTGCCGCCCACCCAGGCTTTGTTGTACACCCAGGTATTGCCGGACACACGGGCGTTGTCGTACACCTGGGAGTTATCGGACACCCGGGCGTTGTCGTACACCTGGGAGTTTCCGGACACCCTGGCGCTACCTGACACCCGGGCGTTGTCGCACACCAGGGCGTTGTCGTACACGAAGCAGTCGCCGTCTTGCGACAGGTTGTGTGGGTGCTCGATATAGCCACCAAGCACGCCGTCCGACAACCTGCGAATTCGGCGGTATTTTGGATATTTGGGGTGTGTAGTGTCGGTTATTTCGTACTTCTGGGCGCTCGGCGTCTTCTTGGTTTCCATGTGTCTTCCTTGTTGCATGTAACGTGCCGCACCACGAAACACGAAGTCCTAGCCCGAGAGAAACTCCGACAACGCGTCAAGGGCCGAGATCGCTCCAGTCCAGTCCGTGCGCCCACCGGAGAGCGCCTTTTCCATGGCAGAATACGTCATCTCGGCCTTCCGTCTTGCTTGAATCCGCCTGGTGTCTTGGCGAATCGACTCTCTGATTTCTTCGGTAACTGGGTGCATGTCGCAGATATTCACACCCGCCATCGAAACCGCTGGAGCACCACCGGCATGCGTCAAGTCAAATCGACTGCGCTTGGGGGTGATGTTGTGGACGGTGTACACGCGCCAGCCCAGCTCCCTCCCCATGAAGCCCCCGATCCTCCGGTCCCTCACCGCAACTTCATTTCCACACTTCAACCCACTAAACCACTGTTCACGTTCGGTCATTGTGATGTTCATTGTCATGTTATAAGTGTAACACGGTTAACCAAAGCCGCCTCAATTTTACACCAAGGCACGCCAAATACCGTGAGCCTGGCCAAGTTCTCCCTGTATGCTACCCAGAGTGGGGCCACCTTCGCTTCGTATTCAACTAGGAATGGAGCCTCACTCGCTTCGTATTCAACCCAAATCAACTCCAGCTTGGCGTGGTATTTAGCCCGGATTGGGGCCAGGTCCACTGAATTCGCGTCGCGCCTAATGGAGATCGGCCCCATCTCTTTATCTCGCTCATGTAGGAGTGGTGTCACTTTCGCGTTGTACTCGGCTTGAATTGGGGCCACCTTTGCTTTGTATTCGGCCTGAATCGGGGCCATCTTTTCTTTGTGGTTTATCCAGAGCGACTCTCGGCTGGCTGGGCATAGGGGGGCGATGCCGACATTCTCAATCAGCCACAGCAACCAGTCTCCATTTCCACAGGCCCTCCACAATTCCTCGGGTGTTCCCGGTGTCGACCTGACCCAAAGCAAAGACTCCTTGCAGGCATTAATATCGATCAATTTCTGAATGAACTCGTCTCGCGTCATTGTCATGCTCCAAGCGTATTGCATATTGCGCGCCATAAACTACCGAGCGACCCTCAGTACTTGTAGGGTCGCCCATGGGTCATTCGTTGTTTGTGGGTTTTACTTCGTGATTGGGCCTGTCGCGATACCTGGGTCCAACTCAACCGGAGTGGGCCTCGCCGCAATGAGCTCATCCAGGAAATAGGGCTTCGCGTCAGTGCTGTCGTCAGCAAGAACCTCAAACTCCTCTGTCAACCCGGACTCGTCATTCTCGTCAAGGTCGAGACCCAACTCCTCGAGAGCGAATCTGAGATTCAGAATGGCTGTGGCATTGAGTCCAATTTCATTGTGGATCTGCTCAACAAGCAGCGCCACTTCAGCCTGAACAACCCCACCAACAAACACCTCGAGTTCGCTCTTCTGTGTGTCTTCCATTTACATGCTCCCTTACTTCATCCGGGGAACCGCCCGGTCGGTGTTAATTTCGGTTGTACTGTTCGACAAGTAGCTTGTAGTGGTACATCCATGATTCTGCTGCGAATGACGGGGTCCACTCCTGTATGGAAACGGGAGCAGGAACAACACCAGCATAACCCCAGCCAGGAAGCAACTCGCCAAGAAGTACTGGAGCCTCTGCCATGAGCATCGACCTGTCCATACTTTTCACTGGCTTCGAGTAAATCACATCAAGAATCGAATACGGGAAACCAAGTGCCTCAATGAAGGCAAGTGTGTGGATGTGCTCCAGTTCAGCCCATGTCACACCATTAACAATGATGTGCGGTTTGAGCGGGGAGGAGATGTCTGGAAGATACACCTCACCCAACTCATGCAACATGAATGCCAGCTGCACATCAACGTCATGGGTGTTGCTGAGCTCAATGGCTCCGAGAACACAGTGTTGTGCGACACTGTAGTGAAACTTGGTCTGCCCAGTGAACCGCGCCTTCTTTCCAAGGGACTGTGGGATATCTCCCAGCGACATGTTTGATTTGTCGGGCTTCAACAGGTCAATATACTGCCCACTGTATGTCTGTATCTTTGCATTACTCATCGTCGTCCACCTCGGTGATTTCGAGCTCATTCACTCCATTCAGTTCATCCTCAAGCTCCCCTAGCGACCTGCTCCACCTGTCGAGCCCGAGCTCCCTTTCATTCAGGCAGTACTCACGATCTTCGAGCTTTCGCGCCCTCACAAGCAGAAACAAATACGTGACAACAACCAACAGCACCTGCAACACAAAGCCGGCGATTTCCATATTCATTCTCCCTGCAAACTACAAGCCAAACATATCTAGCTGTATCGGAGCCACGTTGCGCGACACAGGCATGGGTTTTTGTTGATGACGGGTTGATGTTGACCCTGTTCTACTGGTTTCGGAATAACAGTCAGGCTCCACTGTGGAGCATCAGACCTACCCCACACCTCACCACCGAGCTCCCAATCAACAGTCACTAACCCATCGAAACCATTGATTTTCCTACCAATTCCAACGACAATCCCGAACTCGCCTGCAGTGTGTATCACCCTGTCGCCAGGCTTCATGCGTCACCTCGAGTCATTGACACACCCTCACGAGCCCATTTCCGCCGCACAAGTCGCACGTCACGGTTACTTCGGCTGGCGCGAGCCCTGGGGAGATAGGGGTAACCGGCCGCACACGTGGTGCCACCTCATGAGTGCAGCAACCATCACCACCACATCGAGGGCAAACCGTGTAGGTGTTGTCGGTGTGCCGCATACTGTAGTTCGTCTGTGTGGTCTTCATGTCCTCACTTACTGCAATCCTAATACCAACAAACCAAGAGTTCTTACGGGCGGTTACGCAGTCTGCCGTGAGTCATCAGTTACTGATGTGTCGAATTTTATGACCCAGCTTGTGGTTCCTTGGGACCGGAGGAGGCAATGGAGCGTGCGAGGTCCGCAAGGCCAGGGCGATGCGAATGTCGTTGCAGGTACGAGTCGTCTTGAGTTGACTGCGGACTGGGCGGCGAATTGTGATCTTCATGTGTTGTGTTTATGCAGGTCTTATGCCAGCGTAACAGAACGTAATTACGCTGGTCTAGATGGGTCAATCGTTACGACTGGGTCGGTCGGCTCCAATGAAGAATGCACGACCCAAACTGCGGTGTCCCCTGTGTTGCTCCTGTTGGGTCCTCTGGTTTCCCGTACTGTGTGCGCGACTCCAGAAACCACACCCGAAGATCGCTCACAGGCAACAGTCGGTGAGGTTCAACGAATTGATGCCACCAGGCCTGATCCGTTGTTGCAGGTAGGACCATTGTGATTGTTCTTGTGGTAACAGTTGCAGGTAGGACCATTGTGATTGTTCTTGTGGCAACACCCTGTTCATATCTGCGCACGAAGTCATGCTCATGAGCCCACACATGCCAGGCCATCTCAACCCAATCGTACTTCTGCGACCATGGTGGATTACAGAACACATCTCCAGTCCACGGAACCGAGAACCCGTCGTGCCCAATACACCCGTCCTCACCGATGACGCCGAGTGGTCCACACCAGCTCGACGCATGATGCGACATCGGCTCGGCCGCAGCGTCGAACGTGAACGACTTGACTCCGGTGAGACACTTAACCGTATCGATCGTGTCCGGTAGCGTGAATCGGCGGTCGTTTGGCTTCGCGCTTCTCCTGATATTCCACCCCATTATCGAGCTCCGCGCAACACTGCGACGATGACACACAGACCCACGAAACCCAGCACCACTGCGTACGCCATCATACCCACATCATTTCCTGTCAGCATGTATTTATCTCTTTCTTTTGGTTGATTACTTTATGTTTGCGGCGATTGCCATGACAACAAGGTCTTTGACTGTAACGGCCCTGGCAATCTCAGCGCATGACAGGCAGTCATTACCATACCTTGCGGCACACCTGAAAGCGTCGGAGTAGAGCTCTGAGACCCGCTTGTCGCTTGCGGTACATTTCACACCCGAACCAAGCAACGAAAGAGCGCCTGCTTCATTTCGGATTGAGTCGATTTCTTTGGCGTTCATGATTGGTGGTTATGCAGTCTCGGTGCCAAAAAAACAACAGAAGAATATCACGTACTTACGGTATTTATCGGTGAGTCAAACTCGCGCACTGGGTTAATATTGACGACTCAGTGACCCGGGAGACTTAGCGCGTCTATCGTTGTGATGTCAACACCAGACACCAACGCTAAGGCCATTATCTCTGACGCATTTGCGTCTCCTAATGGTAGCGGGGGGTCATTCGACAAGCGCACCCAATACGTGCTGTCTGGCAGGGTTATGTCGGCCAATGCCGCCATTGGACTATGGACGTCGTCCGATGTCGCACAACTCATTGTCGACACACCCGTCACGGAGGCCCTGCGCCCGGGTTGGTCAGTCACGTCTGGTACCGAGGATATCACGGAACAAGTCAAGGCAGATCTCGAGGACCTCGGAATTGACGTGGTGTTGTCTGACGCAGTGCGCAAGGCCAGGGCTACCGGAGGGGCGGGGATTCTTTTGATGTCGCAAGACGCGGACCTCTCGAAGCCCTGGGGCAAGACGAGCAAACTCGAAGGGCTCATGGTGTTCGATGCGTCCGAGCTCACTGCCGGTACTGAATACATCACCTCACTCAACTCCAGGGCGTTCGGCTTCCCAGCTTACTACAACCTACAGCCACTCGGCCTAGTGATGGAGTCAATCCAACGCATCCATCACACACGAGTCGTCAGGGTATGTCCTCGTCCGTTTACGCGCTCCAGTATTATCGTGCGCCTTGGTTGGTCGCAGCCAATCCTCGAGACATTGGCTTCAGTCATCAAGGACTTCGAGATTGCCTACTCCGAAGCGCTTGGATTGCTGCCGGACTGGGCGCAGGGCTCCATCACGATGACCGGTCTCCTTCGGGCCCTGACGTCTACCGACTCTGCAGGTGCACAGGCGATTGCCGCCCGCTACAAGTTGCTTGACGCCAGTCGCTCCCTCCATCGCCCAATCCCTCTTGATGCCGGAGACGCAAGTTCTCCCGGAGAAAAGTACGAGCGCCACACGACTCCGGTGTCCGGTCTCCCGGAGTTGCTCGACCGCGCGGCCCAACGCCTGTCGATGGCCTCGCGTATTCCGGTGCCGATTCTCATGGGGCAGTCTCCATCTGGTCTCGGAGACACTGGCTCCACAGCAACGCGCGCATGGTACGCCTATGTCGGTACCATACAGTGTGATTATGTACGACCAACCCTCGAAGCCATCCTGCGCGTACTCTGGGGGGCGCGCGAACCAGCGCAATGGAAGGTAGAATTCAACCCACTGTGGGCTCCAACCTCACAAGAAGAGGCTCAGACACTCCTCACCACAGCCCAGGCATACGACATACTCGTTAAGGCTGGTGCCATTGCCCCGGACGAAGTTAGGGCCAAGGTGTTTCCTGGCCTTGCTGAGTCATCTGAATCTGCCTACAGCGAATCATACCGCTCTCTTGTGTCGGAGCTCAACAAGACCAAGAACGAGGTCGAGCCCAAGTGAGGGTCGCACGAGTAACGCCGGTGCATCCCGACCGCATGGCGGAGATGTACTTACGTCGACTGCGCCCATATCTAACCGAGCTCCATAGACTGACGACGGCTTGTCTTGAGCGTGCTGCCGCAATCTCTGGTATTATTATGGATTCCAACTCGGCTCGCGCTAGTGATGCGCTTGATGGTGTCAAGAGCGCCATGTCATATTCCTGGCCACCCAAGCGACTGGCTGGGGTAGTGCGCCATGTGGGCGTAGAGACCGTCAAACTAGGGGAACGCAATGTGTCGCGCCTCACCGGGATTGAGGTCAGGGGCGTGGCCTCACAAGAAGCCGTAAGTGACTGGGTGGGTGTCAACGTCGATCTGATTCGCACTGTCGAAGACCGCTATCTCAGTCAGGTGCGCGACCTCGTCTCTGAAGGTTTTGAGAGCGGCGATAGGTGGGAGAGTATCTCCAAGAAACTACAGGAGAGGGCCGACGTATCGCGCTCCAATGCCGACCGTATCGCCAGGGACCAGTGCAGCAAACTTAATGCCGAGGTGTCGCGGGAGGCAATGGAGAGGCTCGGGGTCAAGCGGTGTATCTGGCGCACAATGGGAGACTCGAGGGTGCGCGACGAGCACGCAGAGCTCGATGGTGTCGAATACGACATCGGTGAGGGTGTGATGTTTGAGGGGGGGCGTATTTGGCCGGGGTCTGAAATACAGTGCCGATGTTACGCTGAGCCTGTGATTGAATTCGGTGTCGAGCCAGAAAAAAAGAACCAGAGATAACGGAGCCAGAGCCGACGACTGAACCGGTAGTTGAGCCGGTGGCGACAACTACCCAGCCGGAAGAGTTTTGGAGCCATCAACAACTTCGCGAGGCATAGGGGGAACAGCTCGACCTTCGCGCACCACCCGGCGTCAATCAGGTAAGTGAAATGCTCCCGGAGTCACTGGCCGCCGTTGCGGCTCGATTGCTCGGGTGACTGCGGCCCCGAATTGCCTGACTCGGGACCCACGTCATGTTGCGCCTGGAGAACCAGGTGGGCTGTCCTACTTATACCCTTGTTTACTTCTTTGCTGCGATCGCCTCTTCGAGATCGATCTGAAGTTCGCCAACGGTCAGGAACGACTTAAGTCCTCCGGTCTGCACTTCAGCGACCTCCGCACGCGCGACCTCGACCTCCGACTCCTTAAGGCCTGACTCGCCGTTGGGTTTGCCGATTTCGCCGAGCCTCGAACGAAGGTACGACAACATCAGGCCCTGTGCCTTGTATGCGTCCTTGTACGGCTCGAATGCCACCTTGACTTGCTCGCGCATCTTGGCGAGATCTTCGTCGGCTTTCTCGGCTTCGCGTAGTGCTGCGTTGTCGAGCGACACCTTGGCGATGCGGTCTCGCAGGGCTGCCTCGTCATTCCCGAGCACGTCAACGTCCTCGCAGAACGACTTGATGCTCTCGTACGGGTTCTTCTGGTTCTTGTTCTTTGACCCACGTGGACGGCCCATTGTCTACTCTCCCTTACACTTCATCCGGGGAGCCGCCCGGTCGGTACAGCGAAAATACGTCCTGGTTTTATTGCAGTTTCCGTGCCGTATCGTCCTGAGTGTAACCGCCCAGAAGTCCTAGATCCTCGTGAACCACAACGCGGTCATTCTTAACCTCGAGGTCAAAAAGCTCCACAGGCGACCCATCTCGATATCCTGCACACATCAGACATTCGATCCTGCAGTCAACGGCGTACCACACAGCCCCGTGCAACATGGCCAGCATTGCCCATGTCTCAAGATCCGAGTACCACAAGTCTTGCTTGCGTGTGGCAAACGCATGAACTGCATCAAGCTCTACCCGCCAATGTGGCCCCGCTTTAACCACGAGACCAAGCCTACAGAGTGCAGCCAGATCCGTGCGGAGCTCTGCTTCTGCTGCGCATCTACTTTTTGGCCCACCAGGACTCCATGCCTCGCGTTCGATTGCGCCCCAAACGGCAGACTCCTCGGCCTTCTGTAGCTTAAGTACCGTTGCGAGCAAGCCGATACGACGGGCAGCGACAGGGCGGTAGATTGAGTTACGCGACATTGACGGCCTCCGTGTACTGCGGCACGACCGCCACATTTACCCCAGGAACGACGATCTCGGTCCGGGTGGTGTCCTGGCCTGGGGGAGACGAAATCTCGCCATCACAACCAGCCAGGACAATGAGAGCGCAAGCCTCACTGCATATCGGGGCCGGAGGACACCATTCAATCTCTACTCGGCCTGCAGTTATCTTACCACACACCAGACACTCATACATGCGTTCACTTTTGAGCATTGTCGTTCTTTCGCACGAAAGCCAGATACTTAAGCATGGATGAGACTACTTTCTGTGGCTCTACACCGATCTCCTTGGCGGCTTTTTCGGCCAGGCGATGCAGGGCGCAGTTAGTTAGGTCTCCGTCCTCTCGGAGCCGCTCAAGTTCAATCAGGGCCCAGGGGGCTGCCGGGGTAGTCATACTGCCTCCGAGACCCGGCTCGATGGCGCCCAAAACAGGGCTCCAGTCGGCAGTGCGATACTGTAGTTGAGTTGTCCACAAGGAAGAGTGAAGGTCCCGGTGATGACTCCATTCACCGTCTCACCCTGCCACAACACATCCACACTGGTTCCTACGGCAAGTTGCTTGCTCACATTGCCTCCCTGTTGACTGCACGATTCTGTTGCGACGTGGTTTCCTGTGTTTTCTCGAGAACATCCATTAGATTGCGGAGTCGCGAGAAGGTCCTGAGGCAGTCGCAGTTTTCGTAGATTGCCTTGAGCTGACTCAGTAGTTCTTCTTTTGTCATGGCTCGCGCTCGATGACGGCGATGAGGTGTACGAGCTGCGCGAAGGTGTCGAGAGAATCGCGCTGCCCAACCCCGTCTGCAATGACCCAGAGCCGCTTGACGATCCCTTCGTACGACATCTCGGCCTTGGTGGATGAGATGTCCCACTCGCGAAAGGTGTTCTCGTATTTCGGTATCGTCGCAACCACTTCGCTCTTGATCTCGGAGATTGTGACTGCTGCTGGCCCGGTGTGGACGGAGTCGACGAATTTGGCCGCGAGTTCCGTAGAGTCAGCTTCGATCTCGATGATGATGGGGCACTCCGTGTGGATCGTCGCTTCGTACTTTTTCATTTTGTGTTTCTCCCTGTGAATTAAATATACCGACCTCAGGCAGTGAAGTCAAGTTTTTCGACATACCACTGGATCTTTGCGTTGCGAACCCACGAAGCCTCTGCCGCGAAGTACAGTGGGTCAAGTCGCCATGGAATGGAGAGTATGGCGATGTCGCATGCTTCGTCGGCCGATTCGGCCAACACCATGAATGTTGTCGGGCTTTCGAGGAGTGCCTTGAGTTCGTGGTTGGAGCGCAGGCAGGGTGGAGGGATGATGGTCACCGAGAACGTGAATGGCATGGTCTCAGTCGTTTCCTGTTCCATTGCCCATTGCGTACGTCCAGAAGTCCCTGGCTTCTTCGGAGAACCAGGCCTCAAGGAAGGCATTCTCGTCGACACTGGAACCAGGCAGCGAGCCTGGCCAGCGAACGAAGACCTGACTTTTGAGGCGGTTCGGGTTCTTTGTCGTGTAGTCGGAGGTTGCCTTGGTGTCGACGATGTACACCTTCCCGAGCACATCATTCGCCTTACGAACCTGGCGCTTCGAGTCCTCGAGGTAATTCAGGGCGCGCTTGAGGGTGGGGAACTTAACGATACGGGTCTCTGCGTGGACTTCGAACATTGTGTTTCTCCCTTGAAAATACTGCGTCAGTCAGGCAATCTCGCCGAATGCAATCTCACAGGCGCCTGCCCACAGTGACCCGCCGCGCGCCTCAATGCCGAGGTCGATGGCGCAGGCCTTGGTGATGGCGAGGGTGATGCCGTGCCCCTGTCCTTGAGTTGCCCCTCGTGCGACCCGGACCAGCCCTGGCATCGACGTCACGTTGTGGGTGCTGTGGGCGGTGACCTGTCCACTGAATGTGCGCCACATCTCGACGGTGTGAGTTTTCATACCCAGGGCTCTTGCAGTTGTGGTGCCAGCTCGCCTCGCCCCAAGAGCCACAGCCAGACCTCCGCATTTGGCTCAGGAACGACGATCTCGGTCCGGGTGGTGTCCTGGCCTGGAGTGAAAAGAGCTAGACATGCTGGACTGGGTCGTCAGTGTTGACCCGTCGACAGTGAATGACCCCGACATGGCGTGTGTGTGTTCATGGTGGGTCATACCTACAACTAGCTTAATTATTAGGCATGGAATTGGAGAAAAATTTCCTCGCCGGATATTGGCAGTGTAATAAAAAACAACGAACCAAAACCTCCTCCCCTGCGGACGGGCGGCAGGACGATTTGTCGGACTAGTGGAGCGGTGAATAGTTCGACATGACGCTCTTTGGTGCTGGCAAGAATATTGCAATGTGCTCTTAGGTATGAAAAGATACGGGAGAAGTGTGGCATGGTGTAGTGGTAATGACGAATCAATCATACACGCCAAACTAGTTCTTCTTGGATCGGTGAACGAAAAGAACATCGTTCCTGGCAGGAAGCAAAAAATCGACAAGAAAATCAAAAAGAAACACGACTGGCTGAGTCTTGCTCGTTGCAGCCTAAGTAAAAAGTGGTCCAAATGGGATAAGGGAGATGTGTTGTGGATAGATTGGGCGGCTGGCGTTTATGGGCTAGAAGAGGATGATAAGCAGGTGATTTCTCTGAAGTTTTTTGAAAATCTACGCAATGGCAGGGATCTTAAGATCTCCATGGTAAATGCCGTTCTGTCAGGAAGGCGCTCCAGGCTCATTCGTGATGCCGGGGAGCGTGAGACAATCGGCCCAGAGTATGATGGTGTGTGTCATGCGGACCAATACCTAGGGGTGGTAGACAGGCTCGTCAAGTGTGGGTTTAGCAAGGATATCATATCTATGTGGGCCGATGGATATTCAGATCCAGAGATCGCCATTAAATTCGGGGTCGATCGAGAAACAGCGCGCCAGCTAAGGATTAAGGCAAGGAGAGAGTTGTTTGATTTTGTCGAGTGACGTGGCATGTGTATTGCATTGATATTTCACCAGGAGAACCACTATGACAAAAGAAGAGCGACTTGAGCTGGCGGAAGAAGCAAGGTTTTCGCGCGATGAAAACGAGAGGTTGCGTAGGGAGGCTATCGAACGCGAGGTTGCGGCCATGAAGTCTGACCCAACCGGAAACTCGAGGGTCACGAAGAACGTGCACAATCAGTATCCCCTGGGCCAACAGACCCCCATGCCGTTTGGTATAAGTAAAGGTAAACAGATATACTCCATGCCGATCCGTGATCTGAGATGGGCCATAGAATATCTGTCGGGGAACCTATCCGACATGGCTTACCTTGGTGGTCGCGGGTGTTTTGCTACCAAAGACGCAGCATTACTCAGGCTTCTTCGTGAATCGCTTGAGGCTCGGGGTGGCATCTAATGGAAGACGTGGACCTCAACCACAGCGCCTCACTCGAAGCTAAGATCTCGCTCGACATGCTGCGCCGCTTGGTGGTGGATGCGGTCTGGCAACGCGACTTTGACGAGGCCTCGCGTCTAGCGGCCGCATGCGCGGTCGTCGAAGCTCGCTTTCGTGGGGCCTACACGACAGAGCTACAATTCGCTTGCGACGGAGATGTCGACGGGATATAATTTCTCATGCTCATCTACTCCAGGCCGCTGTATCATTCGATGCCGACCTCGTCTCACCCCTGGCCCAGGACGATTACCTGCAGCGTATCCAGGTTCGGTGTGTCCACATGGACGCTGATTTACGACAACGGAACACACCGCGTCATTGTCGGTCGCCTGCAGATGGAGTCCATTAACCCGGAGCTGACTTCGGTCGGAATTGCGTCGAATTACTTGCTGTCAAGGAAGGCGTAACTACGTGTACGACTCATTCGTGGCTGTTGTGACGGTTGTGGTGCTTGCTTTGATTGCGTGGTGTCTAGTGTTGGGTGGATGTGGGTGGTTACTTGAGGTGGTAGGATGGTCTACATGTGCTGTAGGTGGATGGTGGTTGTTGAGTGATGGAGAGGTGTAGTTACGCGTCGGTTATGGGTCGACTATCGCGAGTGTGCCGATCCCAGCCCTCGCACCTCGCCTAGTCACACGTCTTGACTCTTTGAGCAAGATCGAGTCGCGTCGCGATGCGACCGGTGCGCTGCGATGCAGGGCGCGTATCGCCCGCTCGGGTGTCCAGACGTACGTGCTTGGCGACGGATCCTTGTCGGTCGAGCTGCGGCCTGAGTCCGAGGTGTTTGCTTCCGACTCGTTGTCCTCGTTTGAGGCTGTGCCTGTCACCTTGGAGCACCCGCTTGGTGGCGCCGTTACCTCGGAGTCGTTTCGGGCTCTGGCGCGCGGGGCTGTATCTGGTGTCGTTGCGGATACAGAGAGTCCGGGTTGGGTCTCGGCCGGACTCTTGATTCAGGATGCGGAAGCCATCTCGGCCGTAGAGTCAGGGAAAGTGCAGTTGAGCGCGGGCTACATGGCGGTTCGCACACCACATGACCCACCGATTACGTGGACGGACTCCGAGGGCCGCACGCACAGAGTGAACGCCACCATCTCTCAAATCCGAGCCAATCATGTCGCCCTCTGCGACTCAGCTCGCGCTGGCCCTGGCGCAAGGCTGTTGCTCGACTCGGCCTCACCCTCACATGGAGTTGCAATGGAGCCGAAGCCAGAAGTAAAGCCCGTAGAGGTTGCGCCGGTTGTGGAGGCGAAGCCCGAGGTTGTTGTTGACGCGAAGCCGGAGGCGAAGCCCGAGGTTGTTGTCGACGCCAATGTCGCCATCATCGACTCGCTGCGCTCTGAGGTAGCCAGGCTGACTGCTGACCGCGAGCGGCTTGCTGCGCAGCTTGTTGACGCCACTTCACCCAGGGCTATTGGCGCGCTGGTGTTGGAGCGTGCCGTGGCTGTGGAGCTCGCAGGAACAGTCGGCATTAAGACCGACTCGCTGTCGACCGATGCTATCCGCCGCGCAGTGCTGGCGGTTCGAGCGCCAGGCCTCAAGCTCGACTCCTTCTCGCCCTCGCAGGTTGCTGACCTCATCGTGGCCCTGCCAACCCACTCCGCGCCAGTTGAGGCGGTAACCACTGTTGTGCCGCAGTCCAACCCCAGCCCCGTCGAGACCGCGCGCATGGAGCGCCTGGCCCGGCTGGGGTTCTAAGGAGACACCATGTCCCTCGCAGTCAAGCAGTATCTCGATTCGAACAAGGTTACCACTGATAGCGTGTCGAAGCGCTCGCAGCGCATCGCCAATAAGCTGGTTGAGGCTGGTGTCGTCATCAATGACGCCAACTCCAACCTCTTTACCGCGGCCCAGCTCGATCAGGTTGAGGCTGCGTTCATCAGCTACAAGCGCCTGACCGCCGAAGCTCCGGTCATCCTGCCCCTGATCTCGGTAGAATCCGGTAGGCTTACCTATAGCTACACTGTCTATAATGCATCCAACGGAGCGATGCAGGCTGCCGATGGCGTAGAGATCACTCCGAGTGATCTCGAAGGTCACCCCGCCAACGCCTCGATCGTGAATTATCGAGACAGCTTTAAGCTGAGCGATGACGAGGTTCGTCAGGCCTCTGTTGCTGGTGTGCCCCTCGAGACGTTCGGCGCCCAGAGCGTGAGTGCGAACCTTCAGGATCGCATGGACCAGATGGCGATGATCGGCGACGGAACGATTCGCGGACTTCTGAATGCCACTGGCACCACGACCTACAGCATTCCTGCTGATGGTACAGGCGCAAGCGCTCTGTGGTCGACCAAGACCGGTGAGCAGATTCTTCGTGACCTGTGTGGTGCGGTTGATGCAATCAGCACTGGTACTGACGGAAAGCACAAGGCGGACACACTGGTGATTGGCGAGGATCGTCGACTCCTGGTTCAGGGTATGAAGCGCACTGCAGGTGGTGGTACGGATCAGACCGTTCTTCAGGCCTTCAATCAGGCTCGCCCTGGAGTCAAAGTTGTCGGTACGTATTTCATGGCCAATACCCCTGTTGCCGTGACCTCTACTGGCGGCAAGCTCTCGCAGCGCATTATTGCCTTCGAGAGCCAGCCCTTCAATCTCGGTCGCCTTGTCGCCATGGGCCCCACGATCGTCGGGATGGATGTGGCCGAGCTCATCACGAAGTTCCAGAGCAAGTGCCGTATCGGCGGGACTGTCGTTCGGCGTCCCCTCGCAGTGTGTGTCGCCACTCCAGTGAGCGGCGGAATCTAGTTCCAGAGGTCTGGCGCCTCTCCCTCGCCAGGCCTCCCACTCCCGTGCGGTGCACGGGGGTTGGTTTGGAGGCCCAACTTAGGTTGGGTCCCGAGACCAGCCATGTCAGCCACTCTTACCCAGTTTCGCCACTATGTTCCAGAGATGGTATCTATCGATGACGCCACAGTGGAGTTGTGGCTTGAGGTGACGAGTAAGCTCATCAACCCAGATCTATTTGGCACCAGCTCTGACATGGCACAGGTGTGGTTGGCGTGTCACCATATCTCGACACGACCAACTTCTGGCGGAGGCGGCGGTGTTGCACCGGCTGTCCCAGGGGCCTCGTCCGTGACGGTTGGCCCAGTCTCCATCACGTATTCTGCGTCATCTGTCGCCTCGGTGGCTGGCGCTGCGCTCGACCGCACGGTCTATGGACAGCGCTATGAGGCGCTTGCGATGGTGGCTCGGGCATGTGCCATGTCATTGCTCATGGCGCCAGGGACTATCCTGTGATCGGAGCCATCAAGGCCACCATGCGCCTTAAGGACGTGCAGGAAAAACTCGAGAAGCTCGCAAATTCTCGGGTTGAGGTTGGTGTCATTGGCGATTCAAAACAAGCAGAGATTGCCACGTATGCCGAGTACGGAACGTCAACCATCCCTGCGCGCGGACTCTTGAGTCGACCACTAAACGCTAACCAGCAAAAGTATGCCGGCATCCTTGGAAAAATCTCTGAGTCTGTAGCTAAGGGCGGAGATGTGGATGCGCTGCTTGGTAGACTTGGTCTCGTTGGTGTTGCCGATGTGAGGGCATGGGTTGTTGCTGGATTCTCTAAGCCCGAGAACACCGCCGAAACCATGGAGCGCAAGGGCTCAAGCACTCCCCTGATTGACACTGGGTCGTTGTTGGGGTCGCTACAATATCGCGTAGTGGATGATAGGGGCTCCAAATGATCGACCTGTCTGGTGTGGTGCTTGGGCTCGCAGATACGACGCTTGCGGTTTCTAGGCCGGTCGCCTCGTGGGGTAATGACGGTAGGCCAGTCACGACCTCAACATCATTAAGTGCGTTGGCGCTCGTTGTGCCAGCGAAAAGACGGCGCTCGGAGACGGAGCGCGGAGTTGTTCTTGATGGCGCAGTGGATATCTATTCGGCAGTCGAACTAAAAGCATCCGACACGTTCACTCTTGGCGGTGTAGACTACAGGGTTGACTTGGTTGACTCATACTATCCGACCGGTGGGTTTCGCGTGTCGCGTGCTGTGGTGGTGACGTCATGACGATCACTGAATTCGAGGATGCGCTTCATACCCTTCTGGTCTCTGCTTCAGGTCTGGCTGGGTCGTCAATGTGTTTTGCTTGGATGCCGGGCCCGGCCCTGCAGTCAGGCGTTTATGCTCGTATTGAGCGTCCGGCACTGCGTCGCAGTGGTTCTATTGTTTCGGTCACGGACTCGGCCCTACCTACCCCCGGCGCAGAGATTGATGTGGCCACGTCGGTATTGTATCGCGCAGACGTTCGTGTCCAGTTTTTTGGAGATGGCGCATTTAGTTTTGTGGCGAGCACTGATTGCGATCTTAAACACCCAGACTTGATCGAGCTCGCGTATTCGCTGGGTATCTCGGTGTCGGAGTCATCTATTTCGCATGTGCTGATTGGTCATGACGACCGGGCTGCAATCTCGTTGGTTGTGTGGTTTTGGATGACTCGAGCTCGCGCTACAACCTACATCGAAACCGTCTATGGCGAGGGTACCGTGACGGGGCTCCAACCCATGCCCTTTGGCCCTATCGGCCTAACAGGAGATTGACCAGATGGCATCGCTTGACCTGATTGTTGACATTCATACGTCTGTTGCTGGGCCCTCGGTACAGGTGGAGAGCTTCGGCATCCCGATGGTTGCCGCATCATTCACCTCCCCTGCCTGGTCGGAGCGATATCGTTCGTACTCGGATCTTGACTCGGTCATTGCTGACGGGTTTACTGTAACGTCTCCGGTGTATCGTGCGCTCGCCAATGTCTTCGCCCAGAATCCTACCGTGAGTTCGTGTGGTGTTGGGCGCCGAGCTCTCTCGAGCACCAATCGGGTTGTCATCACCCCTGTTACGGCCAACTCGCGGCTCTACTCGTTTGACGTGCTCGGTGTCGATGGCGTTGTGTACGTGGCGAGCTTCACGAGCGATGCGAGCGCAACGGTCGTCGAGATCTGTGCCGGCATCACAGCGGCCATCAACGGTCTCGCAGCCGGAGCGGCAGTGACGGCGACTGACAACACCTCGAACGTCTCTGTGGTTGCGGATGTGGGTGGATCCTACTTCGCGGTCGCTCCCGTTGCAGCGTGTTACTCGCTGGTGTCGCTGGCTCAGCCCCACGCAGACCCGGGTATTGCGACGGACCTGGCAGCCATCGCTGCCGAGAACTCCGAGTGGTACGGTGTCGTATTGGCCGACGATCAGGGCGCTGCAACCATCACTGCCGCAGCGGCTTGGTGTGCGCCGAACAAGAAGATACTTGTGGCTGGCTCGCAGGACTCTGCCATCAAGGCGGCCGGAAGCGCCGACGTGGCGAGCGTTGTTGCTGCGACGAGCAACAACTATGCTACCATCGCCTACCACTCGCGCGCAGGGCATGAGTGCATCGGCGGTGCGGTGCTTGGGATGTTTTTCGCGCGCAATCCCGGGGCTGTGGTGTTGGCTGGTAAGACGCTCGTTGGCATCACAGCTGACCAGCTGACAAACACTGAATTCAACTACATCAAAACCAAGAAGGCCCTCTCATACACCAGCTTCGGATCTCTCTCTCTACTGCAAGAGGGTCGCATGGCTGGCGGTCAGTGGGCGGACGTGGTTCGAGATATGGACTGGTTCGAGGCGACGGCTCGCGGCGCTCTCGTGGATGCAATCGCCAGCAACGACAAACTCCCCTACACCGACGTTGGTGCCGCGGTTCTATCCGGTGTGCTGAGGTCGTGTCTTCAGCGAGCCGAAAGTGCTGGCGTGTTCGCTTCAGGCTGGTCGGTGTCGGTGCCTGCAGTGAGTTCAGTGTCTCCAGCCGACAAGAGTAACCGCATCTATCGTACACTTAAGTACTACGCCGTGCTTGCTGGCGGAATCCAATCCCTTGGGGTTGGCGGCACTGTTACTCAGTAAGGAGACACAATGTTCAAGACGTATTCTGCTGATCGCGTGGTAATTGCTGCCGAGGGTGTTCCTCTCACTGGCATGGGTGAGGATGGTTTCATCAAGGTCTCACCGAGGACTAATCGCTTCGAGAGCACGGTTGGTGCTGATGGTGGAGTTGTTCGAAGCAAGTCGTTGGACCGACGCGTTGACATCGAAATCACGCTTCTCGCCTCGTCTCCATCCAATGCACATCTCCAGGCCTTGTTTGACACCGACAGCGAGACGGGTACCATGCCGTTCCCGTTGCAGGTCGAGGATCTTGGTGGCCGAATGGTGTTCTCGGTTGCAATTGCGTGGGTGGTTGCGCAGCCTCCCGGTGAATTCGGCAAGACCGAGGGCTCAATCACCTGGAAGCTTGAGGGTGCGTCTGCTGTCACCATGTTTGGCGGGAGTTTGTTCTAATGCTTGAAACCCTTCGACATGATGCCGTTGTTGGCGGTGAAGCTGTAGTGCTTGAGGTGAAGCAGCTTCCGGCGGTCCAGGCGCTGCGACTAGCCAACAGGCTCGGGGCCATCGTGTCGAAGGGTGTGGCCTCAATCGGCTCAAAGCAACTTGCGTGGCTCACGGACGAGGATTTCGAGTTCGTGCAGCGCGCACTGCTCTCACGGGTTGGTGTGCGCAAGCAAGACGGTTCGATTCAGTATCTCGACTTCGAACAATTCATGTCTGTCTCTGATGCGGAGACGGTTCTCGAGTTACTGTGGGTTGTACTGAAGGGCAACTATCCCAGGTCTTTTTCGAAGGCCCTGGGGGCTCTGAGCGACCCGACGGGGCTGGTCAACCTGCTCAAAGGCCTACTCCCAAGTGTGATTGTGGGTGCTGCACCGACTGCACAGGCGTCAAAGTCAAAGCCCCAACCCAAGGAGCCACCGAAAACAGCGACGTCGAAAGCATCGGCCTATTAATGCCGCTCATCCTGTCAACTCCTCCACTGTGTTCGTATGTGGAAGCTGATACGGTGTTGTCGGTGCGAGACGTTGTTGCGCTTGC
>Ga0137460_1000002_pt1 | contig 21671 bp, 30 predicted proteins | sample EasRivERMGT723_2_FD_102307 | JGI IMG/M metagenome (GOLD analysis project Ga0137460, IMG submission 102307) | Soil microbial communities from meander-bound floodplain in the East River, Colorado, USA - East River MetaG ERMGT723_2 | ecosystem: Environmental > Terrestrial > Soil > Floodplain ...
TGATAGTTGGGATCAGTGCCGCTACTGCGGGATTTGCCCCCGCTGCCGCTGCTGCTATGATTGCTGGTAGCAAAGCTTCTGCTGTAGCTGTAGCGGCATCGGCTACTGTTTGTGCTGCTGTGTTCATGTCTTATTCTCCTTATGTGAATTGTTGTGCTGCTTGTCAGATTTATTTAGGGACTGATTGCACCGAGAATTGCCATGCGTGTCACAGCCGAAGTGATTTGCTGAATAGCAGCAGTTGGGTCTGCTGGAAGATCACCAGTGCAGATAGGTGTAATTTCTGCTTCGATCAGAGAAATCTGCTTGATGTTTGCTTCACTCAGTTTGTCCTGCTTGCGTGCTGAAACAGCTTGACTGAATACCATACCATAAGCTGTACAAGCCTGCACGTAAGTGACTTGTGTAGACTGTGTAGTAGCACCAGTACCCAAGATCGAATTGCAACCAGCAAGCATGCCCAGCGTCAGTACTGTTGCAAACAACATTGCAAATAATTTTTTCATTTGTTGATAACTCCTATTTGTGTTGTAACTTTTGGCACTTCCTGTGTAAGTGTCACAGCGTCAGGAATTGTATTTACAACTTCGTCAGAAGACTTGCGCATCGCATCTGCCAATGCTGCTGGTACTACTGATGCTGCCAGTGCAATTGCTCCAGGCGGAATTCCAACACGATCCCCCCAAAACCAGATAAGCGCGCACAGTACGCCGATGATCCAGTGTGTTATGTAATCTCTACTCATTGCAGCACCTCCTTAAAACGGGCACATGCCCACATTAGTTATACCGAAGTGCTTTGTACTCCGGCCTTGAAAGCTACAGAATATGTTCTTGTGAGCCAACCCACACCAAACTTGTCAGCGTTCTTTGTGCTCTGGTAGCGCATTGCTCTGAAAGCCATGAATCGCGCACAGTGCCACTCTGTGGCGTGTTCTGCTGCATTCAGTGTAGCTGTACCAAACACACCATCTTGTGCTTGGTCGAGTGCCCGTTGCAGCATCTTGATAGCTGTCTGCACGCCCTGGTTGATTGCCGCATCAAATACGAATACACACAGCGGCCACTGAAGCTGATCACCTTTTACTGGGTTCCAGTACAGTGCTTGGTAAATAATCTTTGACTGGTCTTTTGTTAATGACTTGATCGTAGTGGTTGCAGCAACAATACCCCTTGTAATCGCATCGCGCAGTGTTGGCCACGTAACGCCCCAATTTGTTTCGCCGCCAGGATCGTCAGGATTATTTACCCACCCACCCTCTTCACCGACAACTACTGAAAAAGCTTTGTCAAAGTTGTTCATGGTTTCTTGTCCAGCATAATCGTTGGGGCTTGCGTTGGTTGTTTTATCTGCTGTACTAACCACTCTTTAAATCCTAGTGCTAGTAGGAACAGTGTGACTAGCAGCACACCACGCACAATGTTTGTAACAAGCTCTTCACGCACCTTATCCCACAACTTGTTTGTACGATTTGAACTTTCAATTCTAGTTTCATGATCTACTCGGTGACCTCGAATGTCTGGCTTACCTTCTACTTCAGGGAAAGCTTCTTTAAGCTTGATAGCTTCATCAATTTTATTAGACAATGCTTGTATTCTGTCAGAAACTTCCTGCCGCTGCTTTTCTTCTGTGACCATGTGTTCCTTGAAAGCATCAGAATTACTGATCACAGCGTTTGAAGTAGCTGCAATATCACCAGCCATCTGTCTAATTACCTGAAACATGAATGTAAGCCCTGATTCTTCTGGTCTTGTGTTTTTTCTCTGCTCGTAACCAGCCCGCGCTTCTGACGTTGTTGGCATGTTTTCACCTGTTAAATTTATATATAAAATTTATTGATTTGTGTTACAATGTTTATGTAGAAAACAACTAAGGAGATTGCTGTGAAAAACATTATTTTCGCCTTACTTGCAACACTTTCTTTCAACTGCTTTGCGGATGATCTGTACATTGACTTCAATCTCCACGCCCATCACTGGAACCGTACCGATGTTGCCGAGCAGAACCTGAATGAAGTCAACCCCGGCATCGGATTACGCTTCGTTGACGGCGACTTTCATAAGATGATCGGCGTCTACAAAAACAGTGATCGCAAAACCTCCACTTATGTACTGCTTGCTTGGACACCTATCACTCTTGGCTCTTTGCGCATTGGCGCTGTTAGCGGCCTTGTTACTGGATACGAAGACCCGATCCAATTTGCTGGTGGAGCTTACTTTGTTGCAAAACTATCTGAGCAATTCAGCCTCAATATCACACTGGTTCCTACTATTCGTAGCATCAAATGCTACGGGTTCGCTGGGTTTCAAATTAGCGCCAAGTTTTAAGGAACCAATTCACCACTGAAGACCGCCTGCGCAGATACCTGGGGGGTTCCAGTAGAAACAATGTACGCGCCAACTTCAAGATAATCGGTCGTCCCATTCATATAAACAATATCTGACGCATTAGAATTGTAAAAAGCAGTACTGGGGGGGGACCCACCGCCATGTCCCCACAATGTACCATAGGCATACCCTCCGGCATTTTTAGTGATAATTGCATATGCATAAGTCAAGACACTTGTTGACGATGTTAGACTAACTGCACTAGATACTCTGTAATATCCAGCAACTGTCGGCTGATACCTATGATTGGTTGTTTCGTCAAAAAAGTTTCCAACATCAAAATCAACTGCGTTAAATTCGATTTTGGTGAATACGCCAGACGTGATTGATTGCGTAGCAGAGGTATGTACGCGGAATTTAGGGTTCGTGCCAGACTGTACTGCACCAGTAACAACAGCACTGCCGGTTACGTTGGTTGCAGTTGTTGCAGTGGTTGCAGTAGCAGCATTCCCACTAATCCCCATTGTGAAAGTATTAGACCACCCAGCACCACCTGTGTCTGGATTAGTCACATTGTTTTCAGTACTACTGTACCAAAACTTACCTGTAGTTGTAGCTGATTGCACTACAGCCCCTAGTGGGTAACCACCAATTGCTGTTTGATGTGTGCTGTCATAGTACACAGGCCCACCAGCGGCCCACCAGCGTGCGTGAGCTGATATATCACGTATGATGCCGTTCATGTCCTGCCCGAACGGTGGAACACCACCAGCGTTGATAGGTGTGAAGTTCAGTGGTGGAAAACCATCTGTGTAAGATGCTGCACCATTTTGAATTCCGATCTGTGATGCAACGGGAACTGTCCTCACATAAGCTCCACCAGCACTACTAGCAAATGGAATCTGAATCTTTGTTGGTGCACTAGCATCATCAAGCCCGTAGCTTGAAATTGCTGTGAATCCCAGCACTACTACTGCAATTAATTTCTTGATCATGATCAATCCTTATGCAAATGAATAAATTGGAAGTACACCTGTAGGTCTAGGCAAAGCGCCTGAACCTTGAATCACTGCTTTTTCTACTGCTGTTGTTGTGAATGCAAACACATAGGTAAGTGTCATGTCGTTGTTGTCTACTACGTGGCAATCCCCACGCCCTGGAAACAGAGACATCATTATCTGGTTGATACTTGTGATAGAACAATCTGTGATGTTTGAAAGAGCTTTTGCAAGTATCAGCAATCTAAAAGCAGAATCAGAAAGACTGTTGTTTGTAGTTAGTGCGCTGCCAGAGAAGAACACTGCACTACCAAAACCATCAGCACTCAGCGAACCAGCTTCTTCAAATCCAAAACTTAACTCAGCTACTGTAGGGATCACCCTGGTTACACCAACAATCCTACCCCAAATATCAAGCCCGATCCCCTGTGCAGTTTCTACATTCCAGATTAAATCAAAGAAGTCTTCAATGTTGGCAGTAGGATCAATACACTGTGAAAAGTCATCAATAAATTTAAGTAGTATTGGGCTGTTTGCATACTGGCTTATGATTGTGCTGTGATAATCAAATGGCTGTGGCGTGCCTATAGCACTCTGCCCAATGCTAAAACTACCAATATCGTTTGACATGATATAGCCTTAGTAAGCTACGCAATTAACAGCAATGATTTCACTAGCAGGCCAAGCAAGTGCTGCACCTGTTGTCAGTGTGTAATTGGTTATCGTGATAGAGGTTGTGTTGGTAGCCGCTGAGTACATAACAGCAGCAGCTTGTGGGGCAGCAGAAGGTGTCACAGTGCAGTTATACCCAACAGTAGCTGCTGGCATAGTAACCACGCCACTTGATGCTGTGCCACCAGTACCTACGTTTATCTTGAAAGTACTAGCTCCGTGACTGGATACTACACTTGGTGTTGTTCCAAAGCCACTGGCAATAATTGGGGTTGCAGTAACGCCACTCAGTTTTGTGCAAGTAAATACATTGGCAACTGCTGTGCAATCACCAGTAACTGGCGCACTTAGCAAATTACCAGAACCATCCCAATAAGGGGTTGAGTTTATGCTACCAGGTGTGTAATCAAGCTTTGCTGCAAAGTATGAATTCCATTGTGCTGCCGTTGGCACCTGACCATAGTACAAACCTGGACTTGATCCCCCGGCCTGTGCTACACAAGACCACAGTAGAATACACAGCGCTGTTATAATTTTTTTCATGTTTACTTCTCCAAGTTAAATAAGTGTCACAACAATATCAGCAGCAGCAGTGGTTGGTATTTCGTCAATTGGAACTACTACTTGATTCAAGTTTGCAACTGATGTTCCGATCTGTATTGAAACAATTTGTGCCCAAGCACCAAGTGCTGCAATTGTTGCGTAGTATCTGCTGGCAAACAGCGTAGCACCTATGCGTGCGCGTGATCCACCATCGCCCCCAGCAAAAGCACTAATGATTGCGTTTTGTATTTGCACATCAGCATCAGCGGGTACAGCAGACGTATTTAAAATACTAATAGCAAATAGTATGGGCAATGCTGCTGGTCTTTGAAATTTAACGCTGTAGGATGGAAAGCTTGGGCTGTAGAGTATATTTGTGTCTGTGACTACTACTGTTGTGGTTCCATTGTAATTGCAACCAGGCATTTTCTTTCTGAGAATTGCTTCTGCAATATCTGCATTAACACCACCTTCAACACAAATATAAATTGAATTTGCAACAAGCGTAACACCTGTTACTGTGATTGAACTGCTAGTGTTGTTTTCATTTACATAGGCATCAAGTACGCCAGCAACATTAAGCACGTTGCCGAGAATTGAAGTCAGCATGCCTTGTGAATTTGCAGATACTGAAAGTTGTCTTCGCGTTTCAAAAGCTGCTCTGCTTTCAACAAACTGGCCCAACACACCATCAGCAGCATTAGTAATACTATCCCAACCAGAAATTGATCTGTACACCTGATTCAGAGTTCCGGCAGGGCATGCAGTTGGTCCAGGCAGCGCACATTCAAACACAGCAGCAATGCTGCCGCTGACAGGAATAGTTACAGCAGCAGTATTCAGATAAATACTCCCATCAGTAGCAATAGCTTGTGCATTAATGGGAATAACTGTTCCTGAAATTCCTGTGAGCGTTACAGCAACAGAGGTTGATACCGCTGGCAATCGTGTTAAAGAATAAATACGACCGATGGCATCCTGCATACGACCTGTAGCGTAGGCTGGATCAATACCATTCACAATGGCTACAAACTGCGCGTTTGCAGCAGCAATCACAGAAGCTTCACTGGTTGCAAGCTGACCCTGTGGCGTTTCTAGTGACGGATTCAGATTACCACCAAAAGCAGCATTCATATCCTGCTGCACACCGGAAAGTATTGCAGATTCAGTTGGTACGATAAGTCCTGTAGTAGTTATCTGTAGTGGTGGAACTAGAGTGGTCATTGTGCTATCCCTAGAAAGTTACGTTTTGAGTTTTACCAGTAGCGTCGATGACTTTCAAACTACCAGACAGTGTTCTACCAGAATATGAAATTTCAGAGCATTGTGCTTCTACTACCTCAGGCACTGTCAGTGCAGCAGCCTCTAACTGTGCTGCAAAGAATAACGGTGATTGACCAAATCCTAGCAGTGATTGAAAGTACGGCACACCTTTTTCTTGATCATAGTACAGTTCACCTTGAAACAATTTTGCAGCACTTGCTACATCTTGCGTTATCGAATAAGGTCTGCTGGCAAGTGCTATGTTTCCGTGTGAATCCAGTAGCAAGTCCCAATCAACTGGTGCCAGTAATAATGTGTTCATTTTATTCTGCCTTTAAGATTGCTGTTTTGTTTGCAGAGGTTGATGCTGTCCCCGGCGCTGCTGTTGGTGTTGGTGTGCCAGGCCCAGGGCTGTACAAGTGTGTGTGTGCGTCGAACAAAGTAAGGAAGGTATCATTAACCAACTGCTTCAGTGCTGTGCCTGCATCCTGCAAATTTATGTGTGGTGAGGTTATGTTCACGTTGCCAGTTGCTTTTATGTTTATGTCATTGCCACTGAATTGCACGTAATTGGTTGGCACACCATTCAGCACACCACCGATGTAAAGACCATCAGCCATGCTGAATCTTCTCGCTGATTCTGGATTAGCTTTTTTCTTTGTTGTCTTGACTACTGAAATATCTTTGTCTGCAAATACTGCAAATCCAATGTCATCAACAGCAGGGTCAATGATGATTGCGTTCACACCCCCCTGCATGCGCAGATACGGCAGATTGTAGAGCACTTCATGTGACACTGCATTTCCGAAACCATCCTGCTGATTGATGAGTGGCTGTACGTCAACAAATCCAACAGCAGCAACACCACCAGTATTTGTAACCTTCTTCACCTGTACCAGTGTGCAGGTACTTAATTCAGAAAGAAGCTGCCGAATGATGAACGTCAGTGCATTGTATTCAGTCAACCCGGATTCAGGGTCTTGTAGACTTTTGTAGGCTTCTTCATTCATATATTTATTGGGTAGCAATCAATTGTTGTGAACCAAGGTCCGTTAGGAGCTTCACTAGATAAATTGTGGTTGTACTTTGAAACAATAAATTGACCATTCGCATTTGGCATCATCGAACTTTTAACTTGTATTGCACCACCAAGTATCAGCTTTGGTATGAACAGTGATTTCAGGGTCATGCCCTGACTGGATAAAGCTGGATAACCAACCATTCCAGTTTCAGGCGCAATCAATGGGACTTCACTGCCTGAAATAGCTGTACCCTTATTCCAGATAGTTAGTGTGTTGTTTTCAATCTTGTGGTTTATCTGTGCTGCTCGTACACAGGCCAATATCTGCTGCCGTGCTGTTCCGGGGAAGTATGGATTAGTAAACTGCACAGAAACACTGTCATTAACAAAAGACAATTCAGCGTCATAGGCAAGTTTTTTAAGGATTTCAACAGCGTCTGCTGTGTCTTGGTAACTGGAAGCGCCTACGGGCTTTATGGCAAGCCCTAATCCGACATACGCTATGACATTCAGTGTCACGTCAGGTGCAGCACTGTAATCTGCCCACGCTGAGTAGATAGTGCCATTGAAAACAGTAGTCATGCTGTTTTCATCACCAGCAGCTAGTAGAATTTCATTTCGTTCTTTTACTTGATTAATCGGGCCGATCACTGTGAGCTGGTTCATCATGGACTGTGACAAACCCTGTACTCGCAAACTCAAAGCCCCCATACTCTCGCCACAAGGTGAAGTTATGTCAGCAAACATTCTCAGGCCAGTAAGCGTCACTGTGCTACCTACTTGTTCCCCAAAAGTACCTGTGCCAAGTGTGATTGTTAAGTCAAGTTTCTTTTTAGTGAATGAATCCATCACAAGTCACCAGTTTCCAAATAAATCAACAGATACCTTGCCCCAAGTCCGTAATAGGTAGGATCATCAGCACCTTGTGTGTCTGTGATAATGAAGTCACCAATAAAACCTGTGTAAGCTGCACGCACAATTTTATTGTTGTTGTAGCAGGGCACACAGTTAGCAATCGGTGTTCCATTGATCGCAACATCCATGTAGATGACATCATCAATAAGCGTGTACAGACTGATCTGGCAGGGCTGATTAGCAAGCACTACATTCAGTCGCTGGGAAGGCACTGCATTAATGGGTATTGTTAGCATTATTGTATTGCCCCCTGAATAGCGCCCTGTACTATTGATGGATACGTTTGCCCGTTGTCCAATACAACTTGCGCTGACGGTACTGTAGCTGTTGTATTGATAGTTCCAGGTGAAGAATATGCTGCTGATGCTTGACGTATTTCTGTGAAGTGCAATGTTGCTACAATCATGCCCGCACCATTGTATGAAGATCGTTTGTAGTCAACCTTAACAATGTTAGCGCGTGAGTACGATCTGTTTGGAGTCACTATTGTAAACAGCGCAAGTGTAGCTTGCAGCTTTTCCAGTTCAGTCAGAAAATCTGTCATTTCTTTTTTACTACCACCCTTAGACATTCCAATTGTGTACGAACGTGGGTTCTGCACTTTGTTGTAGGATGCAAAGGCTCCCTGCTCCTGTGGGAAAGTTGGAATGTTTGCATCGTTTGAATAATCCAAATCCAGAAAGCTGTCTGGCACAATTGCCTGCGTGCCTATTTTTTCTCCGGGAAGTGAATAGAAAATTCCCCACTTCTGTGAAAACATATCCAGCAGATTGCTGATAAGTGGTGCTGCTACCAGTGCTGCTGCCGGAAGTGGATTACTCAGCAGTGCCGGTACTCCGGGAAAATTAGGAAATGTCATTCTGATCACCACATGCCAGTTGTGCCATAACCAAGTCCACGTTTACTCAGCACGCCGTCTATAGCTTTTGCTGAACCTGCTGGGTCATTGGCACCGTTCACTGTTATTTGAATATCGTTTTTTGTAGAATTGCTTGCGTTGCTAGTGCTTGGTGCAACAGTACCAGCCCCAACACCCATCATGGAAAACATTAGTTTGAAACTATCGGATATAACTTTATCAGCACCTTTTTCAAACTCAGACTTGTCTGATTCTTTAGGCATTACAAAGTTTGCAATACTAGCAATAGCCGTTGCAATTCCAACCAAAACATCCAGCAAAACTTTTGCATCAGCAATGATTCCTTTCCAATCCATATTTTTTACAAACTCACCAAATGCAATTGCCAGCTTTTCTATCTTTGGGATTGTTTTTTCAATCCACTGGGCAATGTCATTCCGATGTAGGTTTATGTAATCAGAAAGTTTCTGTAACCAACCCATGATCATTTTCAAGGATGGTATCAGCGTAACAAGAATCTTTGTGCCAGTAGCTTGTGCTGAATCTGTGAAGTCCAGCCACATATTTTTTAACTTGTGCATCTGCTCTGCGTCATACCCAGATATAACAGAATTCTTTTTCTGAGCCTCAATCAGCTTCTGTATTGCTGCTGGCCCTTGCTTGATGAGATTGAACTGCTCTTCACTGATTCCCATCTGTTGTGCCATCAATGCAGCATTTGATGCATTCTGTTTGTACAACACTGCAATAATTCTTGCGCGCGCCATCAGATAGTTATTGCCTGTGCTCAAGTCACTCTGATTCAGAGAATCGCCAGCCATGCCCGCTGCACGAAAGGTTGCCTGCATCCCCTCAGACGGGCCTTGCCCTGTACGCAAGCGTGAAAGCTCACGCTGTGATTCAAGTAACTGCGCTGTCATGCCAGCAGCACTGCCACCCATACGCTCAGAAGCACGCTGATAAGCCTGTATGGATTCCACAGACATATCCAGATTTTCACTCAGGAACTTCAAGCCTGCTGCCTGTTCAACTGTGTTGGCTACAAAGTTCTTGATGCCCACACCACCCATGTACAAACCAAGCAAGCCAAGTGTTTCATTGCGTATCTTGCGAATACCCTCTACTACTGAGCGTGATTGCTCTACTGCATGCTTGTGGTGTTTCTTTTTTTCTTCTGCTGCTTTCTTGTCAGCATCAGATAGTTGCTTGCCTGATTTTTTTAAGTCTTCACGCAACTTGTCATCAATTTTCTTGGTTTCTTTCGCACCACTTTTCATGTCAGACGGATCAAGTCCGAGCTTCACGATTAGTGAATCAATGATAGTAGGCATTTTAATTCCTTGGTGGTGTGTTTAAGATCGTGCGCTGATTGTAAGCATCCACAGCCAGTACTTCGATCAGGTCATACAAGTCTTCTGTGCTCAGTACAGAATCCAAATCAACTAACGTAGCAAGACCTCGTGATATGACTGCCCCTATAGTGCCTGGAACATTTATATAGTCACGAAGTCTTGGATTATTCTCTACGCCCGACCCGAGGTCTACTCCGCGTCGGGCTTTAAAAAACCCATGTGCAGAATCAGCACCTCTTTCTGCAATTTGAAATACGTCATTGGCTCTTCAATATCTTCATCAAACAGTGCCCGGACTACTTCAGGCTTTCTTGGATCAGGCATTACTGATACACACGTCAGCAATTCATCCAACAGCGGTTCTGCTTTTTCTACAGATATTCCATTGAGTGATTGCAAACCGATTGCAGCAAGTCCTGCCATACCCATCTCTGCCACGCTTTCAGGAATGTCTACACCACCACTGATCAAAGCAAACAAGGCCCGCGTAGCCCACTTGTGTGCTGGCCTTGCTGCCATTTCGGTGATGATGAAAGCTTTTCCCTTGTCACGGCCATCTTGCGCCGTGTATGTCAATTGCTTGCGCATCTAATTGCTCCTTAAACTGGTGCTGGGGTTACGTCTTGGAATTCCAACAGAAACTTGCGTGGTTGCAAAACTTTCTTTGCCGCTGGCATCAAGTTACCACGCTTCAGATAACCTGTAGTCAGCGCATACAACCTGCTAGTACCTTTCAGCAGAATCGTCCCATTCAACTTGTACTTCTCACGTGAAACATTTTCAGCCGTGATCAGCGCATCGAAGAAATCATTGGATGGTGAATCTGCTTGCAGTGTAATTTCCAATGGCTTGATGATGGGTATCCAACCAGCAGACATTTTTCCGTCTACACCCATCATTGTTTCTGCCATGTCCACATCTTCAAGAGAGAAAGCATCATCAGCAGAAAACCCCTGAATCTGGATAGGTACGTTGAACAGCCCATCTACGCCGAGCATCAGCACACTATTTGCACTTGTTATTGTTGCCATTGTATTTCTCCTCAGTTATTGAACCAGAATTGATGCTACGTTGATTTGCTGCACAGAACCACCATCCATGTACCACAAAGTCACAGGCGGTGTTCCACGTGCTGCACGTACTTGTGCAGTAGCTGTGCCAACTTTCAAATACCAGCCGCGCGTACTCAGTACACGATCTATCTGCGCACCTGCTGCTGTATTCACCTGTGCAATTTGTGAAGCAGACAAAGTTACTCCGGGTACGATAGAACCAAATGTCAGTGCTTCATTGATAGGGTCTTGGCACGTGGCATTTATCATTGCCCCACCAACATCATTTTGTGGAATTGATCCCATAGAAACCAGCAGCGTCATCAGAGCCAGTTGAAGTTGACTGTTCAGGTACACCTGATTCAGAAATTCATCAGCGAACAGATATGTACCTGTAATACTGCCTGGATTCAGGAAAGTGAAGTTGTCATTCGCAGTAGCCCACTGACCGACGAAGTTGTACTGGTTAGTGCGCAGATTAGAAGCACTGGTTTGCGACAGTACACTGACAGGCACACCATCCGTGTATTTGAAGTCCATCGTGATGCGGCCACCAGCACGATTGAAATCAATCGAAGCTGCAATGCCCAGCACCATCGCTGCTGCAAGACCTGTAGCATCCAGCAGAGCATCACAGTACACAGGAATTACGCCACCATAATTTGCAGTGACTACAGCAGCAATTGACGTGGTGGTGTCAGGTGCAACCAGTGCTGCTGCATTGGTATCCCAAGCAACGTATGCAAATCGATTGCTCTGCTGTGAAGTCCACTGTGCGAAGCCAAGAATTTCTGCATCAGAGGCATCCCACATTGTACTGAATGCGCCCCAGTTCAAAGTCTGTGCAATAACACCAGCCATGTAAGTTGCTGGCGCTGCTGCCGCTGCACCTTGTGACAGTGTTGCGCCGGTAGCTGTAGTCAGTTTCAAAGCTACTGCAAAAGCACCAAGCGGTCCGGTTGCAGTGCAGGCAAAACTTGCAAGATCACCTGGTGTTGGTGCAGGGCTTACTGTGTACGTACCAGCACCGCCAGTTGTACCTGTTAGTTGGTTTACGATTGTACCTGCCAATGTATCCACGCCGTCTGTGCCTGAAACTGTATCCCCTACGTGGAAGGTTCCAACAATAGTACCACCGACAGTCAGCACAGCCCCCGTTGTTGTGCAGGCTGATGCCGTTGCTACAGTAGATTCTGCTTGTGTGAGCGTTGAGGTAATTCCAGTTGTGGTGTTGGTAACAACAAAAGCACTTGCAACAGTATCCCACGTCACAGCAAAGTTCGGCGTTGTCATTGCTGCTGTAATCAAAGAAGCAGCGTTAGAAAAGCTGGTAGCACCAGAAAGATCAATGCTTGCTGAAACTTCACGTGAACCATCCGAAACAATTGTGAGCGAACTTGCTGCCAGTGCTTGCAGTTGTGCCAGCGTCATTGCAGCAAGTGAACTACCACGTAACCACGCAGGTACAGCAGCAGCAGGATACTGTGCAAACAACATAGCACCTGGAATGATCGTTGCGTTATTTCTGCCTGCAAAATAAGTCAGCGCCCATTGGTACTCTGTGGAAGTCAATCCAAAGAATATACCAACATCAGCAGCATTTGCAAATGAACTGACTGCACCTACTGGCACTCTGGAATTCTGTGTGAGCACTACACCGTTCAAAGCGAGTGCTGAACCCCCAGCACTGATGACCGAGGGATTTATTTGTACAATATCACTTGCTGGAATGGACATGTCTGCTCCTTAAGGTTGATGATTACTGCTTTATGAATAAGTACGATCAGCACTGATTAGTGCTACTTCAACTACGTCAGCAAATTGCTGTGGCACGGAAACCACTGGGTTTGCTTGCAACACTACTTCTACTGACCACTTTGCTTCTATTTGCTGCTCACCATTAGTGAATGGAATTTGTCTTGGATCGTTGCTGTACAGCGGTGCTATGTTGAAACCTGAATTTATGAAACTCTCTGTGCCATATTCATCACGCAGTAGTGTTGAAATGCGCTGCGCGTTGTCAGAAGCATTTGGGCCATGTACGTCTACCTGGATTGTGATCTGTGTAGCTTGCAAGTGATCTTTTGAGCCAGCTTGTATTGTTCTACTGGGCAAATTCTGTGTAGGGCTAACTGTGTAGTCACCCGCACCGCCTGTGCCAGTCAGTGGCGCAGTTATGTGCGTGTCCTGTACGATGTTTAAAGCACTCAGATATAGACCAACAGCAATTGTGCCCTGCAAAACGCTACTAACGCTTAGTGTCGTGCCACTGATACTTCCTATGAAGGCTATGTCACTGTAATCGTCTACATTCTGTGACAAACGTGATTTATTCAAAGGCCACATAACTACATGATCAACACTTGCAGGTTCAGGCACACGATTCTGCTGGCCACGCACTACTGTTACACCTACTGGCAAAACACTGGTTAGAAAGTCCCCCAGTGCTTTGAACACATTTGCTTCAGTGATGGATAGTGTGATCATGTGTTAATCCAGTGTACGACCTGGCCATACTGCTGCACCACCACAGTCAGCAGAAGGTGCAGAGGGATATTTGTCACCTACAGGATTCTTGTCTAGGTTGCGGCCTTCCCATTCTGGTAGTTCGTCTTTGCCTGATTTTTCTACATCAGTAGGTTTCCATGTACCAGACTTTTCTTCCTTAGCTACACCACCTTCAAAGTGTAATTGACCTCGCTTTGCAGCTTCCTTGCGTTCTTTAATAGCACGGGGTGTATTTTCAGCAGATTTGGAAGGTGAGGATGATTTTTCTACATCAGTAGGTTTCCAAGTACCTGCCTTTTCTTCTTTTGTACCACCAATAACTTTTGCATAGTCTTTTTCTCTGGCAGCTTCTGTCATCCTATTTGACATTTCACCTGATCTGTTCTTTCTTGCATTTTCAGCTAACTGTCCAGACTCAGTTCCTGATTTTATTTGTTTATCAAGTTCATCAAGTCTGTTGGAAGGTGCAGATGATTTTTCTTTGCTGTACTTTTCAGCACTACCTTCTAAATTACCACTTTCACGCATTTTATTTCTTACAGCAATTCCTGCACGTTTCAAACCTTCAATTTGTTTTTCAGATTTACTTCCAGGTGTTGGTGTAGCAGGCGGATTGCTTGCACTGCCACCTGAACCACCCCCGCTGGCAAACTGCCCGTTGCTTGCATGATTCGGATTTCCTTTTTCGTTTGCCATGTTAATTTCTCCTGAGTAAAAGTGATTCGAGGTAGTGAATCTTTTCTTTGTCTTGATGCCACCAGTCTGCAATGTCCTGCACTTGCTGTGCTGATAGTTCTACAGGTGCCATATCCTCTTTTGCCTTGTTTGCAAGTTTACATAGCTGCGTAGGCATCAGTACCATTCTGCATTCTGACATATCAAGCTCCATTCTGTTGCGTACATGCAACTTTGCACCAGCGTTCTGTTGTGTTGCTTGTATTCATGCCCCACGCTTCCAGTACTTGTGCCACAAGCCACACAGTCCCATCCGGCATGGTGATAATGTCCCCACCCTTATTGGTTTGCCTCACAACACCTTCGATGTTGCCGTAAAGATATATCGCTTTTTTAGTACCATTCAAATTCAACCCTTCTAGTTGCATCAGGTCACGGTACGTCAGCGATTGTATCTGCGCTCTAACAGTAACTTCATGCGCATAGCTTGGTGTCTGACTGTAATCAGCATCAGGTGTGTTGCCTGTGGATACCTTGAGCAAGCAATTAACTTGTGGGTTGACTGCTGCTACAAACGCGGCTGTGATACTTTGTAGGTTCATTATTCTTTCCCAGTTTCGTCAATCCAGGCTGTTGGTGCTTTACTCATAGTGCCCGAATCAATAAGAGGCTTGCTTGGGTTAATAGAGAATTTCTTCTTCCTGATCGTGCTTGGTGCTAGTGGCGGGTCTTGTAGTTCGTTGATGGATTCAATCAATTGTGCTTTTAATTCTTCACCTAACAATTCCAATGCTGCTACTGCATCATAGTCAGTTTGCCTCAATGCCTCTGCTAACTGTCTAGGCCAGTCTGGACTACCTTTCGCTATCATGTTTCGGAAGAATGGCCGTGGTAACTGGTAGTAGTCACCTTCCTTTGATCGCACTGTCTTTCCGAATTCATTCAGGAAGGCAACTAGTGGTGTTGGTTGTCCGTCTGGTTCAGTGCCACCTTCTGGAAAACCAACACTTAGCCACACCATTTTCTTTGCTTTAGCTTCAATCAATTTCAGTGCTGAGTCCAGCTTGTCACCACCGGTCAATTTAAACGTGCGCCCCATGTCATTCGATGTCACTAACGAATGGTGCATAAGCATCCATAGTGCGCCCTGTGTTAGCGCGATACCGGAAACGCCTGAACTGTGTAGTAGCTGCCCAGAATGCTGCACCGTAGCGCGTCTGTGCCCACCACTGCGCTGTTCCTGCCGGTACGTCCATCTGCGTTGATACAGACACGCTGCCCTGTGTTGCGCTTTGTATTCTGCCAACTAGTGGTGATGCTTCACTGCCATCAGATTTTTGTGCGTTCAAAGCAGCAATGTGTGCTGTGGCCATGTGCAGGACGATGTAGCGTTGCTTGCCTACGTCTGCATTCACAATCGGGCTACTAGGCGTGTTGTCACAATACATTTCAGCTTCCGCAAAGTACATTGCAAGCAGTGGCGTGCCTATGTACGCAAGTTCAGAATATCTCTGAACAAAGAATACTGGGTCAAAGTCTACTACACCTGTTGTCATATTATTCTCCGTCATCAAATCACTATCAGTAAAATGTCCTGCACGTTAATGCAAGACATTTGGCTTACAGTACTTGTTGATCAGTCGAGGTCTTTTCTTGTTTCGATACCCTTGCCCGGCTTTGCAGGATCAATTGGCTCAAATCCGTGTTTCAGTTCGTCACGGTCTTCTGCCATGTCACGCACAGAATCTGTTTGAACGTGTGCGAAGATCAGTGAGTTCTTTACTGCTGGGTGTTCTTTGTTCTGACGAATCCACTCTTCAAAGAATTCCTTGGGTACGTTTTTAGTGACTGCGAATCCACCAATCTGTGCCGGTCGGATGATTGCACCTTGTGTGAGTGAGTTGATACCTTTCAGTGTCACACGCTGCACAGGTTCACCAGCTTGTCTGATGTCCAGATGCATGCCATGTGGCAACTTACAACCTACAGTGATCGTGTTGCGTGATCGTGGCGCAACAATGTGAGATTGCTTGTTCGGGTTTACGATCTTCTTGCGTTCTATTGATGCCATGATAATTTTCTCCAGGGGATTGTAGGGCAACTTGGCCCTATTCTTTCTGTTGAATAAAAAATCCCACCCAGCTTTTACACTGGATGGGAAAGAGGAGTACTGCTACTGCTTAAACGCCAACAAGCTGGGCAATGGCGAAGGGCTGGCGTACAACTGCGCCCCAAGTACCTTGTGACTTCTTTTGCAGGAAGCTGGAAGTCTTGCGCACGATTGCATGCGCACGCATTTTTTCAGTAAAGGCACAGAAGCCAGTTTCTTGACCATCCACGTTCGGAGCAATCATCTGTACAAGATTGCCTGCGCCGTTCGGGTTGGTGTACTGGGAAGCAGTTTCCACGCGGAGCTTGGGGAAGTTCTTCTTGATCATGTCCATCACGTTAGTTGCAAAGGTCGCGTTGGTTTGCGTCAGAGCAACAGCAGTGACAGGTGACATTGCCAGGATCAGCTCATCATCCATTTCGATCAAACCACCAGATTGCGAGGTGAGTTCGATGAACAGGGATTGAATATCTGTGTAGATTTCACCAGACGATGCAGTGATCACGCCGTTGGTAATCCACGGGCCAGACAAATTGCTGTTGAACACTTTTGGTCCAGGTGCAATCGGCGCTGCCAGTTGTGGATCATTCAGCAGGCCGTAGTTTTGCAGGCCAGCTACGCCGAAGAAGTAGCTGTTGTTCTGGAACTTGCCAAGTACAACTGCACTGGCAATGTTCAAGCGGCTGGCGTAGTCGATCTTTGCCAAACTGTAGGTTTCCAGTTGCTTTTCACCCCACTGCGTCATGGTTTGATAATGATACGCTTGACGTTGCGGGAAGTTTGCATTTGCACCAGCACTGCCGTTTTCATTGTAGTCACCATAGCTGGAAACTTCACCTGTATTTTCGATCACAGGGAAGGTTGCAGTCATAGTAACCCAGTCACCCTTCTTAGCTTCACCGAAAAGCTGTGCGGCGCGGTTTGGCGTAACCAGTACTTCGATCAGTGCCGGATCAATGTAGTTGGCCAGATACGAAGGGATACCACTGTTGCTGATAGTGACCAGTGCTGGCTGCGCGTCCATTGCCATACGGTCTTCCGGGTAGTACTGCATTGCTTCCGGCAATACGATGCCATAGCTTTGCGCCAGCATGTCAAACTCTGGGTTGCGTTGAAGATTCATAATTTCACCTCTGTATTTTGTTTATTGAATTGAGCAAGTAGTATTACCAGCTCACAGTACTACTACTTTGAATCAACCCAACGGGTACGCGCTGATCTTCATCAATTCGCCGGGCAGTGCTACGCTCATGCAGGTCCACTTGGTTGCAGTGCCAGAGTAGATCACACCGGAAGTGTCACCAATGGCAGTTGCAGAACTTACCCAGTAAGTACCTACCCCACCAGTAGTACCACTCAACTGCCCCAGAACAACACCTGTGTGCGCGCCACCAGTGTATACAGTGTCATTCACATAGATCGTACCAGTAACAGCAGTCACATCCATGTAGGCACCGTTACCAGTTGCTGTTGCAATGCTTGCACGCGACTGTGAAATGCTCACAGGGTATGTGCCAGCAGCGCCAACACCAGTACCACCAGCAAGAATAGTAGTTCCAGCAGTTACTGCGTTTGTACCGCCAGACAGAACCATGCCAACTTGCACAGTGCCAGAAGTCATAGAGCTGACAGTCAGCCAACCACCAGAACCTGTCATTGCAATCGGCGTTCCGACAGAACCAGCAGTTTGTGAAATGTTTACACGATACGTGCCAGCAGCGCCAGCAGTGCCAGTCAACTGTTCCACAATTGCAGTACCAGCAGCAACACCAGTTCCAGAGATAACTTGGTTCGGGAACATGCCCCCAGTGGTAACTGTAGTCAGCGTCAGCGTGGTGCCACTAATGTATGCGCTGGAGAAGGCATTCACTACAATGACAGAAGCGTTGATTGTGTTTGCAACAACAGTGATAGTGGTAAGCGTTGCGCCAGTTGGTGCGGTAGTGCCCGGAATTGCAGCGCCAGTTGCATTGTTTGCGTAGATAGTATTACCTACAGCAGACGTTGCAGCACCAGCATTGACTGCCCAGAAATCACCGACAGAATGCAGCGTTACTGGCAGACCTACGGGAACCAGTTGTGATTGTTCTTGCAGGAACACAGTAATCAGACCTTGCTGCTCACGATGCATGAAGCCTGTAGGTGCGCCAGAGCCTGTGTTATTGACAGCAACCATGCCATCAACTTCACCAGAAATCTGACCCATTGCAGAAGCAGGACTTGCCCACGCAAAGCGACCAACCAAAACACCAGCTTGTGTAAGACCTACTGGTGTAAGCGCACCAGCAATCAAAGCACCTGGACCGGCCAGCACAGTAACGTAGGGATTCGCAGATGCGAAGTCACCTGCTACTGCTGGTGCCGGATTAACATTCACTTGAGATTGAAACATAGTGTAACTCCTTTTCTTAATTTAATTTGTAACCTTAGTGCAGTTTCAGTGACGCACCCTTACAGGATGGAAACTTTACCAGCAGATGGGTAACGGGCTTTGAAGTCACCAATGGCTTTACTGTCCATGCCGATCTTCACGTGTTGCTTTTGCTGCACAGCTTCACCAGGTTTTGGCAGCATGGCCACCATTGTCTTGAATGCAGACGGGTGTACATCTTCAACATCTACGCCTGCTGCATCAAGTGCAAGACGATACACAGCTTCAGCAGTGTCACAGGCCATCGTAACTTCCCCGATCAGTGGTTTTACTGCTTTTTCTGCTTCTTGAATGTCACGCATGCGTTTCACTGCGGAAGCAGTAGCTTCGTCCTTTGCGATTTTGATAGCTTTGTCCATTGCTGCTTTCTCCTTTTGTGGGTCTGTTCCATTCTTTGGCGAAGGCAGTGCTGCATTGCTCAGTGTACCCTTGCCTACTTCGTTGTTGTTGTCAGCGAGTCCAGCTTCAGCTTCACTGTCTTCTGCGCCCGCTTCACCACCTGTAGCAGAAGCTGCTGGGTTTGCTGGTGCGCCACCTTTCAACTTGGCCATCAGTTTTGCCATGAAGTCATCTTCTTCACCACCTCCGTCAGAGCCTTGGCTTTCAAGCAGTGACTGCACTTGTGCCAAGTCTTCATCAGAGATTTTTCCTTTCAGCAAATTCATGATAGCTTCTACTGGTGAATCTTTGGCAGGGTCAACATCAAGCGGTTCACCAGCAGGTTTCATTGCAGCAGGATCAGCACTGACTTCAATATCTTTTGCAGCACCTTCTTCCAGTTGCTCACCGTCCAGGTTGTCCAGCAGCTTCACTACATCAGCAATGCCTGCATCCATCGCAGGCTTGTCAATGAATGAAGACACTGACATCTTCTTCATAGCATCCACAATCTTTGCTTTGGATGTTTTCCAGTTTGCGTGTGTTACCCCCATCAGTGGTGTGATGAGGTCGATCTTCGCATCTTGTGCAAGGCGAGGTTGAAGGCAAACTGCGATAGCCCCTTTCGCCATTGCCGCTTTCCGCGACAGTAAGTTCTTTCTCTTTGTGGTCATGGTTTCAAGCTCCATCAGTTTACTTCCAACCCCACCTGAATTATTTGGGGCAGGTGAATCCCCATCCAACAAAGAAGAATCCAAACCCAAAGCTTGTACTGCATCCTTTGGTGACTTGTATTTTTCTTTTAAAGCTTTCAGCAACTTACTCATTTTTATTCTCCTGCTAACTTTTTCATTTATAATGCGCTTCGTCGGGACAGGGTTTGCAAGCCTTTCAATCCACCTAACTGGAAAGATTACCGACTACATTCAATTACTGTTAGGAGTATCAAGTGAAGCAGTTCTACGTTTACTTTCATTGCAAGCCTGATGGAACACCTTTCTATGTAGGCAAAGGTTGTGGCTACCGTGCCTATGATTTATACCGTTACTGCAACCAGCACTACAACAGCATTGTTGCTAAATATGGAAAAGAAAATATCAAAATTGAAGTTCAACCTTGCATTGACGAGCAAGAAGCTTTTGATCTTGAAATTCTGTGTATTCAATCTTTGCGTGAAGATGGTATTAATTTGTGCAACTGTACTGATGGGGGTGAAGGTTCATCTGGGTATAAACATACTGATAAAGCTCGAGCATCAATGTCACAAAAACGTATAGGTAAAAAATATGCACTTGGTAATAAGTTCACATCAGAACAACGAGCAGCGCAGTCAAAAAGAATGCTCGGAAAACAATACGCACTTGGTTACCACCACACACCAGCAGCTTTATTAAAAATATCAGAAAAATCTAAATCATTGTGGTGCACCCCAGAAGGAAGAGCATTCGCTTCAAAAAGAGCTAAGTCTGGGTGGACACCTGAGCGTCTAGCAACACATTCAAAACGAATGAAAGAACTTTGGACACCTGAACGTAGAGCCAAGCAATCTGAGCGCAGTAAATTTAGTAAAACTATTTTCAAAAAAGGAAGTAATCATGCCCCTGGTAATACAAGCGCCGTTGGTACTATTTGGATAAATAATGGTTTAATAAATAAAAGAATTAAGTCTAAATTACCAGAAGGTTGGGTTAGAGGTAAATTACACAAAACTAAGTAAAGCTTCCTCCAACCTGCACCACTGTAAATTTTCTGCACTATCACCAATCACTACATCATTCCCTACACGCCCTTCTACCACCAAAGCAACATGGTTAAATCGTATATTAACCATACGCCCGTCGTAATGCGCACCTTCATAAGTTCCTGGTGTCATATCTGCTGTGTAGTAGTAACCAGCAGACAGTTCTTTCTTTTCATCTGATTCAATATCTTCTACTGCTTCTGCATCCCACACAACAAGTGAATTGTCTATGTAAGGATCATTCCACACAGCGTCAGTGCCTGTGCTACCTACAGTAAGTTCTTTCTGGGGGTCTTTTGAATTAACAGCAACGTGCTTGAACATCAGTTGCTTGTGATTCAGTGTAGGTACTGCTTTCTGCAATTCTTCTGGTGATCGCAGCAACTGATAAACTTTCTTTGGGTCAAGTCCAAGTTCTTCAGCATTTGGAATTTCACTGCCCAGATACGGACATACATTTGCTTTTGTGATATGGGCTGATTTTACAATCAAGTGTCCGTCTTGATTATATGTGCGGACACTAGCTTTATCAAAAGCTAGAAAAGTATTTTTACTCATTGTCATTTACCCCTTATTCATACGCCATGATAGCTGGTGGGTTAGGTCTTACAACACCGTGCGTATCATATGTCGATGCATCATCCACACCATACCCAGCCAGCACAAATAATAACGTAAAAAATAATTTATTCATTATTTCTCCAATTATTATGGAATAGCCAAAGCCGCGCCAATAGCTGTATCGGACGTACTATTACCATGCAGCCCGTCTTGTGTGTACCAATTTGCTGTCCCATTGACTGCCCACTTGCCGCTGTTTCTGGAA
>Ga0137460_1000003_pt1 | contig 17924 bp, 14 predicted proteins | sample EasRivERMGT723_2_FD_102307 | JGI IMG/M metagenome (GOLD analysis project Ga0137460, IMG submission 102307) | Soil microbial communities from meander-bound floodplain in the East River, Colorado, USA - East River MetaG ERMGT723_2 | ecosystem: Environmental > Terrestrial > Soil > Floodplain ...
CAACTGCGACCGGTTGGAGCGGGCTTCCGATGGGATCCTGGTCCATACCCGGCTTACCCACGGGAGGAAGGTTCACGTTACGGCTCTATGCAGGAACGCCAGGCCTCAGATGGCTACCATCGAACCGGGGATTGCCCGAATGAGGAAGGTGCCTTCGCCCGGTGAGACGGAACCCCCGGAGATCGTTGAGGTCCGCCCTGGAGACTACGCCGTCCAAGAAGGAGAGAGGGTCAAGGTCATCGATTTTATCAAGGCGGATCCCCGAACCGTCGATATCGCCGATGCCGAAAGGATCGTGGCGGGAGGGAAGGGCGCCTGCGAAGGAGAGAACTTCCGATGGATATCGGACCTGGCGGAGGCGATCGGTGCCTCGGTAGGGGGTTCCCGTGCGGCGGTCGACCGCGGGTTCATCCACCGGGACAGGCAAATCGGACAATCCGGAAAGACGGTATCCCCCAGGTTACTGATCTCCTGCGGTATTTCCGGCGCAAATGCCCACGTGGCGGGCATGCGGGAATCCAGGACGATCATCGCCATCAACACGGACCGGCATGCTCCCATCTTGAAGTTGGCCGACCTGGCCGTGGTGGGAGACCTGTGTGAAATATTGCCGGCGTTGATCGATCGCCTCCGGCCCTTTCGAGTCCCAAATTCTACTCTTAAGCAGGATTGTTGAAATATTTCCATCGGCTTATATGGAATATGTCGTGCGGATCGTCCCGAGCGGTTCATCGGGGAAACCAGGAGGGTGAAGTGGGCCAACTGTCGAAAAAGTACTGGAACATGGACGTCGAGCCGCTGCTCAATACCCCCGAAATCCGGGAAAGGCAGAAGGGGATGCTTCCCCGGGCGATCCGGTACTGTTACGAGAATGTGCCCTTTGAGCGCCGCCGCATGGATGCGGCAGGCGTCAAGCCCGAGGATATCCGTTCCTTCGGCGATTTCCAGCGTGCCCTCAAACCGGTAGGGCAGGCCGAATTCCGGGAGGTCTTCGAAGAGTTCGAACTCGACATGGACAAGGTCTGGCTCCACCTCTTCGGCAAGGATCGCATGGACGATATGTTCCTGTTGACGACCACCTCCGGGACAACGGGCGTTCCCACGCCGTATCCGGTCTTCCACAAGACGACGGAGACCATGGCCGAATTGTTCGGCCGCATCGGGTGGCGCGCCGGGATGCGGCCGGGGGACAAGCTGGCCGTGGGGTTCGGTCTCAGCATGCACGCCGCTGGAACGCCTCACCTGTTCTGGTACAAACGCAGCCACGGCGTCACCCTGATCCCCATAGGCGCCGAAGCGGGAACCGAGCGGATTCTGACGTACATGAAACTTTTCAAGGCCACCATGTTTTCGGGTACCCCATCGCTGGCACTTCATCTCATCGAGCGGGCTCCCGAGGTCCTGGGCGGTCCGATCAAGAACCTGGGATTGAAGACGTTGCTCCTGGGCGCGGAACCCGGGGCGGGGATCCCGGAGGTGCGAAGCCGCCTCGAGAACGAGTACGGGGCTAAAGTCTTCGACATAGGCGCCGGGTACGGGGTTTCCTGCGACCATCCCGAGTACCAGGGCATGCATTGGATCGCCGACGACCACTGCATGTACGAACTGATCGACCCGGAAACCCGGGAGCCGGTTCCCCTGACGCATGGGGCGATCGGACAGGCGTGCTTCACGCCGCTGGAGCCGGAGTCGGGCATCTTCTTCCACCACCTCCGGTTCACCCTAAGCGACATCCACCAGGTCTTCACCGACCCGTGCCCCTGCGGGCTCAGCGGATTTCGGTACAAGATCGTCGGCAGGGCCGACGACATGCTCAAGGTGAAAGGCACCCCGGTCTACCCGGCGGCCATCCAGGGGGTGATCAACGGATTCGTGCCGCGGATCACGGGGGCGTTCCGTATCGTCCTGACGGAGAAGCCGCCCAGGGTCGTGCCGCCCCTCAAGCTCAAGGTGGAGTTCGGCGAGACCGTCCGGGAGGCCGATTTGCCCGGGCTTGAGAGGGAGATCGTGGAGAAGATGCACCACATGCTCCATATGCGACCCGCCATCACATGGCTCAAACCGTTTGCGCTGGAGCGTGCGTCGAAAAAAACCCAGCTCCTGGAGAAACAGTACGAGCAATGACCTCCAGGTGGGAGCCGGACAGGTTTCACGCATGAAAGGAGCGTTTCCGTGCGGGACGTAGCGGTCATAGGGATCGGGATGACCCGGTTCGGGAAATTCCCGGACAGGAGCATCAAGGACCTTGTGCGCGAAGCGGTCCTGGGAGCCATGAAGGACTCCGGCATCCGGAAGAAGGACATCGGGGCGGCGTATGTGGGCAATGCCGCGGCCGGGCTGATGACCGGCCAGGAGATGATCCGCGGCCAGGTGACGCTTAGCCCGCTGGGCATCGAGGGGATCCCCATTTTCAACGTGGAGAACGCGTGCGCCAGTTCTTCCACGGCATTTCATCTCGGCTGGTTGGGCGTAGCCTCGGGAATGTACGACTGTGTCCTGGTGGTCGGTTTCGAGAAGTTGTACCACTCCGACAAGTTGAAGTCCTTCCATGCGCTGTCCACCGGGATCGACGTGGAAACCGGAAGCACCTTCCTGCAGGATTTTGCCGCCAGGAAAGGACAGAAGGCGGAGATCCTCAAGCAGGGCAGCGGTACCAACCGCAGCATCTTCATGGACATGTACACCTACTGGGTCCGTCCATACATGGAAAATTTCGGCCTGACCCGGGAACATTTCGCCAGGATCTCCGTGAAGAATCACAGGAACGGTTCCCTCAACCCTCACGCCCAATATCAGAACGAAGTGACTCTGGAGGAGGTTCTGAATTCCGGTGAGGTGGTCTACCCCCTGACCCGGATGATGTGCGCTCCCATCGGTGACGGGGCGGCCGCGTGCATCCTGTGCTCCAGGTCCGCGGTGGAGCGGTTTTCGGGAATTCCGGTCTGGGTGGCGGCCTCGAAGGTGGGGAGCGGCTCCCTGCTGGCCGAGGAGGAAGCGGTGGCCGGGGTCCTGGCTCCCGGTGCCTTCGAGCAGGCGGGGATCGGTCCGGGGGACATCGACGTGATCGAGGTCCACGACGCCACCGCCCCTTCGGAAATCATGTCCCTGATACAGCTTGGGATCTGCCCGGGCGATCAAGCTTGCAAGTGGATCGACGAAGGATACCTCGAGATTACGGGCAGGATGCCCACCAACACGTCGGGTGGACTGGAAACCAAGGGCCACCCCGTGGGGGCGACCGGCACCGGGCAGATCTTTGAGATCGTAGCCCAACTCCGGGGCCACGCGAATAGGCGACAGGTAACGGGCCCGAAAACGGGCATGACGCACAATGGCGGCGGGATCCTTGGCGCGGACGCGGCCGCGATGGCCCTGCACATCTTCAAGCGGTAATTCCGGGAAAGGAGAACAGGGGATGCCGTACTTTGACCTCAATCTGGATCTGTCTTGGGAAGACAAGGAGATCAAATCCCAAGCCCACAAATTCGCCAAGGAGGTCATGCGGCCGATCGCGCGGGATGTGGACCGCATGAGCGCGCAGGAAGCGGTCGGCAAGAACTCGCCCCTGTGGGAGTTTCTGCGCCAGGCCTACGCGCTGGGTTATCACAAAGCCCTGTTTCCCCCGGAACTCGGCGGACTGGGGTTCACTCCGCTGCAGGGCCACATCCTCAACGAGGAGATCATCTGGGGGAGCTTGGGGCTTTCGGGAGTACTCCTTCTTGCCTCGTGGCCATTTTTCAAGGTCCTGCAGTCCGGAGACCAGGGGCTCATCGAGGAATTCGTGGCGCCTTTCTGCAGGACCAGCGAACCGAATATCACGGCATGCTGGGCCATAACGGAGCCGGATCGCGGATCGGACTCGATCAATGTCAACGAGCCGTTCTTTTCCGCACCGGGGGCGCGCGGAAACGTCCAGGCCAGGCTTGACGGAAACGATTGGGTCATCAACGGGCAGAAATCGGCGTGGGTGTCGTGCGGTCCCATCGCGACCCACGGCATGCTCAACGTCCAGATCGACCCGTCGAAGGGCCTGGCGGGCGGCGGCGTCTGCATCCTCCCCTTGAACCTCCCTGGCATCTCTCGCGGGAAAGCGCTGGAAAAGGTGGGGCAGCGGGACCTTCCGCAGGGAGAGCTGTTCTTCCACGAGGTGCGGATCCCGAAGAAGTACATGTTCGTTGGACCCGGGAACTATTCGACCTGGACTGCGAACAACCTCGCCTTCGGCAACGCGGCGATGACGCTGTTCGCCATCGGCCTCGCGCGCGCCGCGTTCGACGAGGGGATCGCGTACACGAAGGAGAGGGTCCAGGGGGGAAAGGTTCTCATCGACCATTACTTCACGAAGGTCCGGATCGCCCGGATGTTCGGAAAGGTCGAAGCGATCCGCGCCACGAGCAGGGCGGTATGGAACCTGGCCCTCAAGGTCTATCCGCCGCTCCCCGAGTACTCCTACGCCGCGAAGGCCATCTGCACCGAGATGGCGCGGGAGGTCGTCGACGAGGCGGTGCAGCTGCACGGGGCGAACGGGCTGACCAAGGAGTACCCGATCGAGAAGTTCTGGAGGGATTCGAGGGCGTTGACGATCGAGGATGGAGAGAACAACACGCTATGCGCGATGGCCGGCAACTTCCTGAAGGACACCTACCCCAGGTCCGCCAGGTAGGCAGCCATCCGCGAGACACCCGGAGGAGACATGACGGAGGAAGCGGCTTCTTTTCGACTGGACGGCAAGGTGGCCTTGGTGACCGGAGCGTCCCGGGGGATCGGCGCGAGCTGCGCGAAAATATTGGCGCAGGCCGGCGCCAAGGTTCTCGCGACGGATGTCCTCGAGGAGGAAGGGCGGGAGGTGGTCGAACGTATCCGAAAAAGCGGACACGAGGCCGCATTCGAAGCCCTGGATGTCGCCGGCGAGAAAAGCTGGGAGGCCGGAGTGAAGGCGGCCTTGGATCGCTTCGGCGGATTCGACATCCTCGTGAACAACGCGGGCGTTGAGATTGTGAAGCCGATCCTGGAGACGAGTCTCCAGGATTGGCGCAACCTGCACTCCGTAAACCTCGATGGCGTCTTTCTGGGACTGAAATACGCCGTCAAGGCCATGATGCCGGGAGGGCCGGCCGGGCGTGGCGGGTCCATCGTCAACATGTCGTCGATCGCCGGTCTCATAGGGTTTCCCTTCATGTCCGCGTACTGCTCCTCGAAGGGGGCGGTACGCAACCTTTCGAAAGCCGTCGCGGTCGAATGCGCGAAGATGGGATACGGCATCCGCGTGAACTCGGTGCATCCCGGGTTCATCGGGACGACCCGGATGGCGGAGAGGTTCTTCGCCTCCGTGGCGGACCTGTTCTTCGAGGGAAACCGGGAAAAGGCGGTCGAGTATTGCAGGGGGCTTACCCCGGCGGGCCACATCGGGAACCCGCTCGACATCGCGGCGGCCGTGCTGTTCCTGTCCTCCGACGCTTCCAGGTTCATCACGGGCACCGAACTCACCGTGGACGGCGGTTTCACCGCGGTATGAATGGGCCGGTCCTCAACCCGGGAAACCCCCGGTGATGATCCGGGGGATTCTTCGCGACAGGGCCGCCTCGCTCGGGGACGGGCCCTTCCTCCGTTTCCGGGACGAATCGATCTCCTTCGGGGAAATGGACGAGAGAAGCAACCGGGCGGCCAACCTGCTCCGGGAGATCGGCGTGCGCCGGGGAGACAAGGTCTGCCTGATGATCGGCAACAGGCCGGAATTCGTGGAGCTATGGTTCGGGCTTGCGAAGCTGGGCGCCATCATGGTGCCGATGGAAACCTCCCTGAGCCGGAATTCCGCTTCCTACATCGCAAGCCACTCCGATGCGACGTTCTTCGTGGTGGAGGATTCCGCATACCTTGCGATCGAGGAGCAGCTCGGGAAATTGCCGAAGATCCGGAAAAGGATCTGGCTCGGCAGCGGCGGCGGGGGATCCCCATCGGGATTTCTGAATTACCGTGAGGCGGCAGGCGCCTTCCCCCGGACGGCGGGAAGGCTACCCGCGACGAACCCTTCGGATGTCATGTCGATCGTCTACACTCCCGGAACGACCGGTCTCCCCAAAGGGGCGATGGTTTCCCAGCGCAATTACTGCCACTCCGGCAGGATCTGGGCCGAGCACGTCGTGCGGGCAAGCGAGCGCGACGTTTTCTACACGACGCTGCCCCTGGCCCGGATACAGACCCAGACACTTACGGTCGTGGGATCCCTGATGAGCGGATGCCCGATGGTGCTGGGAGAGGGGTTCGAGGCCCTGACTTTTTTTGATGTGATTCGACGTCATGGAGTGACCGTATTCAGCTACACGAGTTCTATGATCGCCCGTCTGATGAAGCAGGAGGCGCTCCCCGATGATGCGGCGAACCCGGCCCGCCTGGCCTTCGGCGAATCCGTCCCCGGGCCAATGCGGCGCGATTTCGGAAGCAGGTTCGGCCTCGAAGTGGTGGAAGGGTTCTACCTGACCGAATGCGGCGGGATGTGTCTTGCAAATTACGGTGAGAAAGCGAAAGAGGGGGCGATAGGAAAACCTCTACCCTCCTACGAAGTGAAGGTCGTCGATGAATTCGGCGAGGAATTGCCGACGGGTTTATCCGGGGAAATCGTCCTGCGTCCCAAGATCCCGGAGGCGATCTTCCTCGGATATTACAGGGAGCACGATCGTACGGCGGAAAACATGCCGAACGGCTGGTTCCACACCGGTGACTACGGGTATACCGATACGGAAGGGCGGTTCTTTTTTCTCGACCGGAAAGTGGATTGTATCCGGCATGGCGGGGCGGGTATTCCATGCCTCGAGATAGAAAGAATCATCAATTCCCATCCCGCCGTGCTGGAATCGGCGGCTACGGGGGTACTTTCGGAACTGGACGACGAGGACGTCAGGATTTTTATCGTCTTCCGCCCCGGATTTCTCCATTCCCACGAAGAGATCATCGCATGGTGCTCCGACCGGATGCCCGTCAAACAGGTCCCCCGATATATCGAGATCGTGGAGGAACTTCCGAAAACGACCATCGGCGGGATTCGCAAGTACGAGCTTCGGAAGCGGCCCGTACCCCAGCACTCCCCTTTCGAGTCGTAAATTCTACACCTCCGCAGGATTGCCCGGAGTCAACCCGTATTTTATAAGTGGTCCAACGGAAGAGTTGCACGGAAGGGAAGCAGGGTACGGGCAGGAAAAAAGAGGGAGGAGGCAGGAATGAAGAAACGAGGAGGAATCGGATTCTGGTTTTTCGTTCTTGGAGTGCTCTTTTTTTACTCCAGTAGTAGCTTCGCGTACACGTTGCTGGATGGAAATTTCGAATTGAAAGGTTTTGTGCGCAACATCACGGCGGTGCGCACGGAGGATCCCAAGGGAGGGCTGGGTGGAGACCAGTTCAAAAGCGGTGAAGTAGAGCTTTCCAAATCGTTTCTCCAAGTGGAAGGCACCTACACGGTCAGCCCGGGGCTGAAGGTGTACAGCCGCTGGCGTGGTGCCTACGACGCCTCCTTTGACTTCAAGGGGCAGGACAAGTTTCCACAAGCGGTGGTAGACGACCAAAGGCTGGAAAACGAGATCAGGGAGTTGTACGTGGACATCCGCCAAGGTCCTCTCTTTCTCCGGTTAGGGAAGCAGCAGGTGGTTTGGGGGGAGTCCGACGGGTTGCGCCTTGCGGATATCATCAATCCGCTCGACTTCAGTTGGCACTACTTCCTGGAAGATTGGCAGGATATCCGCCAGGGACTCCCCATGGCTCGCGCGATCTACGGATTGGCGGACAAGACGGACCTGGAGTTCGTCTGGGCTCCGGTGACCTTCAAGCCGGCGAAGTGGGCAGGGGTGGGCACCTTTTGGGAATTTCCGGGCGCGGGAATCGGCGGTATCCCCGAGAAGAAATACGACACGAATATCAATAACGGTTCCGTCGGCGGGAAAATAAAAACCACCTTGGGTTCCGGATTCGACGTATCCATCTATGATTATTATCACCGCTTCGAGATGCCCACAGCCGAACTTACTTCCACAGGGTTGGATTTTGCGCACCCGTTTGTAAATTCCGTTGGGGGGACGTTCAATACGTTCTTTGATCCGTTGAAAACGGTGTTTCGTGGTGAGGCCGTATATAATTCCAATGAACCGCATAATGATTTCACGAAACCGGATTTCATATCAAAGAAAAATACAATCGCCTTAATGCTTGGATTGGACCGTCCGACATACCTTCCGATCAACTCCGAGTCTTCCTTCCTGAGTTTCCAGGTGTTTTACAAGAAGGTGCTTTCTCCGGACAACACAACCATAATGTTCGGCGATAGCGCGGCTCCAGGGAAGAAAGATGATCAAACGATGATTTCCGGGTTTATTTCAACCCCGTATACCTATCTCATCCCGAATGCAGTGCTGACACCCTCCTTTTTCGTATTCTACGATGTGATCGGGGCGGGCTGGATGCGGCCAATGGTGAATCTTAAGTACGGGGACAACCTCAGCGTTTCCCTTGCCTACAATAAATTTTGGGGTCATAAGGACAGCCGCGGTTTCTTCGACCCGTTCAGCGACAGGAGCGAAGCGTATCTTGACGTCAAGTATTCATTCCAATAACTGTCTGATGCATAGACAAACTATGGGAGGAAAGGCATGAAAAGATTCTGGCATCCTTTAATTGCTTGTATCGTGGGTCTGCTGCTGGTGGGGTCGTTCTCCGTTGCGCATTCCGCAGGATCTACCCATGAGAAAAGTTATCTTGGTGGCGAAGTAAAGTTTAAAATAGATAAGTCAAATGTTGATAATTATAAAGACAAACTGTCTCTTGCTCTTTACATCTTGATAAAGGATTGGAATTACGTAGTTCCAGTGTATGAAACAGTGCACGATTATACTTTCCCGAAGGAATATCTTGAAGCTACCGAAAAATACAAAGGTAATGCGCGTATCAACAAGCAGGGAGGTCTGGAAAACTATACGGCAGGTCTTCCTTTCCCGGATCCGAAGACCGGCGCCGAGGTGATGTGGAACTATGAGTATAAATATTCGGGAGACGATCTCTTTTGGACCCAGTACGACATCGATGGCATCAGCAGCACGGGGAAACTCAAAAAACTGATGGGATACTACAGGCGTTTGGCGTACCAGGGACGTGTAAAGGAAGCGCCGATGCCCACCATACCGAATCCCGACGGCGTGGCGGTGAAAGAGATCCAGGGGATTTCGTACCCTGAAGATATCGCCGGGCTGGCATTGCTTACCGTTCGCTATCAGGCCTCCTCCAAGGGGGATGACGGATGGATGTATATCCCCACCATCCGGAGAGTGCGTCGTATTTCCGTGGCCCAGCGAGGAGATACTTTCGGCGGGACGGACTTCACGTGGGACGACTACAGGGGATTCTCCGGGAAGGTGTCCGATTACAACTGGACGTTACTCGGGAAAAAAGAAATGTACGTTGCGTACCATCCACTGACAAACAACCCGAAATACAACGTCAAGGGGAAAATCCCTGCTCCGGATGATCTGCGTTACGAATTAAAGGAAGTGTATGTTGTCGATGGTGTGAACAAAGACAAGGATTATGTGTACGGCAAGCGACGGATCTATGTGGATGCCGATAGTTTCGCAGTTTGCTCGAACGACCTTTGGGATCGCCGAGGCGCTTTATGGAAATACAATGAGGCCGGCTTGACGGTAAAGAAGAACGACCACGTCATGTTCAACTACTATCAAAACATGTTCGACCTGATCGCCAAGCGGGCCTCCATGGCGTACAACGCTGTACTGAAAACGAATATCGGTCAAAAAGAGAGCGACTTTACTACGACGAAACTCCAGAGCCAGTCGCGGTAGGGATCGTTTCAGCTTGGAGGGGGTAATGTTGCATCTCGGACCCCCTTGCCAGATGTGGCACCTGCCACCCCCTCCTTTGAGGATTGGGGAGGGAAAGGGAGAATTTTCCCGGTCCCTCCCCACGTCCTCCGTGGGGTGACGCAGGCCATTCCTGCAGGAGAGTGTTCGTGTCGAAAAGCGTGAAAAAAAGAAGATTTATCGAAGATGCCTGGTTCCACGAATTCGGCCAGGGATTGTCGCTGACGGGCGGTCGATGTCCCGCCTGCGGTCAAATCTATTTCCCGACGAAACAAGTTTGTCCCTCCTGCTTCAATGCGGAACAGCAGAAGGTCCCCTTGAGCAAAAAGGGCAAGCTCCACACGTATACCCGTTCCCACATGGGGCCCGCCGGGATACGGACGCCGTTCACCATCGGCTTCATCGAACTGCCTGAAGGAATAAAACTCTTCTCTCTACTGACGCAATGCGAGCCCTGGGACAAGGTCCTCGCCGTGGGGATGGAGATGGAAATGGTGATCGAGACGATTCGGGAGGATGAAGAGGGAAATGAGATCGTCGGCTACAAATTCAGGCCTTCCGTGGGGGAATCATCGTGAGGGCCGTGGCCATCGCCGGCATCGGCGGAATGCGGTTCGGTAAATACGTCGACCGGTCGCTGCGGGCCCTGGGCGAGGAAGTCTGCATCAAGGCGATCCGGGACGCCGGTATGACACCCCGCGATATCCAAGTGGCCTATGTCGGGAACCTGGCGCAGTGGGAATGGGGCCAGGGACTTCTGATCGGTCATTACGTGCTCCGCGAGATCGGCCTTACGAAAATTCCCATTACCCGGGTGGAAAACGGTTGCGCCACGGGATCCAACGCGTTCCACGAGGCCTGGTACAGGGTGGCGACCGGAGCCTGCGATATCGCCCTGGCGTTCGGCGTGGAGCAGATGACGGTGGCGAGCTCGGAGAAGATCCTCAACGTGTTCACCGGCCGCCAGCATGCGGAACGCGGTGGTGACATGGGCAATTCCGCGCCGGGCCTTTTTGGCCTCTTGGCGCGAAGACATATGGAAGAGTTCGGTACGACCCGGGAGCAGATGGCCATGGTGGCGGTCAAGAACCGGCAATACGGCTCCCTGAACCCGGAGGCCCAGCTGACACAGGCCGTGACGGTGGAGGAGGTACTGAAGGATCGGATGATCTGCGATCCCCTGACCCTTCCCCAGTGCTGCCCTCGCGGGGACGGCGCGGCCGCCGTGGTGCTCGTGGCCGGGAAGATGGCCAGGAAATATACCCCCATCCCCATTTCCGTAGCCGCTTCGGTCCAGGTATCGGGGACCTACCCGGATGACCGCAGCTACACCTTTTTCGACACCGATGTTCGCGCCGCCGAAGCGGCCTACAAGATGGCCGGCCTTGGCCCGGAGGACATCGATCTGGCGGAGGTCCATGACTGCTTCAGCGTCGCGGAGATCGTCCATTACGAAGACCTCGGTTTCTGCCGCAAAGGGGAGGGAGGCCGGTTCATCGAAGAAGGGCATTCCGGAATCGGCGGAAAGACTCCGGTCAACACGAGCGGGGGCCTGCTTTCCAAGGGGCATGTGATCGGCGCCACCGGGATCTCCCAGATCATCGAACTCGTCCGGCAGCTTCGCGGGCAGGCGGGCCGGAGACAGGTCGAAAACGCCCGGGTGGCCCTCCAGCACAACGGTGGCGGGTTCATCCATACGGATACCGCCAGCTGCTTCATCCACATATTGAGAAAATAACAAGGACGGGTGAGTACAACGTGCCGATGAATGTTTCCGAGCGGGCGTATCGGAACATGGAGATGGAATCGATCCTCAACACGCAGGAGATGAAGGGGATCCAGCTGGAGAAGCTCAAGAGGCTGGTTTCCAGGCTATACGAAGGGAAGCCCTTCTGGCGTGAGAGAATGGATAAAGCGGGGGTCAGTCCGGGCGACATAAGGACCTTGGGGGATTTCGGCAGGAGGATACCGGTCTTTGACAAAACCCAGCGCCGGAAACTGACCGAGGATTGCGGCATGGACATGTCCCGGGTCGTGGATTGCACGATCGGGGTCCCCATGGAAAACCTCGTCATGATGGCGGCGACTTCCGGGACCACCGGCGAGCCGACTCCCTATCCCATGACGCGCCGCGACATCGAGTGGCTGTCGGAGAACATCGCCCGGATGCACTGGCGGATCGGGGTTCGCCCCGGCGACAGGATCGTTCATGCTTTCGGGTTGAGCATGTGGCTGGCCGGGGTCCCGTACGCCCAGTTCTCCCAGAGGAGCGGAGCCTGCGTCCTCCCGGTGGGGGCCGAGGGAGGGACGGACAGGATCTTGAAGTTCATAAGCCTCTTCAAGGCGAATGTCCTCGCCTGCACGCCGTCCCTGGCCGAGCACCTGATTACGAAAGCGCCGGAAGCACTCGGCCACGGTGTCGGGGAGCTGGGTATCAAGAGGCTCTTCTGCGGAGGCGAACCGGGAGCCGGAATCCCGGAGGTGCGCCGGAACCTGGAGACATCCTACGGGGCCAGGCTGTCCGATCACGGGGCGGGATTCGGAATTTCCTGCGATCATCCCGAGTACCAGGGCATGCACCACGTGGCCGACGACACGGTCCTCTGCGAACTGGTCGACCCCGAAACCTACGAGCCGGTGCGGTTCGAGGACGGGGCCAAGGGATTGCCGGTCTTCACGACGTTGGAGGGGGAAGGGTTCCTCTGGTTCCGCGAGACCATCGGGGACGTCTGCCAGGTGTTCACCGAGCCCTGTCCCTGCGGGGCGACCGGCTTCCGGTACAAGATCATCGGCCGCACCGACGACATGTTGAAAGTGAAGGGGATCATCGTCTACCCCGCGGCCATCGACGGGGTGATCGCCGGATTCATTCCGCGGGTAACGGGTGAGTTCCGGATCGTCCTTACGGAACCGCCGCCCCGGGTCGTTCCGCCGCTGAAGCTCAGGATAGAGCATGGGGAGGGCGTGGAGGCAGCGGACCTCCCCGGCCTGGCGAGGGAGATCGAGGAGAAGATGAAGAACCGGCTGAAGGTCACGCCGCTTATCCAGTGGCTGAGTCCCGGGGCATTGGAGCGGTCCATGAACAAGACCCGGTTCATCGAGAAGATCTACGAGAAGAAGTGAACAAGGGAGAACCCATGGGAATGGAAAAAGTGTTCACTCCGATCGACATCGGAGGGATGACGCTGAAGCACCGGGTCGTGATGGCGCCCACGATCCATGAGATGTGCTATCGCGGGCACCCCACGGAAGCGTATCTCGCCATCACCGATACCTATGCCAGAAGCGGCGTGAGCATGGTTTGCGTCGGCGGGGCGACGATCGATCCCGGTCCCACCGGAGATGTGTTCCCGAACGCTTTGTCGATCGCCCATGATGAATGCATCTTCGGGCTTCAGAGGCTTGCCGAGGTGATCAAGGCCCAGGAAGCCAAGGCCTGCCAGCAGTTATATCACCCGGGTAGAGCGGCAGCCAGGTACTGGGCGCAATCGAACCCGGAAATGCTCCCCTGGGGCGCATCGGCGAAAATTCCCTTCATGGCCGCGCCGAAATGGGAGATCACGAAGAAGGACGGGAAGTGGAATGCGGTGAACGTCATGCCGCCGGCACCGGTCAGGGAGATCTCGGCGGAGGAGATCGAGCAGCTCGTCCGGATGCACGTCCTGGCGGTCCTGCGGGCGAAGAAAGCCGGGTTCGACGCCGTCAACATCCATTTCGCCAACGTGACGCTGGTCATGGATTTCATCTCGCCGTACACCAACGTGAGGACCGACGGCTACGGGGGCGGCTGGGAGAACCGGATGCGTCTGCCGTGCGAAATCATCCAGGCGACCAGGGCAGCGGTCGGCAAAGAGTACCCGCTGATCGTCCGGATTCCGGCCGACCAGGGACTCGGGGAAGCGGGGATCCAGCTTCAGGATACGCTCCGGCACGTCGTGCCGAGGCTCGAGGAGTCGGGCGTCGACGCCATCGACCTTTCGGCGGGGGTGCTCGATCATACCCCGAACAAGATCATTCCCCCGATGTACGACGCGAGGGGGTGTTACCTTGCCCATTCCGAGGCGGTCAAGAAAGTGACGAAATTGCCGGTGATCGTCGCCGGGAGGCTTTGCGACCCCCGGATGATCGCGAAGGCCATCGAAAACGACCGGTGCGACGTCGCCGCCCTTTCCCGGCCCCTCATGGCCGATCCTCTCATGCCGAAAAAGATGATCGCCGGGAAGCCGGACGACGTCCGGATGTGCGTCGCGTGCGGATATTGCATGACGGAAGCCGGATGGACCAAGTATTGCGCGATCAATGCCGAGTCGGCGAGGGAAACGTCGCTCCCGAAGATCGAACCGGCGAGGAATCCGCGGAAGGTTCTCGTCGTCGGCGGCGGCCCCGGCGGCATGGAGGCCGCGCGCGTACTTCGGGAAAGAGGTCACGACGTGACGCTCTGCGAGAAGGAGGCCCAGCTGGGAGGAGCGTTGCGGATCGCGGCGGCGGCGCCCCTCGCGAGGGAGTGGAGAACCTTCACGCGGTGGCATATGCGGCAGATCGAAATGCTCGGCGTCAAGGTCCGCCTGGGAACGGAGGTGACGAAGGAGCTGGTCGCGGAGCTCGCCCCGGATGCGGTGGTCATCGCCACCGGGTCCGTGCCGGGCAGGGACGTCCCGGGAGCGGACCAGCCGATCGTCGTCACGGAGGAAGATGTCCTTCTGAAGGGGACGGTGATCGGGAAGAGGGTTGTCGTGATCGGCGGCGCCTTCTGGGATGTCGAGACTGCGATCAACCTGGCCGAACAGGGAAAGGAAGTGACCTTCGTCCGGGCGGCGGCGAGCGTATCCATGAACAGGCTCGGTCCCATCCGGGCGCTTCCGATCCTCTTCGGGATGCTCCAGGCGAAACACGTAAAACCGCTGTTCTCGACGACGGTCGTGGCGATCGAAAAGAAAGGCGTAAGGATCGTCGACAACGCGGGAAACGCCGCGTTTGTCGAGGCGGACGCGGTCGTGCTTTCGACGGAAAGAGTGGCGAACAGGAAACTGCTCGATGAACTCCGGGGGGGCGTCGCGGACCTTCACGAGATCGGGGATTGCGTGAAACCGCGATGCGTGGCGGACGCCGTCTACGGGGGGAGGCTCGTTGGGTCCAGGATATAGGCGAGGCGAGGGCGGTTTCATTTTCATCGGGAGGTCGATGGCATGCCTGCCGTCGTGAACAAGGACATCTGCAACGGATGCGCGGGTCTCGAGCGGCGGGAGTGCATCTACAACTGCCCATACGATGCCATCGTGCCGGTCGACGGGAAGGCCGTCGTCGACAAGGACAAATGCGACGAATGTAAAATATGCATCGAGGTTTGTCCCGTAAGGGCCATCGTGCTGGAGTAAACCGGCCGGCAAGGGGATGACATGAGTCTGTGGGAAACGAAATTGGATAACGGTGTTCTCACGGCCACGTATTCTTTCCCGCCGATGAATTACATCGGCGCCGACGGTACCCGGCAAATGGTCGATCTGATCAAATCGTGGGAATCGGCCGAGATTCGCGCCATCGTCATCAAGGGCGGTGTTCCGGGGAAATTCATAACCCATTACTACGGCGAGGAACTCGCGACGATCGATCCTGCGGTGATCGAAAACTGCAGGACCCTGGGGGTATCGCCGATTCCCGGCTACAATGAAATGCTTCGCCGGTTGCAGCGACTCCCGAAACCCGTGATCGTGGCGATGAACGGAGATGCCATGGGTGGCGGCTTCGAATTCTGCCTCGCCTGCGACATCCGCATCGGCGAGCAGGGCGACTTCCGGTACGGGTTGCCGGAGACGAAACTGGGGCTGATCCCCGGCGGCGGGGGCACCCAGAGGCTTTCCCGTCTTATCGGGATGGCCAAGGCCATGGAGTTTATCCTGCGGGGTCGGGTCGTGGTCCCGGAAACCGCACTGACCCTCGGGATCATAAGCGAGCTGGTCGATGACGCCGCGCGGCGGGCAGGGGAAATCGCATCGGAACTGGCGGCCATGCCGGCAATGGGACTGGCACGGGCCAAGAAAACAATCTATGAGGGTTCCGAAACTCACCTGGATGGCGGCTTGGAGATGGAGAATTCGGCCTTCGTGGATGTGATGCTATCCGGGGAGACGCAACGGGTCGTTCAGCAGTACCTCGGTCTGCCCGTTGAGGAGCGGCGTGGGTGGGTGGATCACCCGATCTACCCGAAGGCCAGGGAGCGATAAGGATTTACTGCCGACCCGACGGAACCAGCAGGCTGAGAACCCCCCCCCGCGTATTCGTGAAGTCCCCTCCGCGCTGCCGGATGCGCAAAAGCCGCCCGTGTCGCACCTGGAGGTGTCAACTTGTTGAATTGGAACTGATTTTGTCGTTCTCCTTTGGGGGAGCAAGAACAGTGCTTTCGAGGGATTGTTGCAACCGGCGAATGATATCAGCATGACCTCGGGGATGGCATGACGAATCCACGACAGGAGTGAGGAGATGAGTAGATGGAGGATGTTGGGTCTCGGGCCGGCGGCGCTTGTTTTCGCCTGGGGCATCGGGGCGCTGTTCTCCGGCACCGCGGGAGCGGCCCCGGAGGTGAAGGTCGATTCCGGGAAGGGATCCCACCCGAGGGAAAGCATCTGGAAGTACGACTACTTCGATAATTTCTATGACGTGGCCTCGGTGAAGACGCAGGATATCTGGATCGTAGGGAACAACAGCCGGATCCTTCATTCCCCGGACAACGGGAAAACCTGGGTGATCCAGGCAAGCGGGACCAAGGAAACCTTGTTCTCCGTCAGTTTCGTCGACGCCCGCCGCGGTTGGTGTTCGGGAGCCAACGGCGTGATCCTCCACACGGAGGATGGCGGAACGACCTGGGTTCGCCAGGCGACGGGTACGAATCACCCCATCTTCCGGATCCAGTTCCTCTCGGAAAAGGTCGGTTTCGCCTGTGGTTATTTCGGCCTCTTCCTCCGGACGGCCGATGGAGGGAAAACCTGGCAGAACAAGTCCGTCGGCGAGGATGTGACGCTGAGAGGCATGAGTTTCGTCGACGAGAAGACCGGTTTCCTCGTCGGCGAGTTCGGAACGATCCTCAAGACCGTCGACGCCGGATCGACGTTCTCCCGTCCCACCTCCCCGATTCCCCTGACTCTGTTCGCCGTCAATTTCTCGAATGGAAATTCCGGATACGCCACCGGGATCGACGGGTCCCTCATCGCGACGAGTGACGGCGGCAGGACGTGGCGAAAGGAAGACAGCGGAACGAAGGACCATCTTATCGGGATTCGTTCCAACGGCCGGATTGCGGTAGCCGTGGGGCTTCGAGGGGCGGTGATGGCGAAAATGACGGGGGGCAAGTGGGCGGCCGTCGATGCCAAGACGCTCAACTGGCTCTCGGGGATCTTCCTGGGAGAGGACAGGAAAGGATACGCCGTCGGTGCGCACGGGACGATTCTTCGCCTGGAGGACATTCTGGACAAAGGCAGGGGAAACTAATGGATAAGAAGGTCGCTTCGCTCATCCTGAGGCTTCGGATTCCTTTCCTGGTTCTTGTGTGCCTCCTGACGGTTTTCTTCGCATGGCGCGCCACGCATCTGAAGCTTTCCTACGATTTCGAGAAACTGTTGCCCCGGAATCATCCGTACGTCAAGACGTACCAGGAGTTCCAGGAGGTCTTCGGGGGAGCCAACCTCATCACCCTTGAGGTGGCCGCCAGGCAGGGCGACATCTTCAACTTCGATATGCTCAGCAAGATCCGGCGGATCACGGACGAGATCCAGTTCGTGCCGGGCGTGGACCGGTACAAGGTGATCTCCATCGGGGCGAAGAAGGTGAAGGAAACCAAGGCCACGGCCTGGGGCATGGAGAAGGCCCCGTTTCTCTGGCCGGAGGTGCCCAAGACCCCCGAAGCGCTGACCGCCCTGCGACGGTCCTGCATGTCCGACGACGCCGTCTTCGGTGTCCTCATCTCCGTCGACGGGAAGGCGGCGCTGATCATGGCCGACGTCTACGAGAAGGGCGTCAACTACCAGCAGGTTTATGCCGGAATCCGGAAAATCGTCGACAAGGAGATCGACGCCAACA
>Ga0137460_1000004_pt1 | contig 17756 bp, 15 predicted proteins | sample EasRivERMGT723_2_FD_102307 | JGI IMG/M metagenome (GOLD analysis project Ga0137460, IMG submission 102307) | Soil microbial communities from meander-bound floodplain in the East River, Colorado, USA - East River MetaG ERMGT723_2 | ecosystem: Environmental > Terrestrial > Soil > Floodplain ...
GGTAATGGAATTTATGTTAGGTCTCATGTAATTCCAGGTACTACCGATGGTGAGGTTAGTGTTCTTGAGGCCTATACCGACCAATTTAAGTTAACTGGTACTACTGTTAATGGTGGTGTTGTTTATATTGATGGTCATAAGTTAAATGTTCCAACTACGACGGTAGTATTACCTGGCAATATATATGTTGATTCAGCTGGTATAATTCAATATTCAACTGACTCGTGGTCTACAATCATAGCTAATCAATTTGGTAAATCAATTGTTAGGTTATATGAATCAACAGTAGATATTCGTGAATTTGTGGGTCAGAAGCGCAACGTACCGATGGGGGTGGTTGGGCTTGATGTTTATGGTCGGGCGTCGGTTGCTGTTAATGGTAGTTATATTGCAATTACTGGAAGCAATTCAGGTTCTGGATATGGTGGCGAATTTAATTCTGCTGCTGGTACTGGGCTTCATGGGGTGGGCGTTGGAGGAACCTCTGCTGGTGTACATGGATGGTGTACATCTGGATATGGTGTAGCAGGTGATGGTGGAACATATGGCGTCTTTGGTAGTTCGGCCAATATTGGTGTTTATGGGGCAACACAAGAGGGAACTGGAGTAAAAGGATATGCAGATGGTACAGGTACTGGCGTTAATGGTTCATCTGAGGGTGGAATAGGTGTTAGTGGTGATGGTGATACAGGTACGGGTGGACAATTTACTGGTGGAATTGGTGTAGATGGTGAAGGTGCAATAACTGGTTATGGTGTTATTGGTCGATATGGTACCTTAATCACCGGAACCCAGGTCGGCACCGGCGTTGTTGGTAGTTCTATTTGGGCCTATGGCATTGAGGGTGTGAGTTCAGGTAATGCCGGTATTTATGGTCATTCAAGTGTCGCCGATGGTATTCGGGGTAAGACAACCTCTACAGCCACTTGCGCGGGTGTTTCTGGTGAATTTCTTGGGACGGGGGTAATAACTGGTTTCGGTGTTTATGGCGCAAATACCAATGCCACCGATGACTCTGTTGGTTATGGTGTTGCCGGGTATTGCACTAGTGGCGGGACCGGTAACCGGGTTGGTGTCTATGGGAATGGTAGAACACATGGTGTCAAAGGTGAAACATATAGCACAAATACTGGAGTATCAGTTAGTGTATATGGTATATATGGTTCTGCCACTAGGATATCTGGAGGAACAGACGGATGTATTGGTGTTTATGGGACCGGAACAACAATTGGTATTCAAGGTAACTCGACAGCCACGGCTGTTAAGGGTAGTGGTGGAACAGAAGGTGTATATGGTCATGGGTCTAGTAGTGGTATTACTGGTGAATCACCAGATACAGGCGTTTATGGTAGTGGTGACCTAATTGGAGTTTATGCACTTGGTGAAACTAGTGGTGTTCAAGCTTTTTCAGGTAGTAATCATGTTCCGACCCATACTGGTGTGGGTGTTTATGCCGCTGGTTCATTTAAGGGTGTTGAAGCCTTTTCTGAAGGCACAACCGATTTTGCCGCTGCTGTTTATGGTCAAAACATAGCTAATGCTGTTGGTGATGTTGGTCCTGGTGTTTGTGGTGTATCTACAAGGGGTCCTGGTGGTAAATTTATTGGTAATATTTATCGTGCACCATTAAATATTACATATGGTGGTGCATTACCTAACCCAAGTGCGGCAGGTGATATTTGTATTATACTCTCCTCCCTTAGCGTTCCTAATTTATGTTTTAATACTGGTGGTGGGACTTGGTGGCATATTCCATTTCTAACTGGTATACCTTCTTAATCTCTTCAAAGGACGTTTATGACTAAAGTTTCTAATATTCAGTTGCTGACCTTAGAACACGTAATTGCTGATATTGACCGGGTTTGTGAGGAATCCGGTCTCACCCCCTCTGAGCTGACTGTTAGGAAATATTCATTAAATGGTGGTAAATATGACGGCCGTTTCCTTCGTCGTTTCGGAGGTTTCGCCGCCATCATTGCTGAGGGGTTTGCTCCAGATAAAGATAAGGACCTACCTACATCTAGATACCTCCAGCGCCGTCGTTCATATGTTTCTAATTTAGAGAAGGAACTGGCTGATTGGGCCTTCCTACGCAACTCGGTATTTGAGTCTTTCGAGCGCGCTTTTAAACAAACAGAGCCCTTCCGTGGCACACAGATACGCAAGTCCGATAAGCCCCGGGTCGCCGCCATGACTCGCTCTAATGTAGTAGTTATTTCAGATACCCACATGGGTCTACGTATTAGTCCAGAGGAGATTCTTACCAATGGTTATGATTGGCGTATCGCGGCTCGTCGCCTTGGTAAGATGTGCCAGCAGGGTGCCGAATTTAAGTTGGACCATCGTGATGAATGCGCTGAACTGCATGTTTGTTTGGGTGGTGACCTGGGTCAGGGTCTCATTCACTACCAATCTGACAATGGCACGGACCTAATAACCTATCAAATTACCGGTATTGTTTCATATATAGTTCAAGCCTTAGATTATTGGCGTAAGTCATATAATAGGGTAATTGTTCATTGTGTTCCTGATAACCACATGCGCTTGACCCACAAGGGTCCCGATAGAACCACTGCCCAGAAGTTTGATTCCTTCGCTACGATGATTTATCTCGGTCTCCAAATGGCTTTCCGCACCTGCCCAGATGTTACCTTCGACATACCCAAGACGGCTATTGATACTTTTGACGTTTTAGGACACAAGTTTGGTCTGACCCATGGCGACACGCACATTGATACTGGCAATGTTGGGCAGACGATTAATATCAAGGCAATATCTACTCAGGCGCTTAAATTAAATGCTGCTGTCCGGGATGGTCGACCATATGAATGTTTAATCTTATGCCATGTCCATACTCCATTATCTATGCCCCTGGCTGAGTCTAATACTGAGTTAGTAGTTAATGGAACTATGTCGGGCACAGATGGATTTAGTGATTCAATCGGATATTATCGCACTATACCATATCAGGTAATGTTCGAATGCACGCAACCCTATGTGGTTGGTGACTTCCGCAAGGTTCGCCTAGATGATGCAGATGAGGACCCCTTTTTTGAGCGAATAATTAAGCCATATAATTACGAACTGATGTTGAAGTAAAATTTAATACAGTGAAAACAATCTGGCCGGCCCCAATTAAACAGGGCCGGCCATTGATTTATATTATTTATTATTTTATGTTCGCCAGTTCCTGGCGGATGAATGAACTCGCGGGCCAGTAATTTCCATCTTGGCCACTTCGCCACACTTGGGGCACTTGATTACCTTAGTGTGTAATTCGGCTACGGGCATTATTTCGTCAAATACGTGGTTACATTCAACATTCCTACACTTGAAGCTATATAACGCCACTTGTTTCCTCCTTTGTTTCTACGGCTATCTCATTTAGCTTGGCCTTAACACTCTGCACATATTGTGACATCAACCGCAGAGTCTTGTTACCCTCAACACCAGCTAACTTACCCCAGTCCCTTAATACTAGGTCTAGGACCAGGTTTTGTGCTGCTTGTTCACATAAGAAGACTAACAAATTATTCTTGTTCGTGACGGGGGTTCCATTGAGGCACTTGGCATTTACAAACTGAGCCAGTAGATTCTGTTCAGTCTTGGCATGCTGTAGTCCCTCTTGGTATAACGCCTCGCCCTTTTGAACAGTCCATTGCATCGGAATTTGTTCAATTGTGGCCACTTGCGATAGAGCATTAATAATACCATTTTCCTTATATTGTGCCCGTGCCTCAATCACCTTCTTGGTTAGATTAATCGATAGGGCCTGCTTATAGAGCTCCAGGGAATCATGACCGGCTGCCTTAGCCATCTCGTCATTGATTTCCGGGGTGGTCTTATTGAACATTTGCTGAACATTCACGATGGCCCTAATATTCTTCCCAGCATCTTGGCCAAACTTCTCATTTAGGACCATGTCAACGCAAACGGTTGCTGGTGGACTAACACCAACTAATGCTTGATACAATTCAAGTTGAATGATACTAGTTTGATTAACTTCCCACTTGGCATTGACCACTGTTCCGGGCTCCCATACTGTTAGGGTCTCTTCGGGTGTCCCGGGATTATTAACAATGTACGACTTACAACTTACCTCTACCACATGTCCTGGCTCGGTAATCTTACTATCGGTCGGTAGAATGTTGACTAGTTCCGATTGCTTCTTGACTAGCTCTGCCTGAATCAGGTCTTCTAGAAGGTTAGCAGGCTCGGCTGGCGTGGTGATGTTCAATGGTCCGTCAATCCCGGGCTTGGAGGTCCACCTTACTTCTGGTTCAAGATATACCAGAGCCCCCACCTCATATTCTGTTTCTAGGGATGTTAGGCTAACGGTTTCAATCACTAGGGCTTGTCGTTCTTGGGTCTCTAAGAACTCTTCCATGTGTTGCATTAACACTGGTTCGTAGAACTTATTCCTACCACCCGCTGCATGAATTACTCGCTCTCGAACAATCTTCCTAAAACCACCCTTCTTGGCAGCCTTAATTAGATTTTGGGGTAGGTTATCCTTTACCTTGTTCCAGTATTCATCAAACTTAATATCTAGTTCTGACTTGGGGGTAGTGATGTTTACAACGTGCGACCTTGCTTGCTGGGTAATTGACTTCATTTGTGTCATTTTCATCTCCTTAATTGGTTATCTGGCTAAGTCCGTTTTTCCTGGTTACAGTCCAGGTCTGGTCAAATTTTACTTGGTCCTTAATGGCCGTGTTATGTGTTACAACGAATATTGATGTGGCGTTACTATGTGTATGCATAGATTCCAAAAAGTTAAAAAATAACTGGGTATTATAATTATCCAAATTCGCTGCTACCTCATCTAAGCACATAATATTTACACCAGCTCCACATTTAGATGCTAGTTGCCAGAAGGCTCCAATGAAGGCTAACATTATTTGTTGTCGCTCACCTCCACTATACAAGCCAAATGGGACCTCACATTTCTGATTATCTCGCACCATTATTTGCAAGTCCGTTGCCACATCTCCATCAGATTTTTCCCGATACTGGGTTACCCAAACCTTTAGAGAGCCATCGCTAACGATATCTATATATTTATCTAGCACTTGATTTAGCATATTTAGTAAATTATTTAACTTAAATGCCTTAATACCCTTATCACCAAATAATTTCTCTAGAGCTCGTAGGTGTTTGGTGGTGTAGTCTATACTACCTAAAAATAACTTGGTCTGACATATCACTTGTTCATATTCGTTAAACTTATTAAGCTGTTCTTGCCAATTATTTAGAGACATTTCCTTCATACTTTTCTGTGCTAAGGCTGTCAATCGGCGCTGTTCTATACCATATGCTAAGGTCTTCGGGTCTTGGCCTAGGTCCAGTATCCCTCGTTGAAGTGAACTAAATTTGGTGGTATACACATTCAATTGTGACTCATAGAATGTTTGTATAGTAATTAATTTTTGCTTGTTATCTTGATAAGCTCTCTCAGTTTTATTTAATTGTTCACCAACATCGGTCTCCCATTCTATAGAGGCCTTACCCAATTTTTCTTTTAACACATCAATTTGAGCTTCTATTGTTTTAATATCTAAATTCAGTAATTCTCGGTGGCGTATAAGATGGTCGGTACTAACATTAGTCCTACATCTTGGGCATTTACCAGCCCCAGTAAGAAGTTGTTCTAAGTCATATCTACGGGTAGCTTTTTGCCCATTTAATTCGCTAATGTTGGTATTTATTCTATCTAATTCGAAGGGTCTTGGTTTCGACCTTATGCGCTCGCACTCTAGCATATAGGTCGCCCCGGCGGCATTTACTTTACTCTGAGCGTCTTGACAGTTATTTTGTGATACCTTAATATCATTTAAGGTGGTATTGATATTATCTTTTATTCCAGCTACGTCGGACGTCCATTTAATGGACTTTTGCATCATTAATTCTAATTCGGTATCACATTCTTTTACAGTTTCTTTAATTGATTGTATATCAGTTAATAACCCATACTTAATTGCTTCATCTGGTTTAATAAAGGTTAATTGACCAAGGCCAGATAATTTAGCTTCTAGCCTGTCCTTTTCAGATTCCTTTTGGGTGATATCAGCTTTAATCTTCGATATACGTTCATCCCATACCTTTATATCACCTAATTCGGCTATTACTTGTAGCTTTTCTTTATGGGACCCCTCTAGGAATTTTAATGTCTGTTGCTGTGCTAGATAAGCTATAGACATGAACTGTTCATAATCTACATCTAATATATCAATTATCTTCTTACGTGTAGACTTAACATCTAGCCGTGCATCACCTACATTTTTATTTGATGCCCGCTCGTCACGCCAGATATTGGTGTCTTGGTCCCATAATTCTAGATATACATCGGTTCCACTATACCTTAATCCATTGGTGTGTATCTCCGATGGTTCCTCAATTTCCTCGAACAGTTCTGTTGGATATTTATCGGTCTTGCGCCACTTCCGACAATCGGTTATACGCCACTTCTGGTTTGATTTATCTAGGAGGGTAATTCTGCCGAAGTATTTCCCTAAGAACTGGTTAACGGTTTTATCGGCGCCCTCTCCAGGTGGGTTCCGTCCATATAAGATTTGCACAATAGCATGGAATAACGACGTCTTACCACTACCGTTGCTGTTACCGTGATTATCTAGGTTAACGCCCTCTAATAATACAGTTCCGAGGTTATCTACATTAATGGTCTTGTGTTTATCGAAGCAGAACAATCCAGTTGGGTTTATTGTTAATATCTTAAATGGCACTTATATACTCCAATCCTAATTTCTTTAGATATTCAATATCTATATTATCTAGATTGTTTATCTTGGTTCCTAGGAAAGTTACCCATTCTTCTCCATCATTTTTAGGCTCAATGACGCAGGTTGGTTTATCATCTGCATAGTCACATTTTAGGTCGAGTAATTTAGCCTTTGAATATTCTGATATCTTATCTCGCCATATTCCAACATCTAGGTCTAGAATTAATTTACTGGGGCCCGAAATATTTAATTTAATTATATTGCCTTCCCAGTTATTAATTTGCTTAATATGTTCAATTAGTTGTTCTATTGATGATATATCCCATGATATCTTCATAAATTTTGGGCTATGTGATGGTATAAACTTTAGTTTGGTCTCTCCGGGGGAAATATCTATAACAGTAAATCCCCTTTCATCACCACTGTCGCCCCAATTATGCTGTAGTCCAGCTCCTAAATAAATACCTTGGCAATCGGTCAGTCCCTTCAGTTCTTGTCGGTGGTGATTATCCCCGGCCAATACCAGATTGAATCCATTATTGTCAAAAAGAGAAACAGAAAGACCCGTCTCTGCTGGCATTCCCGATGCCATCGCTGACCCCATTACAATATCGTGGAACACGCATATGTTAATAATGTTTGGATGTAATTTAAAGTTTTCTGGCTTGTGTCCAGCTGGTACGGCATGTACGGCTACGACACCATTTTCTGTGTGGAACACATAATCTCTACGTTGGTCCATAATTGCTATATTTGGGTAATCATCTGGATATAATTTCACATGAGCCAAGCTATGTATTTTAAAATTTGATTTATATACCCGGTCATGGTTACCCACCAGGAAGGCTACTGGTATATTTAATTTACTGAGTTTCTTTAAGAAGTCAATGATGGCCAATTCTACTTCATAAGTCGGGTTACGGCTTAGGGTCGTATCGCCGCCGAATATGACTATATCAGCCTTAGTAGACTTACATAATTCGATAAATTCGTCTCCCACCTTAATTACATCGTCTAGGGTGAGTCCATTGTTATATTGGTGATAGTGTAGATCACTAACTGCGGCAATAATAGCCATTATTCTTCCTGCTCTTCCTTAATTTGGTCAATTCGGGACTGTAGGCCAGTCCTGGTAAGCCACTCGTCTGGTCCTAATTGACTAATTAAGTTCTCTAGATGTCCTATCTCAGCGCTACTTCGTGATTGTGTATTGTCGGGTGCATATTCCTCAAATAAACATGGACACCAGTCATATAATAGATACCCAGTCATTTTGGCAACTACGCGCATCTTCGGATGAGCTGCTTTAGAGGTCCGTAGCATTAAGAACGAATCCCGCCATTCGCGAGCATTGGTAGTCATTACTAATTCAGTCTTAACACCATTCGGTAAATAATCACGTGCTTGTTGTGGGGTCATACCAAGACTAATGGCTTCATTATATAGGTCTTGTTCAACTTGATATGCTCGCTCTGAGAACCTCATCTGTGCTTCTGTTAACCCCATTGGATGAATGAATTGTATATCACCACCACCATGGTTTTCCTTGGTGTAATTGACGTACCTAGTTGATTCCTGTGAATAACTTACGATTCGGTGACGCACTATTTCGTGACTAACCCCTCGGTCACATATGATACGTACTGAGGCAACTACATGTTCCATAACAGACTTATGTCCATTTTGGAGTACTATGCGCTTTATGAAATCTTCAGATGATTCTCTGGTTGGTTGAGATTTATAGCAAGTTCTTGCTGCTTGTTCGATCATTCTTGCTGGGTTTGGGGTTGCCCATTCTATGGCTACACTAGGCTGAATGATTTGCATAATTATCCATTTAGGTTGTAATTAACCATCTCTGCTAGGCAATTTGTACAGTTATCGCAGTTTACACATTCGAGTGTTACACATCCGCCGGTGTGCTTTTGCTTTAGATACATATAATGCCCATCACCTGAACAGACAGTGCATCTGTTGGCCGTCATTGTATAATATCGGCGCCCATTTACTATTACCTTGCGTTCATCGTGGACCGCATCATTATAAACAATTGTCTCACTCATCGATATCTCCAATATTGAAGTGTTTAACCATATCCCTATAATTCCTACTATTTTCTAATAACTTTAAGATTACTGATATCTTTTTGGTGGTATTTATAATATCTGGTAGCACCTCAGATACTCCACTACTAATCTGCGCATCTCCAATATATACTAAGCTATCTAACACTTGATGACAGTTGTCTAGCGATGATGTATAAGTGCGTAATTTTCTAACAATATCTAATATATCGGCGTCGGTTATGGTATTCATAACTTCCTTTGTAGGGCAAAGTAGATAGACAGAATGAATAGGCAGAAGATTATGACATTAATTTGGTCGTCGGTCATGTTATATCCTTATATTGCGAGCATATAATATGCTCGTCCACACTTATGTAATTCTTCAGACATTTCAGGCTTAATATAGGCAGTTCCCCTTAGAGTAACTAAATGTCCTTGACTAAGCATTTTGTCTGATATAGATACAGATACGGCATTCAGGGTAGTGAGTATCCGGTTCGCAGTCGGAATATCTTCAGCATAGAAGCTGGTTATTGGTAGTCCATGTGTAGCCATGATAGGCATTATGCCGTTTACGTTTAACTGATTTTCCCCAGCCCTGAAATTATCTTCCTTAACTTGTCCATGTAATATAATTAATTGTCCAACTGTTAGCATTGGGTTAATTTGTGTTGCTAGTGGAGACCAAACATTTTGGTAGATTTTATCTAGATTATCACCTAGCTTCATCTTTAGGTATGGGTCACCTTTTTTGGTAGTCTTCATAGTCTTTTCTTCTACTATTCCTAACATAACCACTCTAGAACCAATTGTCTGGTCGTTTAATTGGCTTGGTGTAATTAAGTTTACACATGGGAATAGATTAAATAATCCTTGATATTGGAGCACTGGGTGTGAAGTAATATAGAAATTTAATACAGCTTGTTCTAGGCCGAGTTTTTCTTGGTCGGTGTAGTCTACATCACACGGTGCAATCTTGTCTTTTAGTTGTATCTTAATCTCTTCTGGGGAAAGTTTTTTGTCAAATTTTTTGATTATTAGTTGTATTAATTCGGTATTGGTCACTAGTGTTTTTTGATTATAGGTCTTATCCCAAGAGAAGGCCCCGGCCTTTACCAGATTCTCCTTAACAGTCTTGGTAACCATGCTGCGCTTGCTCATTCTGACACAAAAATCTATGTAATCGACGAATGGTCCATTTATTTCGCGTTCAGCTAATATAGGTCCTATAGAAGGGTCTCCTAATTGTCTAACTGACTGCATGCCCATATAAATGCTAGTTCCATCGGTTTCGAAACATTTACCTGATTTGTTGATATGTGGAGGATATAATTTAACACCCTTTTGTATTATGGCCGCTAATAACACTTTTAATTTATCATTTTTATCAGAGTTCACATTTAACAGAGCCGTATAATACTCTAACTGATAATGTGTTTCAAGGTGGGCTGTTACGAAGGATATGTAAGAATAGCAAACTGAGTTGTGGACAACGAACCCGTTGGCAATAAAGTTCGGGTCTTCTTCCATTGTTAAGTCCCAGACTTCTGCCTCACCCCAGTCTTCTATTGATTCGATGTTATCATTATATGTTACTGGTGGAATATTCCAGTTACAATATTCGGTATGCTCGTCAATATTCTCTGCACCGAATGTAGTAATATCTTTGTCACTGACCACACAATTGTCCGTAGGTTCTGTGCACAATGTAGAACTAGGGAAGACACTAAGCTGTCGATATGTATTGATTGTGGTATAGCAATTGAGGTCGGCAAGTGGGTGTCGGATATGCGCTGTGTTACCTGCCTCAGGGCTAACAACCCCTATTATATCAATAAAGCTCTCATTGAGCGGTTGGTTATTGATGGCCACGGCAGTAAGGCTATAATCAAGGTCTTGCCGTTTAAGGCCACCAATGCATCCCTCTCTCGTCACGTCAAGGAATTTGGTATCTTTGGCAATAGAGTGATTAACATCACTCCCGATATTAAACTTGCTATTGATGAAATTATCAGTAGTGGATTCAAGAGCCAACATGCTATCAGCAAGAGGCTCCAAGAGCGTAATATCTTTATCAATCCTAGGTCTGTGTTCAATTACATTCGAAGAACCTCCAATAAAAGTGGGGTGCGGAGATGTTACATTAAGGGTGGTATTACGGCCGACGACAGAAGAATGTTGCTTGATAGAGATGGGGGTATATGTGTGTTCTGTGGTTCCAACAGTTCGGGGTTGAATTTGCATCATATTATTCCCAGAGATGTCATTCAATCTGACCCGCCCTGGGATCTCGTTGCTGTGTGCTGGAAATGCCATCCCGGCGTTGAAATTAGTGCCAGGAATCCGCTGTTGCGCCATTTTCAGGCTTTGTCCCATGAGCATGTCAGAGGGGCATATATAAGACTGTTCGGGGGTCATATACCTGTGGTCAAATGTGGAGAAAGTAACGGCACCCATGCGGGTCTTGACTCTACAGATTCGCTTGACACCATTGTTGGTAACATCCATGACGCGATTGCGGAAGACTTCACCCGTGTTCTCTCTAACGCTCCATAATTCCTCCCCTATCTTAACATCTTTTAGTAAAACCCAACCGCGAGAACATGTAAGTATTGGTGTGGTTGGAAGTTTGCAGTGTGACTTATTCCAGCCGTATTTAGCGAATCCTTCTAATTTAGAAATTAAACTGTCCATTAATTCGGGGGAGCGACCCATCTTAATACCACGTTCCTTGAACTTTGTTTGGGCAGCAGCGAATTTTACTTTGTCCTTTTTGCCAATTGCTGCTCGATATTCATCGGCCTCTACTTCATTAAATCCGGCCATAGTCCTAGCCATGGCCATTACTGATTCTTGATATAATGGTAATCCGTAGGTTTCTTTGAATACTTCGTTTAATTCTGGATGCCATGTTTCTATAGCTTGTCGGCCATGTCGTCGTTCTATATATTGTTCCATAATTGAGGGTTGTTTACCAACCCTCTTCATAGGACCAGGACGATATAGGGCATTTAGAGCCACGATGTGGTCAAACTTAGTTGGAGCCATAGCCCGGGCTGCCCCACGTATACCATGTGAATCATATTGGAAACATGATACATATTTCCCACCTGCGATAGTTGCATAGGTGGCTGGGTCTTGTCCGTCCCAAATAGGGAAGCTATGGAAGTCTAGAGTTAATCCGTATCGTTTTTTAATAGACTCTAGGGTATCTTGAATTACATCAATAGTCTTTAATCCTAACATGTCTAACTTAAGTAGACCTAATTCACCGAGGTCTGCCATGTCAAACTGGGTAACTAAAAATCCCTCTTTTGTATCTCTCACTAATGGAGTATGATTAATAATTGGGTCGTTTGATATAACAATGCCAGCTGCATGAGCACCCAGGTTTCGTATGTTACCTTCTAATTTTTTAGAGACCTCAATCCAATCTGGGTGTTCAGACATCTTTTCCCTTACTTTTGGATTATCTTCTAGAATGTCCTCTAATAGATCCTCTTCATCTACATCTCCAATTAATTTACCAACCCCAGCCCTAACTTGTGTTGGAATACCTAAACCTCTACCTACATTATCTGATGAAGCTTTTGATGCCATTGACTGGAAGGTTACAATATGTGCAACACGGTCCTTACCATATTTGTTGACGATATATTCAATTACTTCTCCACGATACTTTTGTGAGATATCTGTATCAATATCTGGTAGGTCCTTACGTCCTTCATTCATGAATCTAGAGAATGATAATCCTAGTTTAATTGGGTCAACACCAGTAATGAATAGGCTATAGCATGTTAAGCTTCCACCGGCCGAACCTCTCCCAATGGGAACAACCCAACCCTTTTTCCTCATGAAATCAATAATGTCGGCGATGATTAAGAAATATGAAGAAAATTGTTTTTTAATAATTAAGGTCAGTTCTTCTTTTAATCTGGCTTGATATTCGGGTAGGTGGTCTAATTTACGTTCCATTAACCCCTGTCTAGCCTTCATCTCCAACATCATTATACATTGTTCATCTGTTAAGGTTGTTTCATTGTCAATACGAAACAATGGAATTATAGATTTCTTGGTTTTAGATGTTAACTTAAACCCATAATCCTCAACCTTATTAGCAATGGACATGGTATTAATTAAGGCTTCTTCCGGTATATCAATTAAGTCAGCGGTGGCATACATTTCATCCTGAGACTTGAACCAGAATCCACTACCATTAAACCTGAATCTATCTGGGTCTTTAACATCGGTGGCAGTCCCGATTGCTAAGGCAACTTCGTGCGCGAATTCGTCGCCGTGTTCAGTAAAGTGGGAATCATCGGTCATGACTATCGGTATTCCGCGCAATTTACTGAAGTCTTTTATACATTCTGCAACTAATTTTTCTTCTGGAAGGTTGTGGTTCATTACTTCAAGATAAAAGTCCTCTCCGAAGATACCACGCATTTTATCTATTTCTTCTATAGCTCTATCCTTAGCTCCATTTACGATTAATTTAGATATCTTCCCGGCTAGGCAGCCAGACATTACTATTAACCCCTCTTTGTTGGCTGCTAATATTTCATCGTCAATCCTAGGTTTTCGGTAAAACCCATCTCTATAGGCTATAGTGCTTAATTTCTTGAGATTTTCATATCCGTCACGGTTTTTAGCTAGGACAGTTAAGTGGTAGGCCGAATAGCTTAGGTCTCCATGTTTAGCATCTTCTTCAGCCTCGGCCTTTTTCGCATAGACACGATTTAGGTGTGAATCAGGTGCGACATAAAATTCACATCCTAATATACATTTAATATTAGCCTCAACGCATTTCTTGTAAAAGGAAATTGACTGAAATATATTACCATGATTGGTCCTAGCTAAGGCCGGCATGTCTAGTCGTTTACACTTAGCAATTAGGTCCTCGGGTTTGGAGATACCATCCAATATACTATAGATGTCGTGAACGTGTAAATGCACGAATGGTTTAGTCATTTAATATCCATCTCTTCCGTAATGGCGCAGTAGTCGTGAAACGATATCTGTCTAGCCTTGTATTGTTTGTATAGCATTCCTAGGACCGTGCAGTAATCTGATATATTATACACGTATTCATGGGCGTAATTGGTGTCACATCCGGGCTCACCATACATCCATCCGCATTCTAGACATAGCTGTTCATCCCATCCCGATGAGTAATGTAATGAACCTCGACATTTGGGACATCTATTGTAGCTTATAATTTGCACAATACAGCCAATCATGCCACCAGTTTCCTGTTGGCTTAATGCCGTAACATTGTTTCTTTAGGGCCTCTCCACGTACAAACCAGGATTCATATCTGGTAGCCCATAAATATTTAAATAACCATATCAACGTTAATCTTCTCTAGGAATTCTGTTAATGACAGTCCGGCATAATGGTCTGAATTACACCATACATCTATTAATTGTCTAGTATTGGGGTTTGATGCATATTCATGGGCCAGTCCGGCATTATATATTTCTACGGCATTGCCCATCTCTAAATTTTGATTTATATTACAAGTAAGGTGTACAAGTTCACTAATATCTTCTTCTCTAAATGACCAAGATTTATCTAATTGTATAATACTTAATCTCATTCTAGCCAGTATCTCACGTTTTTCATCTCTATGGTTGGCACAGTTCATAGCTTATATCCGGCACACTTTAAGCATTTAACAACGCCCTTAATACTCAAATAGCTAGATATTTCTTTGCGGCACTTGGTGCATATCATCGTTAAAATAAATGATTCCTTTTTAGGTATTAGCGCCCCTGGAGCTAATTCCGCTAGTATTCGTAATACATCGTCTCTACATTCAGATGGTATCTTATCGAAAGCTATCTGTCTACCAGCAACAATTGGAATAATCTCACTACCGGCGACAGATATGGCACTTAAGTCGTATCGCATATCTAGGGATACTCCCTTGTCGAATATCGGGACAATCCGGATAATTGTTCCGTTTGATAGTCCATAGTCCTTATAATATCCAGTTCGTGTAAGGGTAAATTCTAGTTCACCAAATAATTGCTGTACATGCTCAAGGTTCTGAATTGCTTCTGGCTTCATATATCTTTCTTTTCTTCTTGTGTTTGAGCATATTTTGCTATTAATTTTGATTTTGCCCGTGCATATAATCTAGTTATTCTTGGTCTAGATACACCCATTAATTTGCTTAGTATAATGTGTAAGCCATCAATAAGTCGTGTGTTGTTTGATTCATTTCCATTAGATAAACAGAATTGCATTACCCTATATTCATTACTATTTAGAGTTATGCCATCTTCTATTATCTCGACCACTTGTTTACTTAGTTCAGATGTATCGTTATCTTGGGTATATGGGTCATACCGTAAACTACCTCCACCATCCATTACTGCACTCCAACTATCTTGTGTCTGCCCCTGTGTAGCGTGTTGAGCATATTCTGGCTCACTGGTCCCATCATCAGAGTCACTTTCGTCGTCATTTGGGCTAAACAATTCATGATGCATATAGAATCTACGATTCTTACCGACGGTCCATTTAATCCATTTAGTTAAAAACCCCTGTTGTGGGTCAAATAGATATGGTGTAGCCCTACCACGGTCGCCTATCTTATAATCATAAGCAAGGTATTCAATCATGGTAGATTGCATATCTTGTAAGATAGTATTAACCTCCATATCAACTATATTACCCTGTTGTTTGGCATGTGACAGTAGTCGTAGCATACCAGGGCGGTATAATTGGATTAGGTTTTTAGCAGCCATGTCACGCTGTATACCAAGTTGTAATCGACAAATTAGTATGTTAATGGTAATATTTTGCGCACTAATTGGTTTACCCGAATTAGTTCTGATACCCCAACACTTTTTTGCGTTAGGGCACGTGCTACATGTCTGCTTTGGTTTGACCATAATTTACCCTATTTGCCAGAGCTACCGAAGCCGGCTGTTCCGCGTATATCATAATCTGGGCTAATACCATCAACTTCCATAATATCTATTAGCACCATTCGGTGCGGCACCATTTGGGCTATGCGGTCACCCTTTTTAATAAAATAATCAATGCTGCCTACATTCATGAGGGTTATAACTAAATCGCCTACATATCCGGAATCGATAATTCCCCTAAACGGAACAACACCAGCCCTATATAAGCTAGAGCGCCCTTCCACAGTAAAGTAAACACCTTGTGGGGCAACCATTTTCACGCCAGTATTAATATCAATTATTTGTCCAGGGGAAATGGTTACATCTATTAAGCTATGGGCGTCATAGCCAGCATCGGTGGCACGTGACCGGTGCGGTATGATGCCATCTATATCCTTGACTAATGCTTCTATCCTTGGAACCTCAACAAAGTCGACCTTATGCTTCTTCCCCGGGCAATCGTGTGGATAATGTATATATCCAAATTCCCGATGAAATATTTCTTTACAGTTGAGGCACTGAACAATTACCTTGGTGTGAATAGTTGGATGGAAGGCAGATATATCTATATTATAAGCCTTCAAAGTCTGTTCGAGGAGAATGTCAATCATTGTAATCTGAATAGAGTTGAGTGTTTATATCTACTTTCATAACAACTATATTTAGGGCTTCATCTATATTATCTTGGCAGATATATACAATATTCTCTGGTATGGTCCTGTTTAATAGATATGCAGATTGCACTACATCAATATCAGTAATTAAAATTACTTTCTTATGTAGCCGTTTACATCTATCGAGCTCTACAATTGTTCCCACAGTCTGCACGCCCTTTGGTAGACTACAGATAAATATGTCAGCAAGGTCTAGAGCAGTATTATTAACATCTTCAATATATTCGGCTATTTCTGGGGTCATACCATTACCACCAACCAACTTAAGGGCTGTTGCAGGATTAAAGAAGATTGCCTGTATCTTGGCCTCATCGAACTTCTTTGTTAGGGCATCCTTCCAATTAATGTCCTTACCGATATCCACTGGTCCAGCTAAATAAATAGTATTAATCATTATATCTCCGCGATTCTCATAAATTGGTTTACAACACTTTGTTCATCGCCAGTGCTCATGATGGTATAGGTTGGTATTAATCGTCGGCGAACTACTATATCAACATCATTATGATTACACATTGCTAGGCCAAGCCGTTTTATAAATTCGGCTTCGTCGGCATCACGATTGTCGCGAGCACGCTCTCTGGCTCGCATGGCTAAGGTTTGCATATCTCCGGCATTAACATCTATAATTACTGGGAATAAATCATTGAAGGTATTAGCCATATATTCAGCCTGTGCCCCAAACCTAGGGAAGCCATCTACCAATATATAGGTAGCTGCCGTATCATCTATTTGTTGTTTCAATTTGGCGCGTAATTCTATTTCCCCAGGAAATAAATCCTTTGCTTCCATCTCTTTTTGTTGTGTATTGTTTTTAATCAAGCTCCTGGCAATATCACCAGTAGAAATATATGTACAGCTGGTAATATTGGCCGCTATTATCCTAGCAGCGTGGGTCTTTCCCGCCAATGGTAACCCAGTAAAACAGAATAATTGTTGTGCATGAATTTTATTCTTTCGTTTCATTATCTTCCTCCACGGCATTTAAGGCCTCTTCCATTACAATTAATTGACGCACTGTATCGATAACTGTAGCAATCATCGCTACATGTCCCTCGTGGGCGTCATTTTTGGGGTTCCACTCAATTTCAATCTTTAACAGCTCTCGTGTTGGGGTATCCAACATCTGGTCGCTGGTTATCTTCATTTAGACTTCCTTGTCTTAGACTTGGTTTCCTTGAGTATCCATTTAGCTAGGGTTATGGCGGCAGCTTTACTAACAACTGCGCCTTCTGAATATTTAGTCTCCCATATTACAAACGCATCGTACCCATCGTCTACGATATGTTCAGCTGTGACATCTTTATATAACAGAGTCTTAGATTTCATATCTCACCACCAATTCCATCTACGTCTATA
>Ga0137460_1000005_pt1 | contig 16497 bp, 27 predicted proteins | sample EasRivERMGT723_2_FD_102307 | JGI IMG/M metagenome (GOLD analysis project Ga0137460, IMG submission 102307) | Soil microbial communities from meander-bound floodplain in the East River, Colorado, USA - East River MetaG ERMGT723_2 | ecosystem: Environmental > Terrestrial > Soil > Floodplain ...
CCGCCGACAATTCTTCGTCTGTCGCTTCGCCATCGAGCCAGCGTCTGCGCGTTTCAATAGCGATGCGCGGTCGATGGTCGTCCGGCGCAAAGGCGTACCAGTTTGGCAAGGACTCTTCTGCGAAGTGGCAAGCAGCAAGCCAAAGCTCCCTGTCGGTCAACACTCCAGGCTTGAAGAGGACCCACAGCGACCAGTCCGGACGAGCCGTCGCCACAACTTCGCGCAGCATTTCGCAGTTGCGACTTGCCCAGGTGAAGCCTTCGTAACAAGCATTGTTCTCTTTGAGCCAGTCGGTTGCGATTTTGTTCAGTTTCATTGTTGTGTTCTCCTTACTACATAAGATATAGACACTAACAGCTAAAGTCAAGCGTTATTTTCTAGTCCTTGTGTTCCAGCGAGAAACAACCACGTCTAGCTCTCCAGGAACAAGCTCGACGTAACAAGGTTTTCCGTCCAGTTGCGTGCCTTTGCAACTAATTCCGTATATGTCCGCGATGTGTCCAAATCCCAAATACTTTTGTTTTTTCAGAAGCTCTAACTTAGGCTTACCACCGCAGAACGGGCAAGGCTTTAATTCGCGTTCTTCGTTGGTAGCCACAGGTTAACCTTTCGTTTCTTCAATTTTGACTTGTGCAAGCAAAGCGACACGCCTCACTGCATAGTTGTAGCCATACAAGAACGCAAGAAGTTCTTCATTTGTTGGTTAAACACCAAACCGTTCCCATTTTCAGTTAGCAAAATCTCAACCCTAGCAGCGCCTATGTTCAAAGGTTCTTCCATAGCCGACGGAAAGCCTTCTTTCTTAAAGCCGACTACAGTTTCTTTGTAGTGGGATTCGCGGTCGGTCATCTGGAAGGCAACAGTTTCAAGAAGTCTTCACGATACGCTTCTTTGATGGTTTTGGCCAAACTTGGAAATTCATGAGTCATGACTGGATGTCCTAGACGTTTTTCAACATCTTCATGAAACTTTCCAAAATCGCACATAAGAATGTCTGCGAACCCTGTTAGCACAATCGCTTGTTCTTCTGTCAACTTTTCCATCTTTCACACTCCTTCTTTATCTGCAATATGCCACTGCATTGAACCGTCTTCAAGTTCTCGACAATGGCAAACGATACCATCAAGCGTCAACGCTTCGGAATACTCGTTGCCGTCTTCGTCGAACTTGTTTTCTATTACAACGTTACGAGAGATGGTTTTTCCGGTGCAATCGTTGTAGATCCAGATTTTGGCTTTAGTTCTTCTCATTACCATCTCCACATTCCACAAGATAGCCCTGAATACAGAGTTCTCAAGTAACCCGGATAGTGTGGGCTATACTTGCTAATAATTGCAGGAACGCTAGAAAAGGGATGAAACATAAAGCACACTCCTTGGTTAGTAGCCACAGATTAGGAACGAAAGACACCAGCCTAGGTACTTTATCCTAAGCCGGTAGAAGTTAGGTTAAAGCGTCCAAAGGAATTACATTTTTGTAGCTAAAGCCATGAGTATCGCAATAATGCAAAACACCGTTTAAATTAGCCACTGCCACAACATTAAGCACACAAGGAACATTTTCCAAGGTCCAACCGATACACGTCTTCCCAATCAACGCTTCGCCGGTCGCGAACACCAAGGTCTTGGCGTCGGGGATGTACTCGAAGCTATCCTCTTTATGGTCAAAGCCGCGCACTCCGGCCCAGGTTCCGCTATTAGAACGCATATCAGTGCTCGCAATCGCGGTCATAACCAGATCGAAACAACCTGTTCGGTGGAACGGATAGGTGGCCTGAAGTTCATTGATCTTCGCTTGGATCGCGTCCAGTTCCTTGTTTTCCATCTCTATCTCCTTGCGGTAGGTTGTTAGGCTCGACTAAGCCTAGACACTAAACTACAAGCTATGCGCTTAGATGTCAAGCACTTTCTTCTGTAGCCACAGATTGTTGCTAAAGGGAGTCACAGAAGCCGGTCTAAGACTTATCCACACCCGCTATCCACAAGCCAGCTAAAACCTTCGGCAACTTCATACTCGCAGGAAATCCTTTATAGTATGGAGGAAAGTTTATAGTATGAAGTTTCGGAAATTGGGGAGTTTCCTTCGACATGACAAGAAGTGTCTTATCTGCAAATTTTCCTGAAAAAGTATAACGATTTTCTTGAGATATAAAGTTGCCACAGAAGTATGGAGTTGTGGAGGATGGAAACTGCAAAATTAGCGCAGAAACGAAGAAAAGCTCTTTCCGGAACTTTATACTCGTCGGAAAGTCGTTATAGTATGAAACTTTCTTTATAGTATAACGATGTGGATAACTTGTTGATAGATGTGGATAAGTTGTGGATAAGTGCATATTTTTAGGGGGTCGGCTTTATACTCTCAGCGTAAGTATAAAGTATAATGAGTATAAGGGGGGTGACCTGAAAAAACCCCCGAGGGGTCATTATACTCCAAACTCCATACTTTGGCAAAAAGAAGACCTTTTAGTCCATTATACAGTTTCCTTATTAACAGCCTTATTCCTTGTTCTTATATGTTAATATATGTATATAGTATAATAATATAAAGTATAACGACAGGTGATCCCAATTTTTGCTATATAGAAACGTTAAACTCTAAGTCTTATCAACAGTCCTTAACAGAGTGTGGATAACTTAGTGGATAAGGCGGGGATATGTTCCTAGGTCATAAGCCGGTCTACACAGGGGTACTTTCCTAGGTGGGTAGCCGGTCTTCCCTAGGTCGAAGGCCGGTCTGGTAAGCGAGCCGGTCTAGTTTCTAAGCCGTTTTGCACTTACCGTTTGCCAAGCTACCAATCTGTGGCTACATTGCTTTAATGCCAAAAATCAACAGTAGAGCTAAAGGCGCGAACGGTGAACTTGAAGTCGCGGCGATCTTGCAAACCGTCGTAAACCGAGTCGCAATCCAATGTGGCTACGTCGCTCCCACAATTCGTAGAAACGTCGAGCAATGCCAAGTTGGAGGCGAAGACTTGCTTGGCCTTCCGTGGTACTCAATAGAGGTTAAACGCTGTGAACGTGTCGAACTGGATAGGTGGTGGGAACAGACGTGTGTGCAAGCTCGGCGCAAGGCTCCGGGTGCGAACGCTTGGGACGTGCTGGTCAAGGGCGGCTGGAAGCGGGTTGGAGGCGGCGCGGTCGGCACCGGCCAGGGGCTCGGCTCGGCGGGGTCGCCTGCGGAGGCCCAAGGCGGCTCGGCGGGGCTCGGACGAGTCCAGGACGTGCTTCGAGGATACCGTGCGACTCGAGCGGGAAACGAGGGGTTTCCGTTGCCTGTTTGGGGCGTGCCTGGGCTCGATCGGTCCCACGGTGGACCTGTTGTCGATGAGCCTAGGGACTCCGTAGACCATGCCAGAGATCTGTTCCGATACGTTGGGGACCCTATGGGAAAGCCGGTTTCTAGCCCTCTGACAACCCTTGACGAAGCCGCTTCGTGTCCTACACCGTCCGAAGATCCGAACGCCGAAAAACAGGTCCCTAGGGCTAGGGAGCCTGTTTTGATTTGGCGACAGAGTCGAAAACCCTGGAGGGTTAGGTTTGTTGGTAACGTTGCCTGCACTAATGGGTTGAGGCTCAGATCGGAAATTGATCTGAGCCTAGACGTTTGGCTAATGGTTTTGGAGCAGGATTTAGGCGCCCTGCTCAGGGGTTAGCCAATGCGACCGATAATGGTATACGACGATGGGTCAATCTGTCGATGATTTTTGTACGGGAGAATAATTTGCTTGTATCTCCAGCCATTGTAATTAGTGTTACTGGGTGCTAGTAAAATAGCGTTTGGATCAATTTCAACGGCTTTTGAAATCAAACAACGAGTGAGCCCATTCACGCGCTTGAATTGATCCGAGCCACTGCCAATGCATTCCGCACAGTTAATCAATATTGCATTTTTCATTTTAACGTCTTTCGATAGTGGTTAAGCGAAGATCTCACAAACAGGTATAAACACGTCCATACTTTTGGACGTGTTTATATAGTGGATTAGAGCGACTGCGTTTTCATGATTAAACCACATTCCAAGGACCGCCAAAAGCCGAACGATGACGTTTTTTTGTGGGGGAATTCTGCCATTGTCCACGATAGGGAAATTCCGCTTCGTGGTTTGCATCGCGCCAATAGACAATTGTAAAGCCACGCAGCTTGACCACAATTTCGCCGGTGAATTCAGGAAGTCTAGATTTTCCTAGCATAGTGGTTACGCGGCTTATTCTGAGATCGGAACACCTCGGAAGCGGACGTTCCTTTTTTGCGCCTAGGAATGCATCCGCCTGCTCATAGGTGAGGATTTTGGAGGTGTATTGACTGGCCATTATACTCATTCTCCCGTTTTCTGGTTTTTAGCAAAATTTATTCCACAGCGAAACTGTTGGATAGCGTCATAGGTTGTACGTTTTGGCATGTAGCCGTGGGTTATGTTGCGTTCTCCCCCTCCACTATTGCACGTTTGAGCGAGCCTACAACCTCCATACGCGTAGTCGATATGAAAGTTTCCGGGATTGCACGTACTTGTTTCTTTATTGAAATATTCAACAGGGTTTCCCGTTTCTTCATTCAAGATACGGCAAAGATTGCAAAGATCTTTTTCGGTGATTCGTTCTCTGGACATGATATTATTCCTTAATCTGGAGTTTTTCAAGTTTGGCACAAAGGGCGTCGAGGGCTTGGTCCTTCATATCCTCGTAATAGCCATTTTCCATGAAATCCTTTTGGGATTCATAGGAACAACCGCCTACATAGTCGTTACCAAACAACTCATTTTTATAGTAACAACGTACCTCAATACAGCACCATGCGAATTCATTGAATTCCAAATCATTGCGGATCTTATCGCAAATTGCTTTGTCGTCCTGGTTATCTACTGAATAAAAATGCCCCTCTGGACTATCATATTCAGGATGGATGCGAATTTGGTATTCAACCAAACCCTTGATCTTATCCCTAATGTCCATTATCCAACCTCCTCTAGTGTTTTGTGTGAAAGCGCTTGCAACAGGTTGACGCGATCTCTAATCAAGAACAAAATAGCAGTTTGGATGCGAGTATTACGCATTACTGCTAACTCCCAACTCTCGTCTAACTGCTCTAATGTTGTCCTGTTGTTCATAGATTAAGCTGTGAATTCAAACATATGAAAATCGGCAAGTTTTAATTCTTTTACAAGTTTGAATCCCGACAGCTCAGTTTTTGTTTCTGTCGATGTATTAGCAATAGTCCATTTTTGGTCTTGCAAAAGTAAGCAAATTTCTTTTGAATTGATAACAACAGAAACAATAGACAAAGGATTTGTAGAAATGGAAATTGCTTTGCGAATGTTTGCAATTTTACGGGCTCTCGTGTAGAAATTACAAGAAGAAATTTTGTTAACGTCCTCGTCCATTGTGTCAAGCAAAATTTGCCGTAGTTCGTAGGTTTTCATTTTGAAACGCTCCCTGATGTGTAGTGGTTAGGTTTGCGCCCTTTTCACATATAATAGAATAGGAATAAATTCTCAAATATCTACTGTTTGGCGAATTTTCTTAGATGAAAAATTAAATACTATTCACATATTGTACAAGTTGTGGATAACGTGTGAATAGTGTAGATAGATTGTGATTGTGCTTTATTCACATGATATGCACACTTATTAACTAATGTGAATAGATTGTTGATAAGTTATACACATAAGGGTAACACCCCAAATACTGCACAGGGGAGCAGGGGTCGTGCCTCACATCGGGACCTGGAATAAGAAAACGGTTTTATACTTTACTTGTTATTGATAAGCACTAACTCTCCACCTTAGTACCTTAGAAAAGAATAACGCTTTATACTCTACATCCACTATAAATAGTGCTTATACCTACCAGTACACCGCAAAAGAAGTACACAGGCTTTATACCATACTCTGTGTATACCGCTATTCCCACCACAAATAAAAACGGCTCCAGGGTAAACCCCGAAGCCGCTATCGCGTGACCACTCTTCCCGTTTTGTTGTTAGATTCCCAATCAAATTGTGGCCACGCTTCTAAGTTAATAATCCTGTTTGTTGCCAAACTTAATCGGTTCCATGTCGTCTTCGACTAGCTCAAACCATTCTGCGACACGTTCTTTGTCGTCGCCCCAAATCTCGTAGGTAACAGTACCGAACGTGTCTGGTGTAAGACCGATGACAGCTTCGCCAAAGCTGTCATCCCTTGTGGTTTTCGTCGGAGCTTGACTGAAGATTGTGCCTGCGGGGATTACAAGGTCCTTCTTCAACTTGACGCGCTTGTGGTTAGCCATTACAAACCTTCCTTCTCAGGTATTGGATCCCAGGCAACGCAATTATCGTTGCATTCATCACAACGACAAACTATAGTGCTTGCTTGGTACGACAAACAGTTGCTGCAATCTTTGACTTCTTCAGCGTCTGCGGCTTCAGGCTCAAAGCCTTCAAACTTGTGTGAAACGTGCTGGTTCATTCGACCACCGCTGTCTTGAAGCCTTCGAGCGCCATCTTGGCCTCCAGGTCACCGCTGGCCGCTCCAGGGGTTGGGTGCCATGAGCTGAACTGGAGGTTCTGGAAGCGCCGGTACTGCCCACTGTGGCCAATGCCCTTGTCCAGGTCCTGCTCGACCAGGAAGGCTTGGGCGCAGACCTTCTTGTCCACTTCCGAACGCAGGAAGCGGATTTCCACATCCAACGGTGTTGTTGCTATCATGTGCTTTTCTCGCTTCCCATGTGGCTACGAATATCCATCGTGAGCCGTCTGCTAAAAGGTAAGGGTAGATGTTCTCAGGATTGAAAGATAAACACCTGCTTATATGCGGGTGTTGTTTGTAAGCACTGTACTTAGATACATGGCCTACGCACAGTGCGCCAACCGCTTGTTCAGGGTTTGGACTGAACCGAGTCAGGACTGGCACTGAAGAAACTAAGCGTTGGATGCTGTGGATTGCTGTCGCGAACGGCTGTGATGGCTGCAAAGGCCAAGCCGAACAGAACCATTGCGGCCAACAGTTCACTTACCACGCTACCGCGTAGGAGCTTCTTATACTGAAGAACTGTTCGACCGTTCTGGCACTTCTTGGCCTTCTTGCCGCACCCGCAAGGGCAAATCGCGTTGCGCTCGGTGCCTTTGATTGCTGCGAAGCCTTGGGCGCGTTCTGCGTCGGTTTGCTTGAACTTGTCAGCAAGATCTTGCGGAGTTGGTTCGGTGTTCATGCTTTGATTCCGGTGTTGTGCCAGTAGTAGCGGTTGTAGTCTCCGTAGCCGTGTTCTGTTGGCTTTAGTTCGTACCACATGCCGTTGAAAATCTTTCTCATGGTGAAATACCTCTGTTAGAACGAGCACCTTCTTCAAGATTTGCTTGAGGATCTGGAAAGAATGCGTTGAAGTGTTTGTAAGACTTTCCGCCAGAAACAATAAAGTATCCAGCGGAAGTTACGCCAGTGCAAAGGATTTTGGAGTTTGGGTCAATCCCGCAGTCTATTTTTTCGTCGTAAGGTTTTCCGTACCAGCCGATGTAGAGCTTGTTCTTTTCTACAATCAGTGCGTCAATTTGTTTTTCAATTTGCAACGTTTTGTCGCAAAGATCGTCCATTGTGAGAACTGTCGGTTTTGTGCTCATTATTATTCCTCAATACAAAGCGATAGAGTGGTTGACCTTTTCTATACAAGGTTTGATATTCGATAAATGTTGAACATTCTTTCGACGAAACCTTCGAGCAAACCTAAACTGAAGGTAGGCTCGCCAGTCTTTAGAGTTTGCGTAGCAAGGTCTTTCGCGTTTCACAATTTCATCCTTGATTTACGGGGTTGTGTCCAACCACCGGCTGTTGTTTCTGTTGGCTTCAACACTCCGACTAGCCCTTCGGCTTCCATCTCTCGGAGCTTAATCTTCATATCGTAAAAACTAAGCTCAAAGTCGTTAAGATGCAAGGACTTTCTCAACCTGTTAAGAATTTCCAGTGTTGATGGTCCATCATGGCACAAAACTGCAAGAATTTCCTTGCTTAGATCGTACCTACAAATCTTCTTTGGCTGCGGCGGGTCGAAGGAAGTAAGGCGAAATGGCGTTGGGTTCTTCTTCAAGTCCGCAACCTTGCGATCTACGTTCTTGGCCAAGTTGAAAACAAGCTGCACGCGCTCGTAACAGACCTTGTTGTCAACCAGCTTTGTCCTAACTTTGCCTGACATCGCCAAACCGTCAAGGATGTTCTGCAAATTCGGAAGGTGAATTCCTTTGGCCATCAATCGAACCTTTAGCACTTCGCTTGAAGTTGGTTCGTAGTTGATGGCTTCAAGTACGGTTTTGGTGCTCATTTGGCAGGAATCCAGCAAAACGTTGTTTGGAATTCGCTGACGGAAACGTAGCCGTAGCGTCCTTTCATTCCCTTGGCTGTGAAAGTGAGTGTTGGGAAACCGATGGTCGGAAAAGGACCGCCGATATTGCGATCCGGAGCTTTGTAAGGAACAGGATTCTTTCCTTTTCTGATAGCTGCGCAATCCGCACAAGAACAAACCTTAATGGCATGACCATGAACAACTTCGGTTTTGATCTTTCTAAGGGCCATCACACGTCTCCTGTGTTGTTTGTTCGATTGTAGCGTTTTGTAAAACGAAAATTGGCGTCCCGGATTTCGAGAACGCCAAAGTTTTGCGATTGTTTGTCAAGTTTGTTCAGAGCAACAGGCCGACGATCTACAACTGTGGCAACAAGAACAAGCGTGATAAGCTCAAGCTCTTCCATTTCCAACAATGTGTCGATGACCAATTGCGAATGGCAAGGTGCAGGGTCGTTGGCGTACTCAGCACTCCAACTGAAGATGCGTAGCTTGGCTTGGTCGTAGTTCATCCAACTAAAGCGACGGATGCCAAGCATCACTGCGTAGGATGGGTTGTCAACTGTTGTCTGCGTCTTAGCATGGTAACCAAACGAGTGCTCGGCTATCTGCGGTAGTTCTTCACGCAACGGAAAGCCCTCCCTGTGTGATAGGGAGAAACTATGTAAAACTCTTCACGCTGGCAACAAGTATTTGCAGCTAGAGCGAAGTTTGTTCAGGCCCTGCGGAATCTGCTGCAACTTTTCCGGTTAGGTACTTGACCAAGTTGTCACGGTCTTTGTCAAAACTGGAAATCCATCTGCGCTCAACATCAGCAACGCAGGACACGTCGGCCAAGTCGTAATCGGGGCAGTCAGGAGCCACACGGAAGTTCTGAAGCAACGGCTCTCCGCGACCGGACACCGTCTGAGCGAACTTGTCGATGGCGTAGCGAATAAACTCCATGTCTGCCGAGTTACCGCTGGTCAGGGCGGGGAGGATTACGGCGGACAGGTAGGTGGTGATGAGCCAGTCGTTTCCAATCGGGCCTCGGTCAGGCGTTTCGCCGGAGGTGACAAGGTTCAACAGCTTCATGCCGTTGGAGCTGTCCAGGTTGCCATTTGTGGCCGCACCTGCGAAGCCAACCAAAAGAGGATCGTTTGCCGCCATACCGCCATCGGCGTAGCGGCCATCGACATTTCCGAAGTACGTAGGTGCTGCCATCGAACAACGAATTGCGTACCAAACCGGAATGTCTTTGTCTTCAGGGCCAAAGACCTTGAGTTGCTTGGCCTGCATATCCCATGAAGTGATGTAGAGCGGTTTTACCGTCTCCGACATTTTTCGGTCTTTGCAAAAGGCTTTCAGCAGTTGGAGAATTTTCTTGTCGCTGAACCTGGGGCCGCACTTCAAAATCTTGTAACGCCAATTTTTGTCAGCGAAGATTGCTTTTCCGTGGGCATAATGGAAAGCCAGAACATCTTTTCCGGAAAAGCCACAAGCGTAAAGCCCTGTATTGATAGCACCTGCGGAAGTTCCTACGAAGAAGTCGAATAGATCTTGGACCGGCTTCCCTGTGGCATCCTCCAAGTCTGAAACGTAGCGAGCAGGACCAATACCAAGAATGCCACCACCGGCTTGCGTTTGACCGTAGATCATAGCAGTTACTCCTTGTACGACAGTTTTTCGTGGTCAGGATAAATAGGAATAACTTTAGCTCTTGGTGCCAAGGCTTTGTTCTCTTGGGGAATTTCCTCTCGGGGAGCTTCAGAACGACGGTTGCGTTCTTGCAGTTCGTTTTCGAGCTTTTCAATCTTCACACTTTGCGAAACATTTATTTCGCGTGTCTGTAGTGTTGAAGAGAAGAGCCAAACCAAAGCTGGCAATACCAAAACATTAAGAGCACCGACAAAAACCATTCCTGCTTTGACAGTTCCTCTAGCTTCTGAGATTGTTTCTTCGATCCGGATCAGACGGTCGTTCAAATCACAATCGCAGTCGTGTTTGGGATGGTTCATGTCCTGAATATAAGCCGGTGCTCCTAGTATAAAGGTCCGGAGTATATTCAAAACATGGTACTTCCAACTCCGGCATGGGCGGTCGGGGATAAAACGCCCACGAAACAATTACGAAAGCCTGAAACAGGTGGTAAGAGTAGCAAAACTGCAAAAGCGGAAGTCTTCGTAAAAGCTCCTGAAGGTGAGGAAGACGTTGATTACGGCGCGGTTCTTGATGGGGTAATGTTCGTTGAAGTGCCTGACGAAATCCGCGTTTTGTCCCAGGATCAGAATCTTGGCACCCGCGATTTCATACTTCTGACATCAAACGCGCTTCTTGCTCAGTTGCCACAAGACGAGCGTGTTTTGCGAACAACCTTTGTCAAAGAATATCTCTACGACTTCGATCCATTGCTTGCTGCAATTCGTACAGGCTTCTTGAACGTAAGAGCGCCAACAGAACGCTTTTCTCCAGCAATGAACGCTGCGCGTGCTTTGATGGGCGAACCAGTTGTGCAACGGCTTATCAAAGAATGTATGCTGGACATCATTAAGCAAGATGATTCCGAAAATCTTGTGCTTACTGGTTTGATTCGCGAAGCTACCAATCACGGTATTACCGGCAATGCTGCTGCGCGTAACGCTTCCTTCAAAATGCTTTCGGACTTGATTGAAAAAGCTAAGGCTGGTCGCGAAGGTACTGACAGGGTTAAGGGTAATGTTATGCTTATGCCTGTTGATGGAGACAGTTTTGAGTCTTGGGAGAAGAAGGCAATGACATCGCAGAAAGATTTGAGGGATAGTGTCCGTGCATGAGATGGGTGATGTAGGATCGGTCGTAGAGGGCTACCGGATCGTCTGGAAACCCCTGCCAGGGATGCAGGAGCTTGCCTTGACCTGTCCTGCCAACGAGCTGCTGCTGGAGGGCACCCGAGGCCCAGGCAAGTCCGAAATCCAGCTCGCCTGCTTTCGCAAGTACGTCGGCCAGGGCTACGGCTCCCACTGGCGCGGGGTCATCTTCGACCGCGCCTACAAGAACCTTGATGACTTGGTGATTAAGTCCAAGCGTTACTTTTACGCGCTTGGCGACGGTGCTGAGTGGAAAGCGTCCACAAAGGAGTACAAGTGGGTTTGGCCAACCGGCGAAGAACTCTTGTTCCGACAGCTTCGTAACAAGGACGATTACAATAATTTCCACGGCCAAGAATACCCGTTCATTGGCTGGAACGAGCTTACAAAGTATCCAGACGATTCACTCTACGAAGATATGCTTTCCTGTAATCGTTCTTCGTTCATTCCTTTGCCTGGAAGCGGCATTGCGAAGATCCCGCTTCGTACAGTCTCAACGACAAACCCGCTCGGCCCTGGCCACAACTGGGTAAAGTCCAAGTTCATTGATCCTGTGGCCCCAGGTCAGTTGCAAACTTTGTGGAAAACGGTCTTCAATCCGCAAACGCAAAAGCGTGAACCTGTCAAGCGCACAATCTGTCGTTTGTTTTGCTCGTACAAAGAAAACATCTACTTAACGCCTGAGTACATAACGTACTTGGAAAGCATCAAGGACGACAACAAACGTCGAGCTTGGCTTTATGGCGATTGGGATATTACCTCAGGCGGTGCTCTCGATGACGTTTGGAGTTCTGCAAATGTTGTTCCGCGCTTCAAGATACCGTCAACATGGAAAGTGGATCGTTCTTTCGACTGGGGATCAACGCACCCCTTTTCTGTCGGCTGGTGGGCGGAGGCAAACGGGGAAGAGATTACACTTCCTTCTGGTCAACGCTGGGCACCTGTCAAGGGATCAATCTTCCGCATCTACGAATTGTACGGAGCTGAAGACTTAGACGGTGGAATCAATCGCGGTATCCGTGCGCCACCTGCTCTTATCGCTGAAGAAATTGTGAAAATAGAACAACAGCTTCGTGAGCTTGGTTGGATTATCGGAACTGTAAAGCCTGGGCCTGCCGACAATCAAATCCATGACGTTCGCGATCCAGCAACACCTACAATTGGTAAGGAGTTTGAAAAGTACGGAATTACTTGGGCGCGTTCTGATAAGTCGAGAGGTTCGCGTAAAATTGGCCTTGAAGTTATGCGCCAAATGGTCGAAAATGCAAAATCTGGAGAAGCTGCTGCGCTTTATGTAATGCACAATTGTCGAGCTGCGTTAAAGCTATTGCCAACCATTCCAAGAGACGAAGACGATCAAGACGACGTTGATACCCAAAGTCCAGACCATATTTATGATGATACCCGCTATCGGGTGCTCTCCACGGCCTTCCGCCCTGGTATCCTGACCATCAAATAGCCGAGGTCCAAATGGCCACCACCACTGCTGTCGGAGCAAGCTACTCCTCTCAACATCCTGACTACATCGAGCAGTCGAAGAAGTGGATCTTGATTCAAGACGTTTTGAAAGGCGAGCTGGCGGTTAAGGCCAAGACAATTAAATACCTGCCTTTGGAGAATAGCGACAATAGCGCAGATACAACCGAGTTTGGCAAAAGATATGCGCTGTATCTTGAAAAGGCAAAGTTCTACAACGCGACTGCACGAACTCTTTCCGGTTTTGTTGGTCAGGTTTTCAACAAGCAAGCTACCCAGGAATTTCCAGAAAAAGTAAAGTATTTGCAAGACGATCCTTGCGGTACCGGAATCACTTTGGAGCAGTTAGCAAAAGGCACTCTGGCAAACACCGTTTCTTACGGTCGTTGCGGACTTTGGGTTGACTTTCCCGAAACCGGCGGTTCTTACACCGCTGCTGAAGTCAAGGAAAAAGCCATTCGTCCTGTCATCACGCGCTACGAGCCTTTGAATATCTTGAATTGGAGAACGACAAAACTGGGAGCGAAGACGCTTCTTTCGCTTGTCGTTTTGCGCGAAAAGGTTCTCGTTGAAGACAACGAGTTTGAATCGCGTTACGAAGACCAATTTCGCGTATTGCGTTTGACCGACGGTGTTTACACTGTTCAGATTTACAAGCCTTGGCTTTCCGATAGTGTTTGGCAAAAAGTTGTAACGCCTACGGATAACGCTGGAAAGCCTTTCGAGGAAATTCCTTTCGTCTTCATCGGCATCCAAACCAATGATTTTGTTGTTGATGAAGCTCCGCTTTACGACATGGCGTCCTTGAACATCGCCCACTACCGCAACAGCGCCGACTACGAGGAAGCCTGTTTCATGGTTGGCCAGCCGATGATATGGTACTCCGGCCTGGACGAGGCTTGGGTCAGGGACGTGATGAAGGGCACCGTCCGGCTCGGCTCCCGTGGAGGCATCCCTTTGCCCTCTGGCGGGGCTGCTGGCCTGCTCCAGGTAGCTTCCAATACCATGTGCAAGGAGGCGATGGACCAGAAGGAATCGCAAATGATCGCGCTCGGTGCGCGGATTGTTCGAGAATCCAATGTTGCTAAGACTGCAACCGAAGTGAATAGCGACAAGGTGTCTGAAGTATCGACGCTTGCTGCTGGTGCTAGAAGCACTTCGTCTGGACTTAGGAACGCTTTTGCTTTCTGCCAAAAGTTTGCAGGAACAAACGTCGAAATTAAATATGAACTTGCAACTGATTTCGACATGACTCGCATGACTTCGCAAGAATTGCTTGCGATTGTTACCGCTTGGCAGGCTGGTTTGATCGTTACCGAATCGGTTTACGACATCTTCACCCGCGCAGGCTACGTCACCATGCCGCTCAAGGACGCCCAAGCCAAGGGCCTTGCAATGAATCCTCCTGTGGCCACAGACAAACCGGCTGCGCCAACTGATAACAGGGCTACGCCAAAACCTGCAAGTTCAGTGTAGATTGTTATTGACCAAGAGGGGGTTACTTCACATGGCTATCAAGCACACAATTGCAAAACTCGAAGACGTGGACGAAGGGATTCGTTCCCACTACAAGGTCGTTGACGCTGCCGATCCCAGCAAGGGATTTGTCGTGGACCTTGATGGCGCTCCGCAACAGGAAGATGTTGGCGGATTGAAGCGTGCTTTGGAGCGTTTGCGAATCGAAAAAGCGGAAGCCATCGAAGCTCTCAAGTCCAAGGGCGGAACGACCGAGGAACTTGAATCCCTTCGCAAATCGCACGAAACGATTGTGAAAGAGCTGAAGCTCAAGATCGACCAAACCGAAGGGCAGGCTCGTTCTGCCTTCAAGGAAAAGACCGTCAGCGAACTTGCTGCTGAACTTGGCGGAGAAAATGCAGCGTTGTGGGTTCCCCACATTGAATCTCGCCTTGTCATCGAAGCTCCAGACGGAACCAATCTCATTCGAGTTCTTGGCAAAGATCGCAAGGCTTCGGCTTTGTCTTTGGAAGACTTGAAAACTGAACTCAAAAGCGACAAACTTTTCGCCCCGATTCTCCAGGCTGGGCGAGCTTCCGGTAGTGGTACTCCCGGCGGTGGATCTTCCAACGGCGGTGCTGGTGGTGGAGCTGGTGAAAAAGCAAAACTTCCAGTGAACGCGACTCCGGCTCAAAAAGTCGAATGGCTTCGTTCGCAAAACACTCCCGGCTACACTCCGGAATAAGGAAAGGCGTCTCTCATGGCTTGGCCTGCTTCTGCCCCTTCGTGGGACATTCTCAACAAGTTGATGTACGGTTCGTACCGTCAGTTTTTGGCGTACAACGCAAATCTGTTCAACACCAATACCCGCGGCGGTTTGCTTCTCTCGTCCGGTCCTGACATCCAGGGCGATTTCGAGAAGATGTCGTTCTTCAAGACCCTCTCCGGAATGGTCAAGGATCGTGACATCACCGCAGACACGGATCTTTCCGTTCTGCGCTTTGAAATGGACAACCTTGCAAAGGTCAAGTACGCCAAGGGCACCCCGCAGGTGGAAATCATCCCGCATCAGTGGGATTGGATTCTGAAGTCGCCCGAGGAAGGCATGGCGATGCTTGGCGAGCAGCTTGCCGAGCAGACCTTGGCCGACAACCTTGCAACGGCTGTCGCGGCCCTGGTTGCGGCCAACACCAACGTCGGCGCAACGCTGGTTTACGACGGAACTGCTAATACTCCTACGCTGTCCGACCTGACCGACACCGCGCAACTTTGGGGCGACCGTTCCAACAACATCGCTTGCTGGGTCATGCACTCCAAGAGTTTCACAGACTTGCAGAAGGCAGGTCTTCTGAATGCTCAGAATCTGTTCACCTACGGCAACGTGAACTTCATGGCCGACCAGACCGGACGACCCTTCATCGTCTCCGATCTTCCTGGCTTGATCTACACCTCGACAGGCACCAAGTACCACATCCTGGGGCTTTCCCCTGGCGCGGTCAAGATCGAGGCTGGCCAGGAGTTCCGTTCGCTGTTCCAGGAAACGGGCGGCAAGGAGAACATCAAATCCTTCTGGCAGGCGCAGTGGACCAACAACATCGAGCTGAAGGGCTTCGGTTGGAATACCTCCGTCGTTCGCCCGACCACGGCGCAACTCGGCACCGGCACCAACTGGGTTAAAAAGGCCACTTCCGTCAAGGATTGCGGAGCAGTCATCGGCAACTTCCAGTAAACCGCCTCGCCCTCACAGCGGTCGTCTGGGCTGGGAGACTCTGGAAACGGAGTCTCCCTTCTATATTTGGTGTTACGACTTAGGAGGTCATGATGCCTACTCTTCACAGCGAAAACCCTGTCCCAAGTAACGGAAGCGTGGTTGCAGTTACTCGCTTATGTTATTTGCTTTCCATGACCTTGTCAGGCGTTGGTGCAATTCGCGCAGTCGTGCAACTTGTTGGAGACGAGGATGGCAGTTCGTCCGGACCCATCGGAGATCCGATTGTCGTAAGCGGAACAACTACCGTTACCGCAACAAGCACTTTCAATGCTGAAGCTGGTGTAGTTTACCTTCAGCTAATCACGATTAGCGATAACTGCAAGTTCACAGCAACAATGACTGCGCTCGGTCCTATTGTTGAAACTTACCTCGGCTCCCCCTCCAACCCGTACCCCACGTTCGCCAATCTCCTGGCGGCGTATGCGGCTAATCTACCGGCTCCTAATCAGCGCGTCTGGGCCGGTGGCGTGGAGTACGAGTGGATCGGGACTGTGAGCGCGGGGACGGCAGCGGATTGGGTAGAGGTGCTGGTAACTCCTATTATTGATACAAGTAAAATCCGAATGGATGTCACGATATACGATATCCAGAACGATCTCTGGCCTAGAGAAAACCTCCCACAGGTCGATGTAGAGGCATTGGTGCCGCCTTCGGCAGGCCCCTCCG
>Ga0137460_1000006_pt1 | contig 15182 bp, 17 predicted proteins | sample EasRivERMGT723_2_FD_102307 | JGI IMG/M metagenome (GOLD analysis project Ga0137460, IMG submission 102307) | Soil microbial communities from meander-bound floodplain in the East River, Colorado, USA - East River MetaG ERMGT723_2 | ecosystem: Environmental > Terrestrial > Soil > Floodplain ...
AAAGGCGAGGAAAACAAGAACAGTGGACAAAACAGCCGCGTCAAAAACAACGACGTCAAAAACAGCCGCGTCGACAACAACCACGTGGAAAACAGCCACGTGGAAAACAACAGCAGCGTGGAAAACAACAGCAGCGTGGAAAACAGCAGCGTGTACAACAGCAGCGTGTCTGTAGACACAGTATCTTTAAGTGGTCTGAAATGGGATGTTACATTTTCTGATGACAACTTGAAAATTGGTTGCCAGAACTATTCCTATCAAAATTGGAATGATTTCACTGATGAAGAAATTAGTGAAATGGCTACAGATGCACTTGTGTGGTGGGGAGAATTAAAACCTGTTTTGATGGGTATTGCAAAAATTCATCAACAAAAAGTTGCAGCAGCGAAAGGAGAATCAAAATGAAACAGCACACAGGCTATCCGTTTCAGAAGTCACGCATCGGCACACCAGCTACCATGTTCGAGAAGGTTGGGCCGTTTACACTGAAGATCAGCAATCACGGCTTCTACGAAACGTATGAAGTAGCAGTGACTGGTGGAAAGACAATCATCAAGCAAGCATCACGTCCAGGGCTTGAGGATATATGCCGTGAACTACGTCATGGTGCTGGGCATGTAGTTTCGTACAAGGTATTTGATGACTACATGATCAAGGTGAATGAATTCCTTGCAATGCAGAAAGCAGAAGCAGCACAATTTATGTCTAGTACTAAGGTAGTAATGCCAGGCATGAAAAAAGTAGCAAAGCGCAAGGTAAGTAAGTAATAGTACAATGGGCATTGGAGCAATCCAGTGCCCATTTTTGTATCTGGCTTCGGTATATCTAAGTAGGACTTTTTAAACAGGGATAGCACATGGAACAGGAAGACCAGCCACTATTTAAATCAGCGCACGCAGCTATTACGTTTGCATTGAACTACAGTATCACAGACCATGTGGAACGTTCACCAGCAAGCAAGATGGCTGACGACAACAAAGGTCATGGTGGTCACGGACTACTGGGCATGGACGGTGCAGCGCAAGCTGGTTTGATACTGGCTGAACTTAAACGTACAGGTGAATTCCAGGAAGCTTGCATAATTGCACGTGTAGCCAAGCGCAAGATAATCTGTAACTGTGGTGCAGAATGCTGCTGCAAACACAGACCTAACTGGCAGTGGCGGGATGCAATCAACAGCCTTGCAATGATTGTGAAAGCTCAGATGGAAGCAGATCGAAAAGATGGTGTGCGTGGTGTTAAGGATAGTCCTGTGATGCGTCAAGCAATCGTGGCTAAGTTCTTTGGTGAAAGAATACGGGTCAAGGAATTGGCACACGCTTGTGATGTGACTGAGGTTACTGTGTCTAATCATACAGGCAAGATCAACAAGATTTTGAAGCACGCAGAGGGCGAGGGTTGGAATTCATTGGAAGAAGCATTGCGTAGTAGTGGTGTAGTAGGTGATATTTAATTTAACAACAACTGAAAGGAAGTATCATGAGTAATGTAGAAGCACTGCACAAACAAATCACAGTACTGCGTGGCATTCTGCTGGAATCTGAAGAAGCAATGCAAAGCCTGGGTCGCATTCAACTTACTGTTGAAAAAGACCGCTACTGGTTCGTTAAGACAGTGGACAAGATCAACAAGGCAATCAAGCAGCAGAAGAAGCTTGCACAGGAATACAGCAACGACAAGGTGAAAGAACTTGGTGAAACACAGCCTGACGGTCGCGTTGGCATTGACCCAAAAAATGAAGAATCCATGAAAGCTTATCAGGAAGCCATGAGTGACTACATGGATGAACCTGTGACTGTTGAAGCTAAGAAGATTACACTGACGCAGTTGAAAGACTGTATGGTTACACTGACAGTGAATGATCAATGCTGCCTTATGTGGTTGCTGGACGAAAGCTGATGCCATGAAGATCATCGAATCTAGTTACGAAATAATGAGCTTTACACCAGACTTGGAAAAGCTCATTGAATTGGCTGGGCGTGTGTGCTACAAGTCTGAAGAACGTATTACTGAGGGCTCACACGTACCTTTCATCAATCGCATGCATGACAGCAAGCATGAATCAGTTCTGGAGCATGGTGCAATTACTGTGCGCTTCATAACAGATCGTGGTATCAGCCATGAAATGGTTCGACATCGTATCAGTTCATTCAGTCAGGAAAGCACACGTTACTGCAACTATGGTAAGGCAGATGAAATAACCGTAATTGACCCACGTGTAGCATTTCCTGACATGACTGATAGGCAGTATCAATTGTGGTTGTACGCAATGCAAGAAGCTGAAGCTAAGTACATGCAATTACTTGATGCTGGAACAGCACCACAGTTTGCACGATCAGTGCTTCCGAATTCACTGAAGACAGAACTGGTGTGGACTGCTAACCCACGGGAGTGGTTACATGTCTTCCGTTTGCGCGCATCAAGCAAGGCACACCCACAGATACGTGAATTGATGGTGCCATTACTAGCAGATTTCAAGACACGCTGGCCTGCTATTTTCGGAGGATTGATGACATGAGTGAAAGAAGGTGTGAAAGCTGCGCGTACTCAGATACACATGCAACAGCACATCCATGCAATATCTGCGTGCAGATGTCTTGTTGGGAATCAAAAACAAGAACACTGGCTGAAGAGTATCCACACTACCACAAGCAACTACCTGAAGGTGTGAATGCAGTGGATGTGTATCGTGTGCTGCAATTGTTTGATGTGACTGATCCCTGTCTGCAACATGCAATCAAGAAACTACTGGTTGCTGGTGGTAGGGGGGCAAAGAACACTGACAAGGATGTAGCTGAAGCTGCTGTGTCAATCAGACGTTATCAGGAAATGCGTCTGGAAGAGAAGTAAGTTAAAACTGTGTAGCTTTGCATTCTGTGTAGAGCTACACGATATGAATTCACTAGGTAAGGAAAACAACATGTTTGTTGAAAACTGCAATGCTTGTGTGCACACAGAATGTGCTGATCACGGCAATACAATGCACAGGCCGTGTAATTCATTTAAAACAAAAATTGAAGTGGTAGAAAAGAAACGAGGCTTAGTACCTACTATGAATCTGAGACTAGTGCAATCAAACAGAAATGAAATAAACCCACCAGTACTGCAACAGCAATTCAAAGATCGTAACGTGATAAACAAGGATGGCACCGCTGGGGGTGAACAGTGGATTGACGTGCCAGTAGTTACATTATGAAAACAACAGACACACGCGAGTACAAGCAATCAGTGGCAGTGTCACTATCACTGAAACGCAGACCTGAAGCATCTAAGAAAAGTGGTGCTATGTTTCTACTAAGTGTATTCAAAAAGATGTTACGTGCAGGACAACCAGAAGCTTTTTATGTTAGGATAAAATGAAATGAATCATTTTGATGAAATTGAAGTGCAAGCAGTAAAAATATTTGCTCGCTGGGTAGTTGTGACATTAATTGTACTTCTATGCCTGCTTTATGCCTCATTCGCTAGCGCTGAAGCAATACTACTGAAGTATAAAGGGCCGCTGGAAATAATCACAGAACAATACAATCTTGTTGCCTACACGCTTGTTTCAGAAACAGGCCATCCTGCAAAGGTTGTAACGCTCGGCACGTTCAGCAGTGAGCGCCGATGTGTGAATGCTATGCGTAATATCACAGATATTATGGTGTCGGCAGATAATCAAGTAGGATTTTTTTGCATAGAAAAACAAAAGGTATTACTGAAATGAGCATTGGTAAATCAGGACCAAGGTTTGAATACAAAAGCCGAGACACAGCCTGCGTGATGTGTGATGCACAGGTTAGAGAAGCCAGAAGACTACATGAAGTAGAAAAGAAAACCATGAAAGAACTAGCAGTACAATTCAGTGTGAAAGAAAGCTACATGAAATCTGTGCTTGAGTATTCAATTCGCAGTAACGTAATCTGATCATGCCTGGACACACACAAACATGTGGTACGTGTTACTACTACAGAGCTTCTGCAAACATATGCCAGCGACACGCACCAGCAACTTTCTTTGCAGGCTTTGATCAGAACGGAAACGCACGGACAGTAAGTGCAAGGGCATCACCACCACTAGGTGCTAAAGATTGGTGCGGTGAATGGGTTCCTACTAACTTTAAATTTGAACAGAGACAATGACACTACCAACCCAAAACATGCAGACTTCCAAGCCAACGGCGTACTGGTATCTTATTGACGGTAAATTAGTAAAGAAAACAAGTAGACTCAGATACTTAGTGCGTAATTACCAGTGCAAGACTTCAAGTGCAAACCTAGGCAAGTAAGGTACACACTTGATTTTTTAGAAATAGCATATAGAATGCGCCCAACTTGCATAGATTGAACAACTACCCCTAAGAAACAAAGCAAGTGTTTAACAGCCTCTGGCCTTGTCTGCATCGACCGTGAGTTTGCACTAGTGTTACAGACATTCCACTAGCCGCCAATAGCAAATTACACAACTGCGCCCGGCATCTCCTTCCCTGATTGGGTGACCAGCCGAAATGCGCAACCAGCGGACAAGGACAGAGCCTGTTACACACTGAGTACAATAAGTGAACAAAACCGCGTGACCGCACAAATCACACATCAACTTGCTCAGTGTGTAACGTCTTTCTGCATGAGGCTTGTCGAATGTAGTAAGTAAACTGATCCACATATCTCAAATCCCATTTGAAACCCAGATCAAGTTTACTCACATAGGCATTCTGTTTCATGAGCAAGCTTCATACAGAAATATTCCAGTAAAAATCACACAACATGGACAACAGCACAAACTACTTTATGCTATTCGGAATAGTACTAGGTTTAGTATTCCTGTGGATAACCTACAGACTGTCAGCAGTACACACAAATCCAGTAGTCCAGGCACAGAAGAAAAAAGCAAAGAACAAGAAGCACAAGGTATAACTAAGTTAGCATCAAGACAGATAGGCACTGCTACAAACGCCGTGAGAAAGACTCAGTAACACACAAACGTGTGGGCAGGTCTCTGCAAAGCTGATTAACTGATCATGCCGTAGTGCTTATCTGTGTTGGTGCAGTAATCGAGCCTGCGCAGGGTAGTTATGTGGATTATGTATTAAGACATGTGTGGCAGCAATCATTGAAATACCCACAGACTATTGCTGCACTAACTTCAAATTCGCAACACAGTAGCAAATTCTAGTAGTAATCCCACACAGATCAAATTCCACTAGATTGTGGAATAATTGTCCAAGGTGAATAATCATGGAACGCAGACGCATAGACCCAGCACTACTGAATAAACCAGTAGTGAAAAAGAACACACGTGTAAAAGACAGCAAAGCACTAAACGCAATGCCTGACGACAGTGAATTGGTGTTCGGAAAGAAAACGACTGAATACACCAGTAGCACAGAATCCACTAAGCTAAAGGACAAACCACTGGGCTATGTGTTCGGCAGACCTACTAAGTACGATCCTACGTACTGTCAGGAAGTACTAGAAATGGGTGCAAGAGGATTCACTAAAGAACAGATGGCACCAGAGTTGAAGGTTACACTGTCTACACTGTACGAATGGGCTGAATCACACAGAGACTTTTCAGAAGCTATGAAGGAAGCAGTGCATCTTGCACAGGCATACATGGAAAGAAAGGCACTGGAGGCGCTAGACAAGCCCACAAGCGCTTTTAATCATTCCTTGTGGAGCAAGATAGTCCAATGCCGTTTCCCGCACGTATATCGTGATGTGGAGCGTAAGGAAATTAGTGGTATTGAAGGACAACCAATTCCTGTAGCAGTAGCAAGCGCACAAGTCACTGGAGAGAATCTAGCTGACTTCTATAAGGGTATAATGGATTCTAGTAGTAATAAGTAACATGCCTGTACCTTTCAAGATCGACTGGAAGAATCCAGACTACACAGCCGTGTATGAATTACGCGCGCACATGCTTAACAAGATGCGCAACGACAAGACAGGTGAAACTACACGCAAACTGAAACTGTACTATGCTGAGAATCCTGTGCAGTTCATCATTGACTGGGGTGTGACGTTTGATCCGCGCAATGCAATGCGCAGAGACAAGAACGGTAAACGGTTTTCTACACGTATGCCGTTCATACCTTTCGAGAAACAAGAAGAACTGCTGTACTGGCTACTAGATCGTATGGACAAGTCAGACGATGGCTTGATAGAAAAGTCACGTGATGAGGGTGTATCCTGGTTGACTATTTCACTGGGTGCAACACTGTGCATGTTCATGCAAGGCATCAAGATCGGTTATGGTTCACGCAAGGAAGAGTATGTAGACAAGCTGGGTGATCCGAAGTCACTATTCTGGAAAGCACGTGAATTCGTAGACAACGTACCAAAAGAATTCAGAGCAGGCTGGGTGCGTGGCAGACACGACCCATACATGCGCATGCTGTTCCCCGATACTGGTAGTGCAATGACAGGTGAATCAGGTAGCAGCATAGGGCGCGGTGACAGATGCTCTGTGTACTTCGTGGATGAATCCGCACATTTGGAACAGCCTGAATCTGTGGACATGTCACTAAGCTCTACCACTGATTGCCGCATTGACCTGTCATCGGTGAATGGCCGTGCAAATCCATTTGCAATAAAACGATTTAGTGGCCGCATTCCAGTGTTCACATTCCACTGGAAAGATGATCCGCGAAAAGATGATGCATGGTACGCAAAGCTGCAAGACAAGTATGACCCGATAGTCATTGCACAGGAATATGACATTGACTACATGGCATCAGTAGAGAATGTGATTCTGCCTAGTGTGTGGGTGATGGCAGCAATTGACGCTCATGGCAGACTTGGACTGACACCTAGTGGTGATAAGTTCGGTGCCCTGGACGTTGGTGATCAAGGTGACAAATGCACATTCTGTGCAGCACACGGCTGGCTGATTGAAGACGTTGAAGAGTGGGCAGGTAAAGGCTCTGATTTATTCTACTCAGCGCAGAAAGCAGTGAATCTGTGTGATGAATACAAGTACAAGTCATTCCGCTATGACGGTGACGGACTTGGTGCCAGCGTCAAGGGTGATGTGCGTGTGATCAATGAGAATCGCAGCACAGACAGCAAAATACAAGTAGTAGAATTCCGGGGCAGTGCAGCAGTAGTTGAACCAACCAAGACATTCGAGAACACAGATCGTACCAACCTAGACTACTTTGCAAACTTGAAAGCACAGGCATGGTTTGATTTGCGAACACGTTTCCGCAACACGTACAGGTGGGTAGTAGAAAACAAACCACCACTGGACAAAAGCAAGATCATTTCAATAGCACCAAACTGCAAGAACAGGGACAGGTTAGTGATAGAACTATCACAACCAACCTACACGATGAACGGTGCAGGTAAGATGCTCATTAACAAAGTGCCTGACGGTGCCAAGTCACCTAACCTTGCGGACAGTGTGATGATGCGTATGGCCAGATTGAAACTGACACAGATCAAGATTAGTGGTGCAGCAATGAGCAGGATGATGGCTACTAGAATGGGGCACAGATAATGATTCGTAAAAAATTACCAAGCACGCTAGTACAGACTGGCCCATCCAAGCGTGAACTGGCAGAACAGCGTAATGTGCGTCTTCGTCATGCGATTGCACGTATGCAGCAGAACAGCACGCAACCACTGAATATGTCTGTTAGCAAAGCAGTCACGTGGGCACTACCTAAGCCAGCGCCCGGAGTAGTACCAAAAGATGCAAGCATGGCAATGGACGCAGCGATTGACGGGTATGGTCAGTGGGCTATGCAATCTAGTATCTTTGCAGAAGGTCAAGCTTTTCTGGGCTATCCGTACTTGTCTGAACTTACACAGCGCCCTGAGTATCGTGTATTCAGTGAAACATGGGCAGAAGAAATGACACGTGAGTGGATCAAGTTTGTATCCACTGGCAACACAGACCTTGAGGACAAGACAGACAAGATCAAAGCAATAGAAGACGCATTCAAGAAATTCAAGATTCGTGAGAAGATCAAGCAGTGCGTGGAATTGGACGGCTACTTTGGCCGAGCACAGATGTACATTGATTTGGGTGTTGACCCACAGAATCGTGAAGAACTGAAACTGTCTATTGGTACTGGCACAAATGCACTCACTAGTGCAAAGGTACGCAAGGGCAAGCTGAAAGGCTTCAAGGTAATCGAACCTGTGTGGACCTACCCGAATGCATACAATGCGAACGATCCACTGAAGGCTGACTTCTTCAAACCTAGTACGTGGTTCGTAATGGGTCAAGAAATTCACAGCACACGCTTACTGACGTTTGTAGGAAGACCAGTACCTGACTTGCTCAAGCCGATGTACAGCTTTGGTGGATTGTCACTGTCACAGATGTGCAAGCCTTATGTAGACAACTGGCTACGCACGCGGCAATCAGTAAGTGATGCAATCAGTAACTACAGCATCATGATTCTACTTACTGACATGGCGAGCATGCTCAATGAAGGTGCAACAGTAGAACTCGAAACACGCGCAGACTTCTTCAACGTAGCGCGTGACAATCGTGGCCTGATGCTGGCTGACAAAGATTCTGAAGACATCAAGAACGTATCAATGCCGCTCGGCGGCCTGGACCACTTGCAAGCTCAAGCCCAAGAGCACCAGTGTTCAGTTAGCCAGATTCCACTGGTGAAACTCACAGGCATTAGCCCTAGTGGATTGAACGCATCTAGTGAAGGTGAGCTGCAAGTCATGTATGACAAGGCAGCAGCGCGGCAGGAATACACACTGCGTGACAATCTGATCATGATACTGAATGTGGTTCAGTTGCACTTGTTTGGTGTGATTGACCCTGAAATCACAATTGAGTTTAATCCGCTGTGGTCCGCTGATGATACTGAAAAAGCAAACAACAACAAGACAGAAGTGGACAGTGACGTTGCACTGATCAATGCAGGTGTAGTGTCACCACAAGAAGTGCGTGTGAAAATAGCAAGCAACAAAGAAGGACCGTATGCTTCACTGGATACTTCTGAAGAAGCACTGCCTGAAGCGCCAGAAGACCCTGGACAAGAAACTGACGAAAACGGAAATCCACTAGATGCTGGGGGTGAGCATAATGAAGCTGAGGGCAGTGAAGCGGGCACGCAAACTACTGAAGGCCAGAAAGCACCAGTACAATCTGGTGCCGTATCATCTGCGCCAGTTTCACAGGGAAGTCATAGCACAGTACAGAAGCGTCCTGTCACAAGTAAGCCTGTAGCGCAAGCACACGACGATTGGAACGAATCTGCACACCCGCGTGGACAACCAGAAAATGCAGGGGAGTTCGCACCTACACAAGGAGGTGGTGCCGCTGGCGGAGTAAAAAAATCCCCCTCCAGTGGTAAGCCAAAAGGCACACTGTCTGATGACTCACCACTGTTGAAAGATTCACGTGAAGATCAATCAGAAGAAGCACAGCAGGAACGCACAGCGATTGTGATGAATGCTTTCAAGCACGCTAAGCCTGTAGTTGGTCGCAAGCCTATTGTGTACATAATGGGTGGTGGTGGTGGTGCAGGTAAAGGTACACTGCGCAAACAGTTGCAAGATGCTGGTGAAATTCCTACTGTGTTCCAGGGTGCGGTAGTTGTTGACCCTGACGAAATTAAAATGTCACTGAAACGCTACAAAGCAATTGCAGATAAGAATGACTATCGTGCAAGCAGTGTAGTGCATGAAGACGGCAGTGAAATGTCCAAGTACATGATGGACCACGCACGCAACGGCAAGTATGACGTTGTGTATGATGCAACTATGAGCAACTTCGAGAAAGGACTGAAGAAGATTCAGGAATTCAAGAAGGCCGGTTATGACATTCACATGTTCAATGTGATTGCTGATCCAGAGGATGCAGTAGCACGGGCACAGCATCGTTATGAACGTACTGGCCGGTACCTTGACCCTGACATACTGCGTGAAGCGCACAAGAACTTTTCACAGATAGTTAAAAAGTATGAACACGTTGCAGACAAGTTCAAGACGTACAGCAACTACGACAAGCTGAAACTGGAACGTAGTCACGAAGCACAACAGCGTCCTGAAGGTATGCCAGTAGATGAAGATGAGGTAGGTCACAGCACATTGAATGTGTCATGGCCGGAAAAAGGAGACGATGATTATGGCTTCAATCGGAAAAGTGAAACTGTCGGAAGTAGCACCCAACCATCCATTCGTAGGGCGCTCAATCCTATTCGTGCCCAAGCCAGCAAACTCAGAGACCGGTACATCGAAGAGTACAGCAACAAAGCAGGCTGACGTGAAGAAGCGGGTGCCAAATGCATGATGCTGACTATGAGGCTATGATGCGTAAAGGCAGATCAACTGCACTGCCAATACCACAACCTGCACAGACAGCAGAAACATGTGCCAAGAAGATTGTACTGAATACTTCTGAACGTAAAGGCAGTGGTAAGTATCTTCGCAGTAGTAACAAAAGAATGGAACAGCAAATCAGTAAAACTATAAACACAACATTTTTCAAATGGTGAGCAGCGTGACTAAGTTAAATCACACAGACATACAAGCGGGTTTGCAGGAAGCACGAAGACAGCGGGCAGCAGAATGGGAAGAGGTGATGAAGAAGTTTCCTGTACCTGATAACGCAACGCCTGAAGAAGTAACAGCAATAATGAATCAACGCAACGCAGCAATGCTTGACCCGTAGCATACAGATAGATACAGCTGCACACAGTAAGGCCACTAGAAACTTAGTGGCCTTTTATTTTGCACAGAATAATCGGAGACACAACATGCGAATCAAACCAAGTTTGTTTGGGCAAGCAGCAGTAGTTGTTGCAGTACTAGTGTTGTTGACGGGAACAGCATTCTCTGCTGGAAACTATGGGCAAGCAATCCTGATGGGCTCTGATCATGGTGGTGGACTTACTGACGCAGTATCTTACACAACACCACTGCCTACGATCAACGTAGCGCCACTGGCAACAAATGCAATCAGTGGTGTAGCAGTAGTAGTTAAGGCAACACCGGGCGCAATCGTACGTGTGAACGTAGTGTCTGCATCAGGTGTGGGCGCTGTGTATGATTCAGCGACTGTTGCCAGTGGTATAGCAGCAACGCAGGTGTTTGCAATTCCTGCTACCGTGGGAACTTATGAATTGAACTGGCCTATGACAAGTGGCATTGTAGTGAAACCATCTTCCAGCGTGGTATCTGTCAGCTACAAGTAAAAACATGATCAAAGAAAAAGTAGCAGCGCCAGTGCATCCAAATGTAGGCATCGAAATGGCCTACAAGAAAAAGATGGAAGCACTGGTGGATAACATGCATAGAAGCATCATGTGGTGGGTTGTGAATGCCTATAAGCGTGATACACCTGAGACTGTGCTGATGGCACTGGATGAATCAAGTGCAATGAAGCTGCACAAGATTATTCAGAAGCTCACAAAGTACTGGCACAAGAGTTTCAACGAAGCTGCAAAAGAAATGGCCAAGTACTTTGCAAACAAGAATCAGAATCAAACAGATTCAGCGCTGAAGGCGATACTGAAATCCAGTGGTATGGCAGTGGAATTCAAACTCACACCCGCTATGCGAGACACACTGCAAGCAACAATAAAGCAGAACGTAGCACTGATCACGCACATGGCTGACAACCACTTGAAAGAAATAGAAGGCATCACAATGCGCTCTGTCCAGGCAGGCGGGGATTTGAAGTACCTGTCAGATCAACTGGAAGCTAGATACCAGATGACACGCAAGCGTGCGAAGTTCATAGCCAGTGATCAGAACAGCAAAGCTACTGCTTCGATCACACGGGTACGACAAGTTGAACTGGGCATCAAGAAAGCAAAATGGTTACACAGTCACGCTGGCAAGACACCGCGACCAACCCACATGGCACTTAATGGTACCTTGTACGATGTTAAGCAGGGCGCGTGGGACAAGGATGCAGACGGTAAAGGAAAAGGCCGCTACGTGTTTCCTGGTGAGTTAATCAAATGCAGATGTGTTAGTAGAAGCATCATTCCTGGAATAACTAAAGGTTACTAAACAATTTTTAACAGAGAAGGAGCAGCAACATGGAATACTTTGTAGAAGTAGAGGGTGGTGTTCGCGTAGCAACTGAAGAAGAACTGGCTAACGTAGCAGTAGCGTTATTCACAATGAACGAAGCCGGAAATATGGTAGCAGTTGATCGTAGTCTGCTGCCTACTGCTATTGATGCCACTACCCCAGCAAGCACAGCATCTGCTACTGATCCTGTAGTTACTGAACAACCGCCAGTGGTTTCAGCATCTTCTGTACCTGGCGCTGAAGGTGAAGCAGACGCGCAGGAAGATGAAATCAGTGAACCTACTGAAGCCGAACGTTTTGAGGCACTGGTTGAAACCACTGTGGATATTCTGCACAGCAAAGGCTGGGCATTCGGCAACGCACTGCAAGAACTGGTAAACCGTTTCAAGTAAAGACTTAAGTGAGCATTCTTTGCAACAGGAATGCTTACTGAATTTTTTATAAGCACAACAGAAGGAGCGCAGACATGTTTAAACGTAAGCTTTTAAGTTGTGTAAGTGGTTTTATGATATTGGCAATGGTTGCAGGTTCCGCGCTCCCTGTACTCACAGCTTTTGCTGTGACTAACACACGTTCTGAAGATTTAATCTTTCAAAAAGATTCTACTGGCAATGTAGTCGCTATCTTGTCTAAGAATGGGTTGATAACCCCAATTGGGGATGTGCTTGTAATTTACAACGCCAGTGGTGTTGCTACGGGCATCAAGACTATCTATGGTGAGGTGATAGCAATCAGTGGCACAGGCACTACGTACACACTACCTGTTGCTACGTCTTCAGTGCTTGGCGGTATAAAACCAGATGGCACTACACTAACTGTGAATGCCAGTGGTGTAGCATCAGCAACAGCTTCAGGTGCATCAGCAGCAGGCACATTAACGGGCACTACCTTGGCAAGTAACGTGACTGCATCATCGTTACTCAGTGCCGGTGGTGGAACATTTGGTTCGGCAGCGTATCGTGCAATAACAGACTTCTTAGCAGTTGGTAGCAACGCTGTATCTGCATCTACTGTGCCAATCACCGGAGTTACCGGACTCGGTACTGGAGTGGCCGCCGCCGCCGCAAGCGCAGTAAACACTGCTGGAGGTCTGGTGGCACGTGGTACAACTGCGCCAACCTATACCGCGAATCACACCTTCGTCGCTGCTGACTTGAACACGCTCTCACCGATCAACATTGCAAGTTCAGGCGCTACGACACACACGCTTGCAGAAGATGTTGGATTCTCTACTGCGCCGATTGAGGGTGACACTATCTGCATTAAGCAAGCCGGAGCCGGTAAGCCAACAATTGCAGCTTCTGGCGTCCTCATTGATAGTGCGTCAGGATACATGGCTATTGGCGCACAGAGCGGCGTTGCCTGTCTACAGCGTTGCGCTCCAGCCGCTGACTGTACGTGGAACTTTGTAGGCAGCAGGGGGAATTAAAGATGAAATTATTTTTTAGTTTTCTTGCACTGTGTGTGTCAATAAACACAAACGCTGCAAATAATTTATTTTTAGCTTCTATTGGAGAAGAGAATTCTGTAAAACAGATAGCCTACAAAGCCATTCTCGTAGGAAGCCCAACCATGACTTCCACGCAGGCAAGTTTCAGCAACACGAACTATGCTGCAAATTTTGGCAACTGCTTGGATTTGAATGGTACAACGCAATACGCAAGTATTCCTGCGCAAGCATTTCGTTTTAATTCCCAGTCATCATGGACTGTGCGAGGTCGAGTTAGAACAGTCAGCACATCTGGAACAAAAATACTTTTGTCACTCGGGTCTAGAGGCGCGGGGCAAGCTGCCCAATGGTATATTGCTACAGTCAACGGGGTACTGCAAGCTAATATAACAGGCATCAACGGTGGGAGTTCTTTTGGAACTAAGAATATTGGAACTGTTGGCGCTTGGTACTTCTTCAGATTAGAAGTGACCAGCGGCACGTCAGCAACTCTTACGGTTGCGGGTGCCGATGGGACAACCACTACCACACAGACAGGAACTTACACATCTGCAAATTACGCAGATAACGGTGCGTTGATTGGCGGGTTTTATCCGGCATCAGTAACACCTGCGTTTTTATTTCCGGGACAGCTAGCTGAAATATCGGTTTGGGATGGCGTTTCGTCTGGTGGTGATTTAACTGCACCACTCACTGGAACCGAAACTAACCTGAGATACTTGTGGCACTTTAATGGAGACGGAAATCAAGTTATTGACGTTGGCAGGGTGGTTGCCACAGGAATAGCACAACCACAAATTTCGGTTGCCAGCACAAGCAACGTAATGTCCGTGTCAAGACATATCGCCAGAGCAAGTACCGCCCATTTGAGAATCGCTTTCCCTAATTGGCGAGCTTCCAATACATCATCTGGATCAATAGCAACCGTAACTGCTGCTATTGAGTATGGCGGGGTTAGTTATCCCTTGACATGGGGCGGTAATTCTTCCGTAAAAATTGGGTCTGGCATTACCTCTGCCCTGAGTGATGTATCCTCAGTCGCCATTCCAAACGGGGCAGACTTCAAGATACGCAGTTTCTATTCAAATGCAGCCAATACTGTGATTCTTACATCAAAAATCGCGGGAGGTATTTATGTATCATCAATGGACACAGCTAATGGTGAGCAGTGTTTGCTTGGTTCAACGGATCAAACCACTGCGACTGGTGCAATTACTGGCGGAACAGATGCAGTCGATGCCATATACAGGCCTATTTTGATTGTTGATACCTCACCAACCAAAGCGTATTTACTTTTGGGTGATAGCAGGCAAGAGGCTATTTACGATGCATTTACAGGTACGTCAGGTGATAGGGGTGAGTTCGCCCGTGCAGTCGGGCCTGTTTATGGCTATATTAATCTCGGTGTGGGTAGCGCTGCAACCACAAGCGTATCGACCCTTGTACCGTATTCAAACGCATTGCCACTACTGTCTCAGTATACGACCCATGTTCTAAGTGGTTTCGGAATTAATGATGTACAGACATTGTCGGCTGCTACTGTTGCAGCGAATTTCACAACATTGGCTGGGATGTTCCCTGACTTGAAAGTTTACCCATCCACCATAGCGCCATACGCTACATCTACCGATGCGTTTACTACGCTTGTAAACCAGACACCTGATGCACAAGAATCTATCCGTACAGATTACAACGGACTGGTGCGAGCCGCTATTTCTGGAGCGGCTGGGTATTTA
>Ga0137460_1000007_pt1 | contig 14752 bp, 11 predicted proteins | sample EasRivERMGT723_2_FD_102307 | JGI IMG/M metagenome (GOLD analysis project Ga0137460, IMG submission 102307) | Soil microbial communities from meander-bound floodplain in the East River, Colorado, USA - East River MetaG ERMGT723_2 | ecosystem: Environmental > Terrestrial > Soil > Floodplain ...
CATTTGTTCCAAATGCAATTCGGGGACAAGTCGATTCAAGCCGCGCTGGGTTATGCGCCGCCAGAGCCACAGGCCCCGCCCCCCGGAGCTGGACCGTCTGGCCCTCCGGCTGCACCGATGGATTCCTTGCAGCGCGCGCCTAACCTTGCCGGCAATTTCGAGGGACAATCTCCGGTAAGGATGCCCAAACCCGCCGAACCGCCGATAACGCAATAATCAAAATAAGGAGGATTTTGTGCAAGATCTGGAAACTTTAGTAATGGATGGATTGTCTAACCCCGCTGCGCCCGCTCCTGCTGTGCCGGCTGCGGGCGAGGAAGGCTCCGCAGAGAAATCAGAAGAACCCGCGGCGATCGAGTCTAAAGAGCCGGATGGGGGAGAAGAAGCCGAGGAGATCGAGGAATCCGAGGAGACCGAAGCTCCCGCGCCCGTAGAGATAAAAGATGACATGATCGTAAAGGTCGGCGATCAAGACATGTCGATCGCTGACTTAAAAGGTGGCTTTCTGCGGCTGACCGACTACCGGCGCAAGACGACCGAGTTGGCGACCGAAAGGAATGCAATCAAGGCCGAGCGCGCTGGATTTGCCCAGGAGCGCGAGCAATGGAGCGGATACCTAAAATCGCTGTTCAACGATCATAAGTTTCTTGCCGAAGAATTAGAACAATACAGCGACAATACAATTATGGCGCTGGTCGACGAAAAGGCCGACGAGCTTATCCGCCTCAACGCCATGGACGATGACCAGAAGAAAAACTACATGGATATAAAGCGGCGCGAGCGCGAGCTTAAGCGCCGTGAGCGCGCGCAGGCGACCGAAGATCGTAAGCGACAGGCAAGCGAGGGGAAAACCAGGCTAGATGCTGTAGCAGCGCGCTATACACGTGTGGTACCAGCGGCGATGAAGTCAGCCGGTCTGATTATCGATGGGGACATCGAGCACAATAAAGAAATGGTCAGACTGCTTCAAGGTGAACTTGTACTATCTCACGGTAACACCGAATACACCGATGAGCAGATCCAAGAAGCGGCGCGCGAGATAGCCGGAAAATCAGTGGCAAAAGCTCTATTGCGCGAGAAAAAGGGGTTACCGACTGGCGTTGACGACCTGATTAAGACACTCGGCCCCGATAAAGTACGAGAGATTCTAAAACGGGAAGCGGCGAAATCTCCGGTAAAGCGACCACCCAACGAATTGAACGTAAGTATTGGAAACAATGGAAAGAACAGTAAAAACAACCAGAAGCCCGTTGTGACTGCTGCTGAATTTTTCGGTAATTTACGCGGTCGGTAAAATACGTATTTTCCTTGACAATATGGAAAACACGTAGAATAATCTAAAATAGAGACAGTAGCAGACCTCCCTATGGTGGAGGCAGACCGAGCGAGAAAACAGAGGACCAGCGGCAAACACAAGACCCGTTGACAACCGAGTGACCGCCCGATAACTGCTACGCAAGCCATGTTGGCGATAACTGCGAGAGTCGAAGGAAAACCTTTTGACAATCACAGGAGATTACTAACATGACTGAGAATACTAAAAGTACATTAGAGGGGTTATTCAAAACCGTTTACGGGGATAAACTCGTTGACCTTGTGTGCGACGAGACATCGCTAGCCGATGAAATTCCATTCGTTCCCGCTAACATGCAACTCGGTGGGTATTTCAAACAACCCGTTTTGTTGACACGATCTAGCGGCTGGACGATTGCCGGGTCCGGTGGAGGAGCATTCGCGCTTAACGCCTCAGAGCCGAGCATTACGCGCGAAGCTTCGATCCTTGGCACTGCGTTTATGATTCGCGAGACCATTGGATACCCCGAGGTGTCGGCTCTTCTGAAAAATTCTGGAGATGCTCGAACAAAAGCGTTCGTGTCTGCTACCTCGCACTTAGTTGAGGCGATGACTACGGCATCAAAATTCGTGCGCGAGATAAGCCTGTTATACGGTCAAGCATCCGTTGGTACCTGGAGTTCTCGCACGTCCGGTGGCGGGACAGGAACGCAACTCATGGTTTTAACCACGGGGACATTCATCCCGGCAATGTGGGCGGGAATAGAGAATGGTTATGTTGACATATACGATTCTACCGGCGTAACCAAGCGCAACGCCGCAAATGCCGTCCAGGTGACCAAAGTGGATGTTGACACCCGGACTCTGACGCTGGTTGGTAACTCAACGGAGCTTGATGCAATTACAACTGGCGATTTGTTCTATCTTCGAGGCTGCCACGCCAATGGGATGGTTGGACTAACAACCATTGCCGCGAACGCTGGTACTCTATGGGGTATCGCCGGCGCGACGTACTCTCTGTTTCAAGGAAATAGCTTTGCTGCCGGCAGTGCTCCTCTTGATTTCTCTAAATTGATGGTTGCCCTAAATAAGCCCATCAACCGGGGAATGCGCGGGCAATACCTTCTGTATGTTTCGCCCAAAACATGGACAGACTTGAACAACGATCTGTCTGCTCTGCGGCGCTATGCCGATAAAGCAGGCGGAAAGATAGAGCAAGGAAGTTCGAGTATCGGCTATTTCAGTCAAGCGGGATATGTGGAGGTCAAACCGCACCTTTACATGATGCCTTCTCAAGCCTTGGGCTATCGGAAGGGAAGCTTTAAGCGTATAGGAACTACGGACCTTACATTCTCGCTTCCGGGTAGCTCGCAGAATTTTTTCACTGAATTAGCGGATAACGCCGGCTATCAAATGAAAGCCTACTGGGAGCAAGCGCCGTTCACAACCGAGGTAAAGAATTGCTTGCTCATTACTGGTATCACAAATACTGGTGAATAACAGCGGCTAGGACCTAGGCGCCTTTCGTGGCGCCTACGGTCTAATCCGTTTTACGGAGGAAAAAAAATATGGCTGCTGCATCAAGTATAATAATGCAAATCGATTTAGAGGACGGTCCCGTCGCTACTGCTGAAAAATGTATAGATCACGTTGAAAACGGCAGGATTGGGCTAGCAAAACTAGCCAATCTGCTAAACGCGATAGCTTCCGGGTCTGTTGTCGGCAAGGTGTTGGTTCACGCTACCGGCGTAAACGGAGCCGCTGCTACAGACAGTATAGTCATAACCTATGCAAATGTCACCGACGGGGACGGGATAAGCATATGTGGTCATACCGTAGTTGCAAAAACAACTATTACATCCACGAACCCATATGATGGACAATTCTTAAAACAAACAGACGCTACTGTTACGGGTGATAATCTTGCCGCCGCGATCAGTGCCCATCCTGTTCTTAAACACATAATGACAGCAACAAACTCCGCTGGAACCGTAACCTGTACCATGAAATTCAAAGGACCTATAGGTAATACCGGCTTCATGCTTAGCAGCGATGCTACGGCATTTACGGTTGAAGCAGCTTTTGCCGGAGGAACACGAAGTAGCACCGCATGGACAGCCTATCATCGTTGTTATCGCGGAGGCTTAGCGTAAAGTGGCATGGACGACGACCGATCTACTTAGCCGAATCCGTGTACAAGGACGACTTGCGCCGGGTCATCCAGACTATACGGATTCGGTTTTGTTAGATAAGGCCGACGCTCTAATTTCTATACGATTTGTTCCGGCTATCATACGAGTACGTGAGGATTATTACGCCCGGTATTTTAACCGCTCGCTGGTAGCTAACCAGCAAGCGTATGCATTCCCTCCGCGTGCGTACGGCGCGACGTTGCGCGAGGTCGTTTATATCGGAGCGACGGCAGATGATACTTACCGTATTCCGCAGCTTTCTTATGTGTCGCGGCTGTCGTACGAGGGATCGACCGGGCCGAAGCCCGATGCTTACGTAGTTGAAGATGACAGGATTCTGCTTCTTCCCAAGCCCAGCGTGGCCGTAGGAACGGTTAGATTCTGTTATGAATATAGGCCTGGAACGCTTGTGGCGACAACGGCGGCTATGGCTGTGACTGGCATTGGAAACATCGCGACTGGCGAGGTAGACGGAACTGCTCCGACAGCTTGGACAACGTCAAACACGTTCGACATTATCAAAGGGGTCTCGCCGTTCGCACTGGTTAGTATCGATTTGATTGCGTCAGTTATTCACGCGGCTGCGCATATAACGTTTGCGACCGCGGCGATTGATGCAACGCGGATCGCAATCGGCGATTACGTGGTGCTTGCCGGGACTACGCCGATCCCTCAAATCCCCGCTGAGCTCCATTCTGCCCTAGCGATGGCCGTGGCTGCCGAGGTGCTAGAGGAGCTCGGAGATCCCGATGGGGCGAGCATGAAGGAAGTGAAGGTCCAGGCGATGATCTCGACGTTCATAAGCGCCGTCGATCGCCGGGTAAAGGCGCCGATTCAAAGGCTTGTAAACGCAAACTCTCCACTTCGCGCACGCGTGTTAGGAGCTTACCGCGTGGGCACAGATGACGGAACACCGTAATGCAACAAGAACTTCACATGGCGCCGGCAGGGTTATTTACCGACCCACACGCGTCAAAGGCGCCGCCTGGCGCGCTTAGGATAGCTCAGAATGTCGTGATCCGTCGTGATGGGATTATCCAACCTCGCCCTGGCTTCGAGTATAATAAGGCGACATACGGCACAGAGGACATTTACCGCGCTATCTCGTTCAAGGGCGACATCGTTCTTTACACGAGTAAGCCAACGCTTCGCTGGCACTCGAACGCGTCCGAGATTTTGAACGAAGCGGGAGCGGCGCTTAGCCCAATAGCCGGAGAGTTTCGCGGTTGCGAGTCGCGCAATAACCTGTATCTGCCGTTTTCCGATGGCGTGAGAAAGCTTACCGGTGCGCTGGACGCCGTAGCGGAGAACGCCGGAGCTCCTTCAACCGGGTCATTTGAGGCCGGAACAGCTTCAGCCGGAACAGCTATAGCCAATAATAGTATAGTAAGATATAGAGCGGTCATAAAAAGGACGGACAATAACGGGGTTATCGTCCGGGGTGTTCCATCGTCTTCAATGATGTATATAAACGATAGCGGTGGGGCCGTAAATTTAGGAGTGGCGTTGTGGTTATCTGGAATTGAAAAGGTAGGCGACATAGCGGAATTATATAGATCCGCGAATTACCCGTCAACGGCGATACCAGACGAAGAACTTGGATTGGTTGCGCAACACGTTATAACTAGCGATGACATAGCAACCGGGGCATTCGGTTTTCAAGACACGAACGCCGCCGACGATTTGGGAGCGCTGATCTATACAGCGCCAAGCCAAGAAGGAGCGTTACAAGAAAACAATCGACCTCCTAAATGTACCGACATGGCGCTGTTTAAGTCGTCCGTGTTTTTTGCAAACACCGAAGGATTACAAAGAGTAATTCTAAACATTAAGCAAGCCTCGGACGCCTCCCAAACAGGCGATGCAACCGGGATAGGAAGACGTACAGCAACCGGAGATCTTTACTCTGGTAGTTATACTATACTTAATGTTACGCCTACAACAGGCTTGGCCATCGGCCAGCTTGTTATTGCAGCCGATGATTTTGAACTAATTACGTTTATAACTAATATATCCGGTTCAACGGTAACAGTTAGCGGTTACTCGACTCGTACCGTTGTCGGGACAACCATTACTTTTGATGACGCCATGTTCGTCGGTACGCCGTCATCGTATAGGACAATAACATGTCGGTTTGGTTGCGCCGATAGAATAGTTGTTGATTTATGTAATCCGCCGAGTTCGTATTATGCGCGATCACTATCGGACTATAAATATAATTCATCGGGATTTGTTTATGACGGTTCGAATGGCATGTTAGTTATAAATCAGAAAACGCTAGGAGCTTCAAAGTTTTATATTTGGGGAACTCACGGCGAGGCTTACTTTCCTAATCTCACCGGACCAACGGGGTACGCTGGAGGGCTGTTAACCGGGCTTACAACGGCAAACGGGATAGGGTCGACGAGCGATGACTGCCAAAACCGCATTATGTGGTCGAAGCCTGACCAGCCCGAGCATGTACCAGAGGTAAACTATTCGCCGGTAGGCAGTGAGAACCATCCTATACTTAGGATAATTCCCACGCGCGATGCGCTGTTTATCTTCAAGACTGATGGCATTTGGCGACTGACTGGCGCGGGCGCCTATAGCGGTTGGCGTATTGACGAGTTCGATTTGTCGACGATCCTGTTACGAGCCGACGCAGCCGTCGAAATGGATAACGCAATCTACGCGTGGACGAACAAGGGGCTTGTCCGTGTTACCGATGAGGGCGTCTCGCTGATAAGCGCAACGGCGATCGGCAACTTATTGCAGTATAGAGAGTATATGGTGCATTCGAGCACGACCAATTATAGCAATGTATACATAACAAAGAATCCGAAAGATAACGAGATCATCCTATCGGCGGAAATTAGCGCGACTAATAAGACGCTTTATATCTTCAATACGAAAACACTGGCCTGGTATACATGGGTAATGGATTTTGTAGATAGTTTGTTTCATGTCCTATGTAACGAGTCGGATCGTTTACTTTACATGTTCTATCTGTCAGAGGGGACAACCACCAGGGCCGCGATAAAAGAAAGAAAGACCTCGTTGTTACAGATGATCGCAGTTGACATGGATTTTACGGTAAACATAGTATCAGCATCTGGCGTGGATATCGTTATAAGCGCAGGTTCTGGATATACTCCGGTAAGAGGCGACTGTTTTGCGGTTATATATCTTGGCTTTTTCGTGATAACAAAAGTTACCGATGCTACGCATTTCCAGGTCGACCGTCCATGTGTGGCGACGGGAAACCGTTTGTTTTTTATGGGCATAAACTCAGTAATAGAGTGGGTGGCAAAGACCGGGGGAAATGAAGGCGCCGTAAAACACTACACGGAAGGCGGTTATGCCTTCAACGAGTTCAGCGGATTATACGAAATAAACTATTCGTTCCTGTCTTCACTGTCTACGGTTGCCGTGTCGTACATCGAAGCATTCCCCGAATTCCAGTTACCTCTTAGTACCGCGACAAGCTCTCCCAAGACTGCGCGGTTTATAGTTCCTAGCGCTCATGCAAGAACGGCCTATCTATATCCGAAGATTTCAATACGTCAAGCTTTGTGCGCGTGGGAGCTAAGCGGGTTATCACTGTACTTTAAAGGGCTGCGAGGCCGTGCGCTTTCCCGAGGCACGACAACACCGGCGGCTATATGATGGCATTACCTCAACAGTTGGTCAGCACGGACCCCAAACAGCTATTTTCGTTTGTTAGGCAGGTCGTTGACTTTTTGCGACAGTTGCCAAGGTTCGAAATAAAGACGGTAGAGACTACTACTGAAAGCGAGATAGAACTAAAGACAAGTCTAGCAGTGAAAGGCGTGCTATTGATTCAGGCATACAGAAAGAATAGTCCTGATACTACGGTAACGTTTCCGGCGCTGGTTGATTGGCGGTTAGTATCCGGTGGGATAAAAGTCCGCGTTGATACAGCTGCTATACTTCACTCTTTTACGTTCTTGATCATAGGTGTATAAATGTCAATGTCCTCAGGGTTATCGGATATGCCAGGCCAGCCGGGATATGGTCCGGCTCAAACAGACGCAGGAATAGCTAAAGGGACTTTGCCTCCTGGCTACAAGGTAAACAACGACGGGACTATCCGAGGGGCCGACGGTAACACTTATCCGAAAGGGACTTACTGGGACCCAGATGGAAACCCAGTCTACCCGACTGCTGGAGCAAGAACGCCCGGGCCAATAGGCGGTGCACTGGGTGCATTGCGAGGCGTAGATATACCGGAAAGAACCGACGTAGACGATAGATACGTCCCCGAGGATTATGTCCCAAAAACAGTTCGCGGGAAAAGTTCGGTAACTATACGCAATCCGATCACCGGAGAAGTAACGACACAGCCATTATTGGATTATCGCGATCCTATCTCTGAAATGGATCGATTGCGTGGCGCTCCGACAGAGGGCGCATATTCGCCCCAGGAAACAGTGGCCACACAAGGGCCGTCACAGGCTGCGTTTGCAACTGCTGATCCTGCTGGAATCGCCGCGCAGATAAACGCGATGCGACAGACACAGGGCGTATATGAGGGGCTTGGTAAAACCAAAGCACAGCTAGGTGATGTATACGGCGATTTTCGCGATATATATAATCAAGGTGGAATGACTGCGATTGATCGCGCGAGATGGGAAGAGGCCAAGAATCGCAACCTAGGATTAGCTCGGCAGCAACGCGAATCAACGCTTGCAAGTATGGAAGCCCGTGGACTTGGAGGATCGGGGGCCGAACTGGCTTCGATCTTATCCGGACAACAGGGCGCTAATACGAATATGTCGGCCGAATCCTTGACCATGAATGCCGATGCGATGAAACGCGCCATGGAGTCACTTTACGGAGCTTCCGGTGTTGCACAAGCGCAAGGCGGTATACAACAAGCTCAAGGAACAATGGCCGGTCAATTAGGAGACATGGGGTATAAACGCGCCGATCAAAGTTTCAATCAAGATTTCGACACTGGAACGGCTGCCGATTTGGTGAATAGATTTAATACAGAAGGATATAGGGCCGCAGAAGCAACAAGGGCCAAGGGCGTAAGGGATGCAATTCAGCGAGACGTTGACGCGGAAAACAAGGTTAAACAGGGTAATGTGGACTGGGGCCGCGAAGTCGCAAAGACAGATGTCGGAATTCAAAACGAAGCTGGCGCCGCAAACGTAACTAACAGGAATAAATACGGAGAATACTACGATATTGAAGAGCCGTGGCGTATAACAGGAGCCAAAACAGGGAAGGCTCAGTCTGTCGCCGACGTGTATAAGGGATGGTACGGCATCGATGTAAACGCAAAAGCGGCGAAAGACGCGGCTGCTGCGCAATCGGACGCCGCGTTGTATGGCGGACTTCTAAGCGCTGGGGCGTCTGTCCTTACTGGTGGAGTTACCTCTCTATTAACTCCGAAATAAACTCCATAAAAATATTAACATGGCATACTTTCCAGAATATAGCAAATACCAGATGGATAACAGCCTGGGCTATCCCGGAGCTCAAATATCCGCGCGAGCGCCACAGCCTCCCCCGGTACAAGCGCCACCGCCTTACGTTCCACCGACACCACCCCCTCCTCAACAGCCACAACCGCAGCCTGTAGCTGCTCCTCCGCAAGCTCCTCAAAGTAGCGCAATAAGCGATGACGAAATAGACAAGAAAGCCCGAATGAACGGGTTTATCGCGTCGCTCATAAATCTTGGGACAACGGTAGCCGCTGCGTTTTCTCCTGGCGGTGGGAGAGCTGTACAAATTGCTAATAACCCCAATGCCGGTGAGCAAGCGCGACAAAACACGTTACGCGAATATGCGGATCGGCGACAACGCGCTCAACAGGAAGAGCAAGGGCGCAGACAGTCAGCTATTCAAACACTTGCAGCGCAACGCGCGCAATCAGCAGAAGGTCGCGCCGCCGGAAAAGAACAGCGCGAGTCAACAGAGTTCGCGCAGCGGCAAGAACTACGTGATCCCAATAGCAAATCAAACTTAGTTTTTAGGTCGCAGTTTTCAAAGAGCTATCCCGAGCTCGCCGCGCGGCTGTCGCCCGAGGAGTTCAACGGATTGACTAAAGCGGACATCCAAAACGACCCCGTTGTTTTACGAGCATTAGACGATCTGCGAAAAGAGAAAGAATCAAAAGCAGCCAGCGACACAAGAATGAGCGAGTGGGATCGAAAGAAAGACTACGAGTTGAAGAAAGCGGCGCTTCAAGGCCGAGGACTTGCGGAAGCGCGCAGGGCATTAGGAGAGGAAAGCGTTGCGCACGGAGGATATAAAGACCCGGCAGAGGCTATCCGTCAAGGGCTGATCTCTAGTTTTGAGCAAACCGAAAAAGGATTTTTAGATAAACATCCTGATGTTATGTCGCAGATACAGACAATACGTGGCGAGAATTATAGCCGTGGTACTCCGTATGCACAGACGATAAAACTTCTCGATAGCCAACGCGAGCGCGTTGAAAAGCAATCAATGTTTAAGGTCCCCGGTTGGGATCGCGCAAACGTTTCGGGCGACATACAACCCACAGAAGCCGCCGCCGCGCGAGAGGCATCGGCAGCATATGATAGCATACGTAGATCAGTGAATCGACTGAAAGCGTTACGCGATAAGATGACATCTACATTAGGCGATACGCTGAAATCCGGCGCTTCAATAGCTGGCGATGAAATATGGGTCAGCGACGATATGGCGGAAGCGCTTGGTCAATATGAAATCATATCTTCTAATTTGCGTAAAATAAACGAATATGGGGCACCGCAAGAACATGAAATGGTACGCCTCGAAATGTTCATGCCACGACTCACTACCGTTCAAGGATTTACTTCCGGTATACAGCGATACGAAGGATTGTTGAAAGCTGTGGGAGGGCGGCTAGAGTCTGGCATGAAAAGCAAGGGATATAAAAAAGCTGAAACGCCTGGCGGTACAGGTTGGAGTGATGAGCCATGAGCGACCCTAATATCCCAAGATTAGCCGTAAGGGACCCGCTAACCGGTACGATAAAGTATAATGATGATACACCGGAAAACCGTAACCTTGCGCAAGAGGCTGGCTGGGACGTGATTCCAACCTCAGAAGCTCGCAAGCTTCAAGGCTTGTCGACGGACATTTCACCGCAGCAAGTAGAAAACAGGCAATACACGCAAGCGCAAGCCGCGGCGCTCGGCGTTGCGCAAGGCGGAAGTTTTAGATTTGGCGATGAGGCGGGCGCTTTGGGTACCAGAGCGACCAATGCGGTTTATGATGCTGTCGACGACAGAAAAAGCGGCGCTCGGGGTACCGTTACCGGTCCGGGGCTGGAAGCGCCGCGCCCTACGTTTGGGCAAGAGCTCGCCGTGCGACAGGAAGAAAATAAAGCGGCTGAAGCGCAGTGGCCTAAAACGTATATGGCCGGTGACGTTGCGGGGAGTATGGTAGCTGGTGCCGGCATTCCCGGAGGCGCAGCTTTGAAAGGCGCTACGGGGCTGAATAAGCTGGTACAGATGGGCAGGGCGGGCGCTACAATGGGAGCGGTTGAGGGATTTGGGGGATCGGAAGGCGGGCTAAAAGAACGCGCGGCTGGAGCTACAATAGGTGGTACCGTAGGAGGCTTGGCTGCGCCGGTAGCTCACCTCGCGTTATCCCCGGCAACGCTGCGCGCTATAGCAGCCGGCGGCGCCGCTTGGATGGCAGCGGGGAAAGTCGAGCAGGCAGTCGGATGGAACAAGGCTGATGACTCTGATGCCGGCAAGGCAGCCGTCGCAGCGCTGGCCGGTTTTACTGCGCTACATCCGGCAAAAGTAGCGAAAGTAATAGCAATGTATAAGGGGCTCGGAAAGGCAGCCAGCGATCGGGACTTGATTTATAAAGTGCTCGACATATCGCCTAAAGGAAGACAATTGAGGCAGGAGATAACGGAGCGTGTCCCTGAAGCGCTGCAAAAAGAAAAAGATATGTTTGTTTTATTGGAAGATTTGCAGAGACAGGCGGATTTGGTTGATACAAACGCCCCCCATGGTTTAAAGCGGGATGCGATAGGCTCCGCTATGACTGTTGATTATGCAGAAATCGCCAACAAATCACTGCCTAACCTACCGGTGAATGATCTTCATAAAGCAGGAATAACTCAAGAACAAATTCAGGTTCTTCGCGATAAGGGAATTTCATCAGGCCACATATGGGCGTGGTTGGTTGATGACGCCGCGAATAAAACAAATCTTACCAGAGCCCGCATTGCCGAACTTACTGCCGATACACCCGCCGATCCCAAATTCAAATATCTGGCCATAGCTCAATACGTAAAAAGCTCTCCTGAGAAAGTAAAGCGTGCTATGGATTGGGGTGCTACACCAGATGACGTTGCCGCAGAGTTCGGTTTGTTTGGTCAAGAAGCCAAATCTTTCAAAAAGAAATTCTTTAAGATATTCAACGAAGTTAAGAGAGAAACGCAAGCAGCTAGCGATGATACGCTAGCGATGCCAGTTGAAGGGTCTACGCAACCGGGAACGCCGGGCGGTGGACATTACTTTTCTCTACAGGAAAGAATCGACCTGGCTAATGCAGATATAAGAGCCAATTACAAAAATGCAGCTACAAAGGCCAAAGAGCTTATAACTGTTGTAAAGGATACGTTGAACGAGCAAGAAAAAAATCTCTTGAACGTTGATAAGCAGACATGGAGACAAGTAAAAATAGCGATAAGCGCGGTAAAAAAGTTAGAGAACAAGGCTCTTCCAGGCTCTGGAGAAAAGGCCGATGCTTATTACGCGCTAGACGTACTAAAAGGCGAACTTGGAAAAAGACAAGAGGCTTTGGAAAAATCTAACAAATTATCTGCAAGCACGGCTAAGCATGATACGCGCAGAGCATACGACACATTGATGGATTCCCTTGCCAACGACGCCGATACTTGGGGGGCCAAAGTAACGTCTGACCAGCGAGCTTATAACGCAGCATGCTATAAATCCATAGATCCTAAAAAAGATTTTTCCTCTGTATTTCTTACACGGTTAACAGGCCCAAAGAGCGCAAATAAATATGACAGAGTAAAAGTGCCGGAAAGCGGCAAGCTACGAGAATTCTTGGACATGTATAAGAAGGAAGGCGGGGAGCAGGCGGCGGCAACGAAAGACCGTGTATTCACCGAAGGATTGGACGCCTATACTGAAATGGCGGCGCAAAAGGCCAGGATATTAGCGCCAGAAACAAGGATCGTTGGAGAAACTGCGGATAAAATTAATGTTACAACTACAAGCCTTTTAGACAATCTAAAAGTAGTAAAAAAAGCTAAACAGTTAGAGCGATATCCTGATGCGTTTAGATCGGGTGGAATGGAAACAATAGAAAAATACCGCAAGATGGATGAATCCATGTTAGCCATAGGCAAGAAACTCGACCCGGTTAGTAGGCTTCTGAGTGGCGGGCGTCTCGGAGCACCAGCGGCGCGAGGCGTCGTCGTCGGCGGCGCCGGTTATATTGGTGGAGAGATGGGGAAACAAGTCCCGGCATCTGGTATAGATTTGGTATCTGAGGAAGCCGATCGTAACCCGGAGCGTTTTCGCTCGTTTGCCGATGAGATCATGAAAGCCAAAGAACAAGATAAAGACGAGTTCGCTAGAGTATACCAAAAACTCGCGGGGCGTCCTTCGTTCAGGAAATTAGTGGACGGCCTACTTGACGAACAAGAGGACGCTGCTAAGTCGGATAACAATGTCTCGGCGCCTTCGCGGCAATATTCCGGGACATACCAAAAACAGGAGACAGGAAAATGACAACTAGCTATACTCGGACAAGCTTGCCGCTTCAATGGATTGTAGCTGACGCGACGGATTTAGCGGCGATAGTAGTAGGAGAAACGGAACGCGGTTGCTGCGCGTGGCAATCGAACACAAAAACACTGTGGACCGCTTTTAAGACCGGCGCGGGCGCTGGATGTTGGGCGCTTGTACAATCGGATCTTGAGGTTTTGAAGTTCGCGCAAGTCGCTGCGGCGGTAAATGAGATAACGATCACAAACGCCGTAACGACAGGCGCGCCGTCCATCTCGGCTACCGGTGACGATACAAATATATCGTTAAAACTATTGGCGAAGGGAACCGGAGTAATAGATTGTTCTACCGATGGAATTAGAACAATTCAGGCTGTTACCAACGTGCACGATACTACGCCGACCGACGCGGAGCTTGACACGGCGTTCGGAACACCGGCTGTAGTAGGTCGCGGGTTTATCGGCACTGTTGACGACGCTGACGCCGATGCGCGAATGTACTTTTGCGTAGCCTCTGACGCTGGTTGGTATTGGACACTAATGACAAAGGCTTCTTAGTAGAATTCTAACCCTGGCGGTCGCTTGTACTAGGACCGCCCGACTACCAAATACGAGGTAATATATCATGGGACTAATGCGATTAGATGAAATCAGGCCGCCGATAGAAGATACCATAAGTGTATTAGCAATAACCACGGCAGCGTCCGCCGAGCAAGATCTGGCTTTGACTCCAGAAGGCACGGGTAAAAAATCATACTGGTTTTATAGCGATACCACGTGCTATATCACGTTTAGCAATGACGGCATAAGCGGAAGTATAACGAATCCGGACGAAACGGCCGTTACCGGAAGTGGATGTACTTTTCCTATACCGGCTAATACGATGGTGCCTTTTGTGGTATCCCCCAAACAGAGATATTTCAAGGCTAAGGGCGCAGCTTCTGGCTATCTACGCTGGTATCCAGGGTGATATAATGCAATCGTCTAGCAGAAGATTTGTTGGCTTGGAACGGCGCGGACGAATATACGGCCCCGCTAACGAAGAGCAATTTGTGGAACGCGTTACCTTCGCGAACGCATCCGAGCGCTACGCGATAAACCCGATAACCGGGGCGGTCGTAGGCCCGTTCGCGGGGGGCGTGCCCGCCATTGTGAGCGTTGGTGGGAAGCAGTTTATTCGCATACGCCCTATGTCTGCTTCGATGGCGGATCTAGGCCAGCAGTTTGGCGAGACGAACATACGTTCGCTAGCCTCTCTAGGAGGCGGCGTAGCGCTCGCAGGGACATTCCCACACGGAAAGATCCTACGCAGCGTAGACTACGGAGCGACGTGGCAGGATCTAGGCCAGCAGTTTGGCGAGACGTACATACGTTCGCTAGCCTCTCTAGGAGGCGGCGTAGCGCTCGCAGGGACATTCCCAAACGGAAAGATCCTACGCAGCGTAGACTACGGAGCGACGTGGCAGGATCTAGGCCAGCAGTTTGGCCAGACGAACATATGTTCGCTAGCCTCTCTAGGAGGCGGCGTAGC
>Ga0137460_1000008_pt1 | contig 14256 bp, 21 predicted proteins | sample EasRivERMGT723_2_FD_102307 | JGI IMG/M metagenome (GOLD analysis project Ga0137460, IMG submission 102307) | Soil microbial communities from meander-bound floodplain in the East River, Colorado, USA - East River MetaG ERMGT723_2 | ecosystem: Environmental > Terrestrial > Soil > Floodplain ...
AAGGCTGAAATTATTATTGGGAAGCAGCGCAACGGCCCACCCGGAACGGCGAACGTTGCGTTTATAAAGGAATTTGTGAGGTTCGAAAACCTTGCAAAAAACAACGGAGAGGAGAACGGATTTTGAAGAAAGCAATTATTTACGTGAAGCAGGTAATTGATTGTCCGAACAGGTCGGAATACGCTGAGTGTACTGAATGCGAACGGGGATGCTATTTGACACCCACTAAGCCACCCCCGGACTGGTGCCCACTGGAGGATGTAGGATGACTCACGGAGGATTGCCCGACGAGCAGACCCAGCATTGGGACGATGACACCCGACAGCAGTTAGGCCAAGTAGTGTTTATGGTGTGCGCTGGTAGCCAAGATAAGGCCCGGCAGGGATATATCAGATTTTACCAGCTCAAGAGATTGTTTAACGCAGCAGAGTTTGATCAATTTGTGGAAGAGCTGGATGAGTGGAGAAAGAGGGAGGGCCACGAGCCTCTTTTATTGATCATAAAAGAAATTGGCGACCAGATGGCAAAACACGGACAGGTTATCGACATTGACAAGCAGCCAACAGAAGTGCTCCCGGTGCCATCGGTGAGGCGGTATGAAATTATTACCCCGCCGTTGCCAATAATACACCACGAGGTGGAACAGATGTGTTTATTCTAATGGCAACATTTAAAAAGAATCACTATTACGTTCGGAAAAAAGAGTACGACAAGTGCAGCCTGGGCATAAAGGAAATTATGCCGATAGAGGACAGAACGGTAACGGATTTATTTTTTGTGCAGTACGATGATATGACGGGAATAAGAACGGAGCAATGAACTTCTTATCGATATTTACTGGAATAGGAATGTTTGACTATGGCCTTGAATTGGCAGGTATGACATGCTCAGGGCAAATTGAGATTGACGATTTTAAAACGCTGGTGCTTCAAAAGCATTGGCCAAAGGTGGAGAGGTTTAGGGATGTATATCAATTTAAGGGAACGGAGGTCGGGCCAGTGCGAGTTGTTTGCGCTGGATACCCATGCCAAGGTGAGAGTTATTCCGGGGAGCGAAGAGGCACGGAAGATGACCGCTGGCTCTGGCCGGAAGTACTTAGAATTATCAAAGTCAAAAAACCGACTTGGTTTATTGGAGAAAATGTTGTTGGGCACGAAAGTATGGGACTCAGAATTGTCATTTCTGATTTGGAGGCCGCAGGATATAGCGTCAGGTCATTTATTATACCATCTGCAGCTTGTGGATTACCAACGGTGGAACGGCATGTATGGGTTGTTGCCGCGACCGATGAAGAGCGACTACAAGGGTACTTCGAAAACGCGATTCCTTGGGTCTGTCAACCAGCGGGGGAATTTCAGAGAGGCAGCAAGGAGCAGTTTGAGAGATGGTCTTTACCTGGTTCCAGAGTTTGCGGAGTGGGTGAAGGGGGTGCCAATTGGATGGACAGACTTAAGGCAATAGGGGATTCGATCCCGCCGCAGATACCGGAAATAATTGGTTGTGCAATAATAGGCATAGAAAAACTAATGGAGGAAAAATGATCAGGATTACAAAGGTAAAACTTACCAAGGAAAAGAAAATAAACATTGAGTACCAGGTGGTAGGGAAAAAGGGAATATGGGACGAATCTTCTTTTACCTGTCAAGACGAAGCACTCCCGGAGATGTACACCGCAGTGAAAAACCTTGGTGTACACGTGATAGGTTTGTGCGAACTTCCCCCGGAATATTACGACAGGGTGACCGTTAAAGGGGTTTCGGCATCGTATACCACCGATGGCGTAATGGGTGCGGTGATCATATCCAGTATGCAGCTTTTTCACTCGAACTGCCCGTTGAACCTCAATACTCCCTACAAACCTGCTGAAGAGTACGGCGACCAACCGGCACCAGCGGATACCCTGTTGACTCCCATGTGTGTTGCCGACATCAAGGCGCTGTTTAACGAGTGTATCAAATACATTGCCGGGTATCGAGCGCAGACCGATTTATTTATGGCCGTACAACCGGAGTTGGTTGCTACTGAAATAATGAGCGCAGAAATCAGCAAAATTTTTGACGCTGTTGATTTGGGTAATAAAAATGAACCACGCTGAACTGGTTGCCCTTGGTGCACAGTGGCTGTTTAGAAAAAAATACCCCCTTGTTGTAACCGAGCTGGTAACGTATGCAGGAGAGGTTCCCGACGTGCTGGCGATGGGTAACTACAACAGTTATTTGATCGAGTGCAAGACCTCTCGACAGGATTTTAAAAACGACCAGTTTAAGCCGTGGCGGACTGACGAAAAAAGTATTGGTAATTACCGGTCATATCTATGTCCGGAGGGGCTTATAAAAGAATCAGAGGTACCTTTCGGGTGGGGCTTGCTGCATGAACGTAATGGAAAAGTTAAAAAAATAATCGAGGCACCTTTTCGGAAGAAGGGCGGGTACTCGAAGGAATACCTGATACTAATGTCACTCATCCGGCGTATTGGCGCAAACGCTCCGGCAGGGGTAAGTGTGTCGTGTTACAAATATGAAACCAAAAATAACGCAACGATGGGGGTACGCGAATGATCCAGCCCAAGAAGAAATGGGGATGGACTAAATCAGAAAAGCCGGTGGATGATAAGAAAAAGTTGATTGCCACACTCGACCGGTGGTTTTCAAAGTTCATCCGCCTGCGGGACTCCGACTCCAATGGGTATTGCCGATGCGTTACGTGTACCAAAATATTACCGTGGAAAGAAATGGATGCTGGACATTTCGTGAGCCGGGAAAAAATAGTAACCCGATGGGACGAATTCAACGTTCATGCGCAGTGCCCTTGGTGCAACAGGTTTAAGGCAGGCAACCAATACGAGCATGGTAAGGCCATAGACCGGATGCATGGTAACGGGGCCGCTGACATATTAAACGCGAGGGGAAAAGCGCGCGGAGGAAAGATAGATTCGTTTTATCTGCAAACACTTATTGAAGAATACAAAATAAAAGTTAAGAAACTTCTTGCACGTTGAGTGTATATCGTGTATATTGAGTGTAAGGAGGCAGGAAAATGAAACCAAGAAGAACGTTGACCGCTTTCGAGAAACAGACTCTCCGGGAAATGTGCGAGCGAAACGATTGCGACATGGAAACGCTCATTGATTCGCTTATGTGTAATGTGGTGTCGGAACAAATTTCAATTCAGATCCATTATCTTAAAACAGGGGAGCTGCCACGATGAAACACATACTTGAATATTTACAGATGGTAGGCGGTGAAATTATCGGTTCGATGCTACTTGTCATTGAAATTTTTACCGGCCAGCAGGGGGAGTCAAGAAATTGAAAAAGAAGAACGAAGGAAGGCGCCGCCAGATCGTCATTACATTCCCCGACCACGTTACACTACCAGACGGTATCGAAGGTGCATTTCAAGCACTTGCCGGAATGGTTTGCGAAAGGTACGAAAAGGAAAACAAGAACGTTATAATGTGGCCTTCCGGTATAGGGTCTAAATTGAAGTCAGGACTTGCTGATGATAACCTTGTTTTTGACGACGACACATTTATCATTGAGTGCTCTATGAGAGAAATGACGGAGCGCGACAAGTACAACAGGGGACTTCCTTCCACATACGTTCCCGAAAGAAGAGAAGTTATACCGGTGTGCAAAGAGTGTGGATGTAAAAATGTGATAGTTAGGAGTAAAAATTGAAACTCCTCACCACCGCTGACAACGGATATGGCGAATGGGGCCGCTGGGTAAAAATGGGTGAAACCATTTATTATTGCATGAGCACATTCGAGGAAAAGGAAATCCCGAAAGCAGCGGGGTTCTCGTATTCTGGCGTGAAGCGATCGTGGTTCACCACTGACCGTGCTAAAGCCGCAAAATTGGCGGAGTATGCAGTATCGGTTGAGTTGCAGCAGGAGCTTTTGGCAGTTCGCAACAAACAGGTAACATCCCTCACGGCCTCCCGAGCAACAAGTACGGCGAGAGTGTTCCCGGTGCCGGTCGGACTCGACTATTTTCCGTTTCAGAAATCCGGAATTGAGTACGCCCTGATGCGGCAGAACACACTTATCGGTGATGATATGGGGCTCGGAAAAACAATTCAGGCCATTGGAGTTATAAATTGCTGCGACTACATCAAAAAAGTGCTGGTGGTCTGCCCGGCAACATTGAAAACGAACTGGAAAAACGAGGCCGAGCGGTGGCTGGTGCGCAATCTGAAGGTTGGCATTGGTGATTCAAACACTAATCCGACACCAGACACCGGATATGATTTCTGCATCTACAATTACGGGGCATTGCGGAAAGCCAATGCAAAAATATCGGTCATTGAATGGGATCTGGTTATTCTAGACGAGGCCCACGTAATCCGGAACACCACCACTCACGGATACAAAGCAATTGCCGGCGGAAAAATAGAGAAGAAAAGCGGCAATGAGAAAATAGCTGTTGAGTATGGGAAGATTCGCTCGAAACACACTATTGCTCTGACCGGAACCCCAATATGCAACAAACCGAAAGAGTTATGGGGACTGCTCACGCTGCTTTGCTCTGAGCAATGGCACAGTGGGCAATATTGGTACTTCCACAAACGCTACTGCGGTGCCGAAAAAGGCAAATACGGAACCGAGTGGAACGCTGTACCGCCGGAGCGGCTGGAAGAACTGCAGATAAATTTACGGGAGACTTGTGTCGATGGTCTTACTGAGGTATATTCTGAATATGGAAAAATTAGAATCTCTAAAATCGTTGAAGAAAATCTACATCTCAGAGTATGGTGTAGAGATAGAATGGGTACTCTACAACTCAGACATGTTGTCGGACGCAACAAGTCTGAGTATCGAGGAAAACTTGTTAAGATTGTCCATGAATTCGGGTCCATCACATGTACGCCGGAACATAGAATATATACTACTTCAGGGGAAAGGGAAGCAGCGCATATTGCGGAGGGTGATTCGGTGTTGTGTGTGCAAGAAGGTAGTCTACCGGAGGCTGTCATCTTCAAAGGTGAACATACACTCAGAAACAACATGTTCGCAAAAATGTTCAGGTGTTTATGTTCAAAAGGTAAGGAAAGAAAAATTTTTAGAGAAGGTAAGCACACAACCGAAAACTGTAACAAAAAAATGTCGTGGATGTGGATGCGATTTTTTGGTAAAAAACATACCGACGTACAGAGAAAGGGAGTTTTGCGGCAACTCTTGTCGTGGAAAGGCGCTGTATCCGGCACTCAAGGCGAAGATGTTTACCAAGGAAGCAATTGCAAAAAGGTCGAAAACGAGAACTGGTGTAAAGATAAACAGAGTAAAAAAAACGGTAGTTACAGAAAAAGCAAAAGAAAACATGTCGAAGGCCCAATTGAACCGGTGGAAGAGTTGGGACAAAGTAGAAACACAAGAAAGGATGATACCGTTTATACAGAGAAGACTTACCCTAAAAAGGTGCGAGGAGCACAAATTGTTGGCAAAGTTACTAGGAGTACAGGACGAATACTGCGATCGATTAATACGGATAGGTTCAAAGGTTTTTTTTGCAGATATTTTAATGCAGGAAAAATTTATAATAGAAATAGATGGGTCGGAGCACGCAAGGCCGATGGAATTAAAAAGGGACTTAGAGAGGGAGACGGCACTAGTACAAGCAGGGTATTACGTGTTAAGGTACTGGAAGTGGGATGTTCGGGGCAACACAAAGGAAATAGTAGAAAATATTATGTGTATGATATCCAGGTTGACGAGTACGGCAATTATTCGGCGAACGGCATCATTGTACATAATTGTATGATTCGTCGCTTGAAGTCGGAAGTGATGAAGGAATTACCGCCAAAAATTAGAACCGTAGTTGAGCTTGACTACGACCCGAACGACAGCGCAGTAAAGGCGGCGATAAATTTCGAGAAACAGTTTAAACAGACCGATGGACTCGAAGCCGAAGTGGAGCTGGCGAAGGCAATTGACGATGAAGATGCCTATAAAATTGCTGTCGAAAAACTGGAAGCGCAGAGAAGGTTTTCGTTCGAGGAAATGGCAGGAGCGCGAAAAATGACGGCGCTGGCAAAGCTGCCGTATGCCATCGACTACATTCAGGAGCTACTTGATACAGGTAAAAAAGTCGTGGTCGGGGTACATCACCACGAAATGGTAGAAGCCCTGCAAAAGAAATGGCCGTTGGAATCGATAGCGGTTTATGGAGAAACCAAAGTGTCCGACCGGCAGGATCAGGTTGACCGATTTCAGATGGATGAAAATATCAGGCTGGCGATTATCAGTATAAAGGCCGGTGGGGTAGGAATAACCCTCACCGCATCATCAACGGTGGTGGTTTTGGAACTTCCGTGGACACCCGGCGACCTGATCCAATTTGAGGATAGGTGCCACCGCATCGGGCAGACCGATACCGTTAATGTATACCATTTGGTTTTGCGCGACTCCATCGATGTTAAAATGGCAAAAACAATTGTCGAGAAACAGGAGATTATCGAAAGTGCACTGAACACCATCCAGGTACGTGAGCGGGTGACCTCGGTTGCCACCCGTAGCCTTACCAGAGAGCGCATAATCGAAGAGGCCCACAACGTTACGCCTGAAGTTAAAGCAGCCGTACATGAGGCGCTACGTGTCCTTGCTGGGAAAGATCTTGACTACTGTTCGTCGGAGAATGGCATGGGATACAACAAGGTTGACTCTGCAATCGGGCACTCACTGGCGGAGCGGATGGAGTTGTCGGCAAAACAGGCAGTTCTAGGAAAAAATATTTGCAAAAAATACTCGCGCCAGTTGCCCGTTGATCTGTATTCAACTATATTTAGTGTATGATTAAGAAAAAACTTTCAATAGTCGAAACCAAAACGGTAAACATAAAGGTCGGTGGAGAAAACCGCGAACCTCTTCGATACTGCGAGAAGATGCTTATGGATGAGGCCGGAACCGAGGACCCTACCGATATTACACAGGCGCGAGTAGTTACCACCCTGCTGGTTGCTGGGTATAACGCACTCAAAGGAGTAAAAGGTGAGCATTAATGATCAGGTAAAAGGGCTGGTGAAGCTTGAGAAAAGTCTTCGTGGCATTCGGATCATGGTATCCACCACGAAGAACGGCGTTGTTAAAGTCAAGTGGGGTAAGAAGTTTGACATGATCGAAGTTCCTGACCGTCAGTGGGGGAACATGATCAAGGAAGAAATTGAACTGGTAATATCAAAAAAAGCCGATGCAGTTGCTACAGCAATAAGCCATGTAAAAACACGTGTTGAACAGCTCTCTTTGGAGTTGTTTGGAGAAGGAGAAGAGAATGGGAATGAAGGAACAGTTCGACAGGGCCGGGAACAAGTTCAAGATACCACTGGAATCGGTGATTCTGGCACCGAACGCGCGGAAGACGTTCGTGCAGGATACGATAGCGGTACTATCGAACCTGCTGATGCTTCAGGGGCAGAGGGAAGCCGGTAAGGGGTATCTTCACGCCGATGGAGTACACTTCGTACTTACCGCAGGCCAGCGCCGTTATAAGGCCATGTTATACGGTAACGAAAATCTTGGAGCGCAGTTCAAATACATTGAGTGCGATTGTGAGGACAAAGACCCTGTTACCAACAAATCTCCCGAGGGTGCAGAGCTTATTATCCGCCAGATGGTCGATGGCACTACTCAGGAAAAACTTTGCGTTGAAGATCAAGCGGCCAACATAAAAGAACTTGTTTCAAATTATGGAATGAATGTTACCGATATAGCAAAGCAGCTTCAATGCAGCGGACAGCACGTTCGTGACATGCTCAAATACAACGAAGTATCTCCCGATATTAAAGATGCTGTTTCCAAGGGTAAGATAAGCGCCACCGCTGCTGTTAAGACAGCAAGGGCACGCACCGAAGCCCAGGCAGAGGTAAAAGAAAAACTCGAACGTGGGGAATCGGTGAGCAACAGAGACGTTGATGCTGCCGATGGTAAGCCAACAGTGATGTCGTTCGATGAAATTCAGAAGCAGATCAAAAGGGCGAAAAACAAATTCGACCTGGCAACGTCGAAAAAGGATAAGGATTATTACAACGGTGTTTATACTGGGCTTCGAATTGCAAGTGGTGCCGCCGAAAAATTGTAATGGTTGACTGCGGTAAAATTCTTCTGGCTCGTAACAGAACCAGAAAACAGCACAAAGTTTATTTGTATGAGACAAAGATAACTATATTGGATGGTCTGGCTGGTGGAACGGTTTCGGACAATGTACATGCAATTGTGGCTTCGTTTTTAATTAAAACTGGACACGAAATGAAATTTTTGAAAAAACGCGACCATAGTAGAATTAATGAGTTACGCAGGGCCATTACACACTTGAAGTAGTTGTCTGCAATAGCGGGCGAGATCACTATTGTAGGAGGTTTTCAAGTGGCATCATCTTGTTTAACATGGAATAATGGTAAACCGTGCGTGTGGTTTGATCTGAAGCTGAATTGCTGCTCCGATCCAGTTGACTATGTAAGTTCCGAAGGTGGTTTACAGGTGTGTCGTTACCATCAATATGCTGTTGAGGGGAAAACCTCGGAACAAGGGGAGTCGCCCGCAACAGACAGGCAACAGCTAAAGGCTGAAATTCGCTCTATTTTAAAAAGATTCGACGACGAATTTTCGGAGAGCGGGCGTCATTGTTACGGTGATTTATTAACCGATCTACGCGAACTATCAGCCGTTTAGCGAACACGTTATAATCAATACCCGGCGAGAGCGCTATTATAGGCCGGGCGAAAGAGGCTTTATGGGTGCCAAGGAGCAAAAATTTTTACTCGATAATTCGTTTAACGATCTATGTTTAAATCGTGCTACAGTAGATTATCACGGAGACAAGCGCGGTTATATATACGTGTCGGATGTAATGGAAACATACGTTCGTGAAGTCGCCCGGCAGCAAATAAGGAGTCGCCGGGTACAGCTTATAACAGCTAAATGGAGTGCGCTTCGCAAATGGCTAGGCGGCAACTTCGCCATTGGTCAAACGTTGGTTGCAATTAAACTTTTCTCTGGAGATTATAATGGCCGCAAAAACATTCGAACAGTGGTGGAGCGAGAATTGGGAGAGTTTAGACGGTTACGATAGAGAGGGTTACGCACAAGCCGAATGGAATGCGGCCACGGAACTGGTGGAAGAAAAATTTAACAGTGCATCCCAAAGCGGCCCAACCAACAAAGCAAGCCCGTGCGCCTGAGACCGTTGTAACTAAGGTATAAAATATGAGAGAAAACGGTAAGTGGCCCAAGGGTAGCGGGAAAAGGACAAGGAGGGACGAGCTTTCCCCTCAGGATAAGTTTGCTTGCCATAGGTATTCCATTCACGGAACAAAAGAAAGGGCTATTCAAGAGGCGTTTCCGCATTTAAATGGCCGGTCTGCAATGGCAAAGGCAAATAGATTTTTTAAGAAAACCCACATCAACGAGTACTTGTCTTCTATAGCATCGGAGATACACGGATCAAAAGAGCAGGTGGTTGATGCGGCAAAGATGGTTTTAGACGAACTGGACTTGCTGGGGTTTTCAGATATAAAAGATTATTTTCCTGAAGGGTCTAAAGAGTCGGAATTTTTAAAAGGGATGGGGAAAAAATCAAGAGCCATTGAATCGTTTGAAATTACAGACGATTTGATAGGGGGTATAGTACAAAGGAAGACTATAAAATTTAAGCTTCACTCTAAGGTGAAATCGCTTGAATTGAGAGGGAAGAACTTGAAATTATATACCGACATGATCCAAGGGGTGATAGTAACAAAGCCGGAAGTATATGTTCCTGATAACGGTAGGAATGTGGCACGTGGAAAATCTTGACCCGATAAAGCCGCAGCCTAAACAGGAGCTGTTTTTAATGTCGCAGGCCGACATAACCATATACGGTGGAACGGCCGGAAGTGGTAAAACCTTTGCCGAGATACTGGCCCCACTGATAAATATTGATGACTCCAATTTTAATTCTATTTTTTTTAGAAGAACTAGGCCCGAGCTTACGGCTGGTGGCGGGATATGGGACACATCATACAAGGTGTACCCGAGGTTCAACGCAGTTCCAAATGAAACATTACTTCGGTGGGAATTTAAGAGCGGTGCAAGAGTTAAGTTTGCCCCTCTTCAGTATGACAAGGATGTTCATTCGTACCAAAGTTCGGCAATACCGTTGATAATTTTCGACGAGCTTCCACAGTTCACGAAGTATCAGTTTTTTTATATGCTTTCCAGAAACAGGGCACCTACAGGGTATAATAAGTCGTGCTGGATGATGGGATCTGGAAATGCAGAGCCTGGATGGCTAGCTGATTTGATTGCCTGGTGGTGGAATCCTAAGACCGGATATCCTATTCCGGAGCGATCGGGGATAATTCGCCACTTCATTATGGTACAAGATGAAGTTGTGTGGGTAGAAGAATCGTACAGAGACGAGCGCGGGAATAAACCAAAGTCGATAACGTATATCTACGCCTCACTGGACGATAACCAGATATTGAAAAACAACGACCCTGGATATGAGGCAAACCTTCTCGCCCAGGACGAAGTAACCAAGGAGCGACTACTTAAAAGTAACTGGCTGATAACTTACAGCGGGGGTATGTTCAGAAAAGAATGGTTTCATCTTATAAAAAAAGAAGACCTACCAAAAATGGATGAGACTATTCGATATTGGGATTGGGCTGCGACAGAAGTTAAAGACGGAAACGACCCTGATTACACCGTTGGAACCTTGTGTGGAATGTCTGGTGGTAATTTCTACATTATCGACATCAAGAGAATGCGCGAGTCGCCCGGTACTGTAGAGCAGAAGCTATTTAAAGCTGCAGAGGATGATGGGTTTGGCACACTCATTGCATGGGAGGAAGAAAAAGCCAGTGCCGGTAAGTACAATAGCCATCACCTATCAGGTAAACTACAGGGCTATAAGACCCTTGCAGACCCTGTAAGCGGAGATAAGATCGAACGAGCAAAACCACTGGCATCTACAGCAGAATCAGGACACGTGTACGTTGTAATAGCACCGTGGAACAACGATATGTTTATTGAGCTTGGACAGTTTGGCTCAGGTAAAGGACACAAAGATATCGTGGATTCCCTTACTGGTAATCATAAAATACATACTCAGACAAAACGGGTATGGCCCAGGTTCACCATGACCAGTTGTGTAAAATTTAAAATCGATTGGAGCAACAGTAAGGCATCTATAACCCACTACGGAACCTTCTTTCTCGATACCAATAACGAGCTATATTTTGTAGCCTCATTTTGGGATAGAGAGGAATCAACACTATTCGTTTACGCAGCTCATAAATATCAAAACATCGATCCGCAGCAGGTGGCATTAAACACAACAAAGTTGATGAACATTAAGAGGGTTAAGGTAGATAAGTTAATTGCTTGTAGTAGCCTGGCTTCTGGAATCAACAGTGTAGCCAGTAAAATAAACAAGGAATTGCGTAAATTCGGGGTGAATAAGGCACTTTCTCTTCCGGTGATGGATGATCGTTCGGGATCGATAGTATACCTGAGTGCCCTGAGTATAAGTAATTTGGTAATTGTTAATCAGGATTGCCAAGAAGTTGCAGCACAGATGGCAAGTTGGGTGTATAATGAGAGCAAGAAGCCAGCTGCAGGGTTCGGATTCTGCGAGGCCATGTGCCTTACCGGGAGCGAATTGAAGGTTCAGGTAGCCAAAGAAGCCAAGAAGCTATCTAAACCTGACTACCCATCACCAATACCGAAAGAAACGGAGATTAATTCATGGCAGAGCGCATAGACGATATAAGCACCGACAGAATTAAAGCACTGGCCGCCGAAGCTGTTCAGGATTCAACTATGAATGAGTTCGAGGTGCATGTTCCAGTGGAAAAAATTGAATACGCCGAAGACTGTCGAAAGGTTTTGGTTAACGAATCGTTTCGAAGTAAGAATGCAGGAGACATATTAATTGCCGAGCCAATGACTATAGATGATCTTGTGCGGTTGGAAGCCTTTATTAAAACAAAGGAGAAGCACGGACCGATATTGATTCATGAGCGGACAGCAAAAGAAGTTGCTACTGTATATGCAAAGAAAAGAAGACGTATAGTTGAAGCTGCGGTGCCAGAAAAAGCTATCACCCTTCCGTGGGAACAAGACGAGTACGAGCCGGTAAGAGGGGCTGGTGTGTTTACCGACAACGGGAAAAGTATCGCTGCTTTTGAAATGGTGGACAAAGAAAGTGAAAACCATCTTCGAAAATGGACTGTAGAAGAAATTTCGTACATCAAAGAGAAGGGGTTAGGGTTTGAATATGGGGCAAAGGATGTGCGACAGGTGGTGCAGGAAAAGCTCATAATAGCAGAGGATCCTATTTTGGTATACATCCCAGCCTACTGTTTCTGGAAAACATGGCCTGCATTCATGCTCTATACCGTTATTCTGGCAACAATAGGGTTGATTGTATTGTCGCTGGTGAGTGATAATAGTTAGAAATTTGCATAACGTTTGTAAAGTAATGACGATTTTTACGGGGTTAATATAACCAACATTTAACCAAATATAGAAAATTGAATATGATTTGCGAATGTGGTAAGACGCCAATGCTTCAGAAGGTTTTCACCGGCAGAAAGCCCTACATGGTTTATGTGTGTCCATGCGGAGAGAGCGGGGTAAGCGGCGCATCAAAGTATGAGGCTAAAACTCGATGGACACGGCGCAGGGAGATTAAGGCGGCAATCGAGCACATGAATAAGCGAGTGGTGTAGTATGGGGTTCAAGCTGAAGGATAAGGTTCGCTGGGTAATGGGTGCCAGTAAGGGGCATAACGGAAGGCTTCGAACTGGAATTGTGGTAGAAGTGCTGCAGCCCTGTGAGCGACCGAGCGCCGATCTGTTCCCGGAGCTGTACAAGAAGAAAGGCTGTGGACAAGGCAGGCCCACAGAATCGTATGTTGTGCAGGTTGTTGGTAGACTTGGTAAAGTATTACATTATTGGCCGTATGCAAAAAGATTGGAGAAGGTATGAAAGAGATTATATCCACCAGATCGGTAACGGTAACACCAATACCTAACGAGGTTGCATTTTACACCGTGTTCGACGAAGAGAATGGCAAGAAGATCCGATGCGCGTATTGCATCGTGATGGTTACCGTTCTCGAAAAGGTTCAGCATGTTATTGTTCCCGGCCAAGCCCCGGAGAGGTCTACCAGAGCGCAGATACTCCACATAGCGACCATTGAGCGCATGAGGCGCAAAGGATACGCAAGGAATCTGATGGACGCACTCAAAGAGCACTTCGACGTTATCTATGGAGAGCCGGTGACATCGGAAATGAAAAAGCTGCTGATGAATACCGGATTCGTTCGGGTGGAGGATAAAGAGCTGTTCAAGTGGGAGAAGAAATGAACCAGTCGCTTGAGTTTGGAGGAAGGTTGGCCTACGAGTTGAGGGACGTACCCTCCGATATGAGGCTACGAGTTTTATGGAGAGACGGTAAAAAAGCGGAAGAGTTGAAAGTGGAAAATGGTAAGCTTGTTCCTGCCAATGACCCAGAAACTATGCCTTACATGGATAGAAAAATAAGGGGATTATGAAGACTGCACTATTCAGCGGAAGGTTTGATCCGCCACATAGCGGCCACCTGATGACCATCGAGAAGCTGTTGAAGCGATACGATCGTGTGGTTGTGGTTGTACTGGATTATCCGGGACGGGAAACGTTTTCGGCGTTTGACTCTTTGTGTATTTTCGTGGACAAGTTAAGGCTCATTTCTGGGGGTGGTGTTATCAGTGTAATTATAAATGATAAACATTTTTCCAGAATAACAAAAGATGAGTATGTGTCGTTGATATATACTATAGACGCAAGCCCGTCAGACACTGTGTACGTTTCCGGAAACAGGGAAGTGTTAAGAAATTTTGAAAAAAATATGTTTGGAATGATGTTTGAATATATATCAAGAAGTGGCGATCACTCAGGAACAAATTTAAGAAAGGATGGAGTATTTATGGGACGCTACAAAACCGAATTAAGCGAAAGTAAGGACAGGTTTTATACTGGATTTATGCAACACCACCAAGGGAAATGCCTGGCTGGTAGTTCATTAGCTTATTTCGTGAGGAATATGTCGCTTTCGGGGTTGGAAGAGGTAGTGCAGGTGCCATGCTCTTCCGTTCAAAAGGTGCAGCCGTGCGACAGCGAGCGGATAAAAGTCAACCTTCCGATGAACGCAGGTGAAGAGCTTGACCGATTCAGCCCTGATTGGTATAACTGGCCGCAGTGGAACAACGCCAAGGAAGTAAAATTTGTTCCTAAG
>Ga0137460_1000009_pt1 | contig 11930 bp, 8 predicted proteins | sample EasRivERMGT723_2_FD_102307 | JGI IMG/M metagenome (GOLD analysis project Ga0137460, IMG submission 102307) | Soil microbial communities from meander-bound floodplain in the East River, Colorado, USA - East River MetaG ERMGT723_2 | ecosystem: Environmental > Terrestrial > Soil > Floodplain ...
ATGGGTTTCGAAAGGAGCATTCTCCCGGCCGCGGCGGTCGTGATCGCCCTCGCGTTCGTTTCGGGAACCCCCGTCCTCGGGAAGGAGATCTCCGGGAGCAGGTCGTACGCCGGAGAGGTCGTGGTCCCGCAGGGGGAGACGTGGAAGGTGCTGCCGGGGGCCGCCCTCCGGTTTCGCGGGGGAAAATGGGTCGTGCGCGGAAAACTGCTCATCGAGGGGACCGCTTCCCGCCCGGTCCGTGTCGTGGGGGACGACGCCTTCGAAGGGATCGACCTCCGCGGGGAGAAAGGCTCGGCGTTCTCCGACGTCATCCTGTCCGGCGGGACGCGCGGCGTTCAGTTGACGAACGCCGAGGCCGTGTTCCGGAACGTCCGGTGGGAGAGGAACGGGATCGGCCTCGAGGTGGGGCAGTACGCGAAGGCCGCGGTGGACAACTGCGCGTTCGAGTCGCCGTCCCGGGTGGGGATCCTCGTGAAGAGGGGCGGGGCGGCCGTGATCGGGGGGTGCCGGTTCACTGGGGCCGGGAGGGCGGGGATCTCCGTCTACGGCGCGAAGGACGTGGTCGTCAGAGCGTGTCGGTTCGAGTCGAACGCCGTCGGGATCCAGGCCGCGATGTCCGGAGCGGTCGCGTCGGTGACGGATTGCCTCTTCCGTGGCAATGAAACAGGGATCCTGGTGGAGAGGATGGCGCGGCCGAAGATCGACGGTTGCGACTTCTCGGGGAACCGGGTGGGACTGTTGTTCTCCCGACGCGCCGAGGGGACCGTTTCGGGGAGCCGGATCGCGGAAAACGGCGACGGGGTCGTGGTGGAACTCTCCTCCTACCCCGTATTCCGTGGAAACCGGTTCAGGGGAAACCGGGAGGCGGCGGTGCGCCTCCGGCACCAATCCTCGCAGTGGGAGGAGGAGTGGGGAGACGCGGGACGGGACTCCCCGGAAGGAGCGCCGTTCGGCGCCGGACCGGGGGGGCGGAAGGATTTTCGTCCCGGCGGCGAGGGGACGGCCTCCCTTTTGCCGGGGGGCGCGCCCGGCGCACCTCCGGGGAAGAGAGGAGACCTGAATGGGACCGTCGATTTCCGCGGGAACGACTGGGGCGACCTGGCCGCGGAGGTGGAGAAGGGTGGAGCCGTCGCCGCGATCCACGACGGCCGCAGGGAGCCGGAGTTCGAATACAAGGGGAAGCGGTACCGGATGGACCGCGTCCTGCTGAAGTAAAACGTGGGCGCGTACATGTCCCGCGTACGATGTGGTAGCGTTATCCTATGCGCCTCGATGGCATTCACTGACGATCCGCAGGAGGTATCCGCAATGCATCCCGCCAGGCGGAGTTTTCCGAAGGTCATCGTCGTCGCGATGCTCTTTGTTTCTGCTGTCGGCCCCGTGGGTTGCGGGGGAGGCGGCGGCACCGGGGGCGGCGTTCCGGGACCGTTTGTTCTTGTGGCGAGCAACGGCTCGACCGGAATGGAGCTGTACCTCAGCGACTTGACCGAAGCCGGAACGCGCCTGGTCAAGGACATCAACACGAACAGCAGCAGCATGTCCGGTGGACAATTCGTGGAGATCAACGGAATCGTCTATTTTCCGGCTTCCGACGGAATCCGGGGGCAGGAACTTTGGCGGACGGACGGGACGGCCGTGGGTACCTACCTCGTGAAAGACATCAACCCCGGGCCCGGAGGCAGCAACCCGTCCTATCTCACCGCCGTGGGCGGAACGCTCTATTTCACGGCGTTCGACCCGACGAACGGCTTCGACCTTTGGAAGAGCGACGGGACGGCGGCGGGAACCGTCCTCGTGAGGGACACCAGCCCCGGGCCGAACGACAGCGACTTCGGCCCGACCCTTCTCACCGCGGCGGGCGGCACGCTGTACTTTTCGGGATTCGACCCGACGAACGGTTTCGAGCTCTGGAAGAGCGACGGAACGGAGGCGGGAACCGTTCCGGTGAAGGACATCAACCCCGGCGCCGGCGACGGCAACCCCACGAATCTCATCGCCGTGGGCGGCACGCTCTATTTCATGGCATTCGATCCGACGAACGGCTTCGAGCTTTGGAAGAGCGACGGCTCGACCGCGGGGACGGCACTGGTGAAGGACATCAGCCCCGGCGCCGGCGACGGCAACCCGTCCAACCTCACCGCGGTCGGCGGCGCGCTCTTTTTCTCGGCCAGCGACGGGACGAACGGCGTCGAACTCTGGAAGAGCGACGGCTCGGACGCGGGGACGGTGCTCGTGAAGGACATCAATACCGGCGCCGGCGACGGCAACCCGACGAATCTCATCGCCGTGGGCGGCACGCTCTACTTCGCGGCCAACGACGGGACGAACGGCGTCGAACTCTGGAAGAGCGACGGCTCGGCCGCGGGGACGGTGCTCGTGAAGGACATCAATCCCGGCGCCGGCGACGGCAACCCGACGAATCTCACCGCTGTGGGCGGCACGCTCTACTTCGCGGCCAACGACGGGACGAACGGCGTCGAACTCTGGAGGAGCGACGGCTCGGCCGCGGGGACCGTCCTGGTGAAAGACATCAACCCGGGCGCCGGCGACGGCAACCCGTCCAACCTCACCGCGATCGGCGTTACGCTTTACTTCTCGGTTGATGACGGGACGCACGGGGCGGAGCTCTGGAAGAGCGACGGGACCGTCGCGGGGACCGTGCTGGTGAAAGACATTCTGCCGGGGAACGGCGGCAGCGGTGTGGTATCCCCACGGAGGATCGGAGCAGGAGGCGGCGTACTGTACTTCAGCGCATCCGACGGCGTCCATGGCGTCGAGCCATGGGTGAGTGACGGAACCGCGCCCGGAACGACCAGGATCGCCGGCATCAACCAAAAAAGCGTGGATAGCGGCATCGGCAAGGTGGTAACGATGGGCGGATCCCGATACTTTGCCGCAAATGATGGTATTTCCGGATTCGAACTCTGGCGGTCGGACGGGACCGCGGCGGGAACCGTCCTTGTGAAGGACATAAACTCCGGGGCCGGCGACGGCAATCCTTCCAATCTCAGCGTTATCGGTGGAACGCTCTATTTCTCGGCCAACGACGGGACGAACGGTGCCGAACTATGGAAGAGCGACGGAACGGCCGCGGGGACCGTGCGGGTGAAGGACATCAACCCCGGCGCAGGCGACAGCAATCCGGCCAACCTCGCCGTAATGGGTGGCGCGCTCTATTTCTCGGCCGGAGACGGTATATCCGGAACGGAACTCTGGCGGTCGGACGGGACGGCCGCTGGGACCGTGCGGGTGGAGGACATCAACTCCGGGGCCGGCGACGGCAATCCGTCCAATCTCACCGTTATCGGTGGGACGCTCTATTTCTCGGCCAACGACGGGACGAACGGTGTCGAACTCTGGAAGAGCGACGGGACCGCCGCGGGAACCGTCCTTGTGAAGGACATCAACCCCGGGGCCGGCGATGCCATTCCGTCCAATCTCACCGTTATCGGAGGCACGCTCTACTTCTCGGCCGACGACGGGACGAACGGTGCCGAACTCTGGAAGAGCGACGGGACTGCGGCGGGGACCGTCCTTGTGAAGGACGTCAACCCCGGCGCCGGTGCCGGCAACCCGTCCAATCTCACCGTATTGGGTGGGGTGCTCTATTTCTCGGCCGGCGACGGCATATCCGGACTGGAACTCTGGCGATCGGATGGGACCGCCGGGGGGACGGTACGGGTGAAGGACATCAACCCCGGTGCCGGCGATGGTAACCCGACCAACCTCGCCGCCGTGGGCGGAACGCTTTATTTTTCGGCCGACGATGGGACGAACGGCGCCGAACTCTGGAAGAGCGACGGGACAGCCGGGGGAACCGTCCTGGTGAAGGATATCAACCCGGGCGCGGTGGACAGCAGCCCGGCGAATTTTACCGCCGTGGACGGGACGGTGTTTTTCCTTGCCACCGATGTGTTCAGCGGACGGGAGCTCTGGAGGACCGATGGAACGGAGGCCGGCACGAAGCTTGTGATGGATTTCAATCACGGGCCTGCTGACGGGATATCCTCGATCCAGTGATGTCCCCTGCGTTTCCCCGGGCGACGACGGGCGGGCAGGAAGTATGAAGACCAGGAAAAGGCTCCTTCTCGTTTTCACGGCGGTCGTGCTCCTGATTTCGGTGCCCGCGGCCGGGGCCGGGGTTCCGATGCGGCCGACGGCGACGGTCGAAAAGGACACGGCCTGGGAAGGGAAGGTGCTCGTCGAGGGACCGGTCACGGTGCGGAAAGGCGCCACCCTTACCGTGAAGCCCGGGGCCGAGGTCTCCTTCGCGAAGGGGGCCGGGCTGACCGCCGAGGGGATCCTGATCGCGAAAGGGAGCGCCGAGGCGGCGGTGCGGTTCGTATCCTCCGGAGCGAGCCCCTTTCCGGGGGATTGGGAAGGGATCCGGTTCGCGGACTCCTCGGCGGGATCGGTCCTCTCCCGTTGCGTCATCCTCGGAGCCGGGGCCGTGGACATCTCGGGGCAGGGGATCGAGATCGTCCATTGCGAGATCGGGAAGGGGAAGAACGGGCTGATCGTCCGACAGAAGTCGAATCCCCGGATCGCGGGGAACACCATCGTCGATATGTCCGAGGGGGGGATCCAGTGCGCGCAGGAATCGTTCCCCGTGATCGAAGGGAACGTCCTCCGCTCGTGCGGTCCCTTCGGCATCGCATGCGACCGGAACGCGGCTCCGGTCCTCCGGGAGAACGAAATCTCGGCGTGTGAAAGGGGCCTTGCCTTCACCGGCGTCATCCCTCCGGTGGAAAAAAACGTGTTCCGGAAGAATGGCGCGGGAGTCGTGGCCGTCACGTCCGGGAGTCGGCAGATCCTTCGGGGGAACCGGTTCGAAGGGAACGAGACGGGGCTCCTGTGCGAGCAGTTCTCGGACCCCACGGTCGAAGGGAACTCCTTCACCGGGAACGCCGCCGCGTTGGTCTGCTTTCGCTCGTCCAGCCCTCTCATCCGTAACAACGAGGTCTCGGGGAATGAAAACGGGATCGTCGCCAGTCAACTGAGCCGTCCCCGGATCGTCGCGAACGAGATCCACGGAAACAAGAAGGGGATTTTCCTGACCCTCTCCTCGTACGCCACCGTAAACGGGAACAACATCCACGGCAACGAGGTTCAGATGGAGCTGGGGTTGATGTCCTCCGACTGGGAGAGAAAAACACGGGAAAAACCGCTGAGAGGCGGCGCCGCGCAACAGGCGAACCAAGCGGATCGAGGGATCGCGGCGTCCGGGCAGGGAGAGGGGGAGAAGGAAGCGGTCAAGGCGTCCGTGGACGCCACGGGGAACTGGTGGGGAGAGAAGGACACCGTGGAGATGGAACGGAAGGGGCCCGAGGCGAACATCGGAGGCCTCATCGACTATTACGACGCTCCCGTCCACCCCTCGGAAGGGTATCCGGGAATGTACGAGCAGGACCGGATCCGGTACGAGGGATGGAGAAAATCCCGGGTGCCGGACGCCGGACTACCGAAGGGGTCCGGGTCGTAGGGCGAAGATGAACGTCCGGATCCTCCAGGGCGCTTTCGCCCTATGGCTCTTTTCCGGCCTGGCGTTCGCCGGAGTTTCCGGCGAGTTCACAGGGTTCAAGGGGTGGGTGTCCTTGTACGGCGAACGGATCCCCGGCGTGACCGTCTACGCGTACCGGGAGTACGAGACCGGACCGGCGTCCGGGCCGGTGGCCCTTTCCGAGCCGTCCTTGTCCGACGGGTCGTTTTCGGTCGCGCTCCCGGCCGGGAGCTACTTCCTCGTCGCCGCGAAGGCGGGAACCGGGAATCCCGCCGGATTGAGGACGGGCGACCTTTTCTGTTTCCACGGAGGCAATCCGGTCCGCGTCGCGGAGGGCCGTCCGTCGTTCATCGGGCTCAGCCTGTTGCGGGTAGGCGCAGATCCGGAGCCGGTCGCCGCGTACGGCATCACGGGGACCGTTTACGATGAACGGGGAAACCCACTTTCCGGCGCGGCCGTTTACGCGTACAAAAGCGCCGCGGACGGGTTCAAGGGGATGCCGGGCGTTTTCACGAGGACCCGGGAGGACGGTACGTTCCACCTCCGTGTAAGGAAGGGAACCTTCTTCGTCCTTGCCCGGAAACGGGAGAGCGGAGAGCTCTTCGGCCCCACCTTGCCGGGGGATTACTTCGGCTTCTACCCGGGCAATCCCGTTACGCTCGCCGAGGGGCGCGGAAAGGGGGTCCGGATCGACGCCCAGCCCCGCCAGGGGTTGCGGGAAAAGCTGGGGGACGCCTATGCGCCGGCTCCCGCGATCGTCCTTCGCGCGAGGGTGGTCGACGGCGCGGGCCGACCCGCCGTGGGGGTGCGCCTTCTCGCCTACAGGAACGAGGGGATGACGGGGTTCCCGGCGTACGTCTCCTCCCGTTCGGGAAACGACGGCTCCGTCGCCCTCGAGGTCGCCGAGGAAGGGACGTATTTCCTGCTCGCGAGAGAGAACCTCGGCGGCCCGGCGGACGGGGAGTTGTACGGCAAGTTCGGGGGGACGAAGGACCACTCCGTGAAGGTGACCCGGGACGGCTCGGCCGGGACGGTGGAGATCGTGGTGGAGCGGAAATGAACGTCCCGCTTCCCCGCGCGGCGCGGTGGACGCTGGGGACGATGTCGGTTCTGTTCCTTGCCTCCTGCGCGGCGATGCAGCCGTCGAAGGAAGCGCAGTCTCTTTCCGGAAGGGTCACGTTCCGCGGGGCGCCGGTTCCCGGCGCCGTGGTCACCCTCCACAAGGGGTACGATTCATCCGGCGGACATCCGGTCCTCTCGGTGCGGGCGGCGCAGGACGGAGGGTTCCGGACCGGCGTGCCCGCCGGCAACTTCTACGTGGTCGCGGAAGGCGTGTACGAGGGGATTCCAGTGTTCGCCTTCTCCGGGCAGAACCCGGTGCGTCTCGAGTCCGGGTCGAGGTGGCTCGGGATGAAGGCGGTCCCAGCGGAAGTCCCGGCAACGCGGCCCGGAATACCGGGGGAAGGAGCCGTGGTCTCGGGAGAGGTTGTTTCCCGTGGAGCGTCCGTGGAGAACGCCTACGTGTACGTCTACTCCTCCCAAGGTTCCCACTTCAAGGGGATGGGAATGGCGATGAGCGCTCCGACGGGACCGGACGGCGCGTTCGAGGTCGGGAACCTGCCCGAGTCGGCCTACTATCTCGTGGCGCGCCGCCGCGAAGGCGGAGGGATGACCGGGCCGCTCGAAAAGGGCGATCTTTACGGGTTCTACCCCGGGAACCCGGTGTACCTGAGGGATGCGACGGTGACTCGTCTCCGGATGGAACTGGTGGAAAAGGAGAGGGAACTGGCCTACTCGGAGGTGACTTCGGGGGTGGAAACCATGTTGCGCGGGAAGGTGGTCGACCGGGCGGGCCGCCCGCAAGCCGGGGTCTACGCCTTCGTCTACGACGACCGGGTCTTCGGGCACCAGCGGCCCTTCGGTCATTCGGGGCGCACGGGCGCGGACGGGGCGTTCGCCATCTACCTCGACCGGCCCGGGACGTTTTACCTCGGCGCCCGCGAGAATTTCGGGAACTCTCCGAAGCCGGGAGAGCGCTTCGGCTTCTACGACGGGACCCCGGACCACGCCGTGACGGCGGCGCCCGGTAAGGCCGTCGAGGGGTTGAGGATCACCGTCGAGCCGATCCTGCCGGAGGGGAAGTGACGCCGCGACACGGCATCTGCTTCGCCGCCGCCCTCCTCTCCGCGGGGGCGATCGTCTCCTCCTGCATGGGGACGGGCAACCGGTACGCGGAAAAAGCTCCCGCGATCAAAGACACGTTGCCGGTCCGGGGCCTGACCACCGACGAGACGTGGAAGGGAGAGGTGCGGATCCGCGGATCGGTCGTCGTCCCCCGGGGAGTGACGCTGACGATCGAGCCCGGGACGGTGGTCCGCTTCGAGAAGCTCGACGTCGACGGCGACGGGATCGGCGACTCCGAACTGTACGTGGAGGGGAACCTCGTCGCCGAGGGGGCCCCCGGCCGCCCGATCGTGTTCACGTCGGCCGAGAAAACGCCTTCCGCGCGCGACTGGAAGTACCTTTTCGTCAACCTCAGCCGGAAGACGGTCCTCACCCGGTGCGTCTCCGAGTATGCCTTCTCGGGAGTGCAGATCCACTTCTCCCGCGCCACCGTCACCCGCTGCCTCTTCCGTCGCAATGTCGACGGTTTTCGTTTCTCGACGGCGGAGGGGACGTTTTCCGGCAACCGGATGACGGAGAACGTCTACGGCGTCCGGTACGAGGAGCGCAACTCGAACGCGGTCCTGTCCCGCAACGACATCACCGGGAACAAGGTGGGGATCTTCTGCGTGATGGAGTCCACCGGGAAGGTGACGATTCGCGGGAACCGGATCCACGGGAACGCGGATTACGATTTCAAGCTCGGGAACCGGCAAAAGGCCGACGTCCCCGTGCCAGGAAACTGGTGGGGAACGACGGACCCCGAGGCGATCCGGAAGCGGATCTTCGACCGGGGAACGGAGGCCGAACTGGGGCGAGTCCTCTTCGAGCCGTACCTCCATGCTCCGCCGGGCGGCGAGGGGTACGGGACGTGACGGCGGGAACCGGCCGATGAAGACGATGCGGATCCTCCGCCGCCTCTCGCAATGGACGGTCTTCGCGGTCTTCGTGTTCCTCTTCCTGAACACGGAGTACAAGGACAACGACGTCCTGCCGTACGCGGTCAACCTGTTCCTTCGCCTCGATCCGCTGATGGCGGGAGCGGCTTCGCTCGCCGGGCGCGCCCTCATTCCGCTCGTCTGGCCCGCGCTGGTCCTCGCCCTGCTCACGGTTTTCCTCGGCCGCTTCTTCTGCGGGTGGGTCTGCCCGCTCGGCGCGGTGATCGACGCGGTGGATGCGACCGTGTTCCGCAAGGCCCGGCCGAAGGGCGCGGTCCCGCCGGAATGGCGGCGGTACAAGTTCCTCATCCTCTTCTTCCTCGCCGCGTCATCGTTCTTCACGCTCCAATGGGTCTTCCTCTTCGACCCGATCAGCATCCTGATCCGGACGTTCACCGTATCCGTCTACCCGGCGATGAACCTCGTCCTGCACCAGATCTTCGACGGCCTCTACCGGATGCCGGGGCCGGTCCCCCGCATTTCGGAGCCGGTCTACGGGTTCCTCAAGTCCCACTTCCTCGCCTTCGAGCAGCCGGTCTTCCGGACCTCCGCGTTCGTCGGGCTCCTCTTCCTCGGCATCCTCGTCGTGGAACGGTACCAGCGCCGGTTATGGTGCCAGAACCTGTGCCCCCTCGGGGGACTGCTGGCGCTCGTGGGACGGTTCGGGTTCTTCCGGCGGCGGATCACGGAGGCGGGGTGTACCCGCTGCGGCCTTTGCGAATCGAACTGCCGGATGGGGGCGATCGGCGGCGACGTCGCCGTGACGGACCACGGAGAGTGCATCGAGTGCATGGATTGCCAGGCCGTCTGCCCCGAGGAGGTCATCCATTTCTCGGGGAAGGAGGGGCGCCGCCCCGCGGCCGTCGATCTCACGCGCCGGGGAGTCCTCGCCTCGGCCGCGCTCGGCGTGGTCACCGTTCCGTTCTTCCGGGTGGAGGCGCACGGGAAGGCGCCGTCCCCTTTGCTGATCCGCCCCCCCGGCGCGTTGCCGGAGGGGGAGTTCCTCGCGCGCTGCACCCGGTGCGGGGAGTGCATGCGGGTCTGCATCGCGCACGGCCTCCAGCCGACCTGGTTCGAGGCGGGGATCGAAGGGATGTGGAGCCCGATCCTCGTGTCGAGGATCGGGTATTGCGAGTACAACTGCACGCTCTGCGGCCAGGTCTGTCCGACCGGCGCGATCAAGCGTCTCCCTCTCCAGGAAAAGCGGAAGGTGAAGCTGGGCCTCGCGTACGTCGACCGCAGCCGCTGCCTCCCGTGGGCGGGGCAGTCCGACTGCATCGTCTGCGAGGAGCATTGCCCGACGGGGAGCAAGGCGATCGTCCTCAAGGAGGAGAGGACGCTCACGTCGCGCGGGGAGTGGGAAACGTTCAAGAAGCCGTACATCGACGAGGCGCTCTGCGTCGGATGCGGGATCTGCGAGACGAAGTGCCCGTTGACGGACCGCGCCGCCGTGCTCGTCACCTCCCGCGGGGAAACGCGTTCGACGGGGGTGCTCGCGCGATGAAGACGCGGCTCCTGTTCCTCCTCGCGGCGGCGTCTCTCTGCGGGCTTCCACCCCGCGGCGTCGACGCCCACCCGAACGCGCGCTTCTACCGCGGCGATGTGACCGTCTCCACCTCCTGGGAGGGGGTGATCCGGTTGACCGGGAAGCTGGTGATCCGGGAAGGCGTCACGGTGACGGTGGACCCGGGGACGGAGGTGCTCGTCCAGCCGGGGCCTGGGAACGACATCGAGGTGCGCGGGCGGCTCCTCGTCCGCGGGATCCCCGAAAAGCCGGTCCTGTTCGACACGGCGGGAGGGTGCGCCGCCGGTCCGTGGGGGGGGATCCGCTTCCGCCCCGGCAGCACGGGGGTCTTCGAACACGTCCGGGTCCGTTGCGCGGGCGGAGGGGTGAGCGGCGATCTTGCCGGCGTGACCCGCGCCGGGCTCGTGATCGAGGCGGGAAGGTGACGCCGTGCTGATCCTGTCGCCGGTCGACCGGGCGTCCGAGGTGCCGGAACTGCTCGAGGCGGGGGCCGAGGAGCTGTACGCGGGCTACGTCCCGCCGTTCTGGTCGGACGCGTTCGGGCCGATCGTCTCCTGCAACCGGAGGAGCTTCGACGAAGCGAACGTCGGCTCCTTCGACGATCTGGGCGCGCTCGTCCACGCCGCCGCCGTCCGGGACGTTCCGGTCCACGTCGCCCTGAACGCCTCCCCGATCCCGGAGGGGATGATCCCGCGACTTGTTACGGCGGCGGCGGAGTTCGCGCGGATCGGCGTCCGCGGGGTGATCGTCTCCGACCTCCCGCTCCTGCTCTCCCTGCGGGACGCGAAGGTCCCCCGGCTGGCGCTGCACGCCAGCACCCTCTTTTCGGCGTTCAACGGGATGACGGTCGCGTTCCTGCGCCGGGCGGGGGCGGAGCGGGTGGTCCTCGCCCGGGAGCTGACGACGGCGGAGATCGCCGCGATGGTCCCCCCCGCGGGGGGGACGCGCCTCGAAGCGATCGGGTTCCGCGGGCGCTGTCCGAACATCGAGGGGTTCTGCACTCACCTGCACGACGATCCCCGGCGCACCTGGCCGTGCGAGCTGCGATACGAAAAGGAGTGGGCCGGGCGGGAGGGGGCGATTCCGCCGGAGATCCTCGCGGCGATCGAGCGGAACGAGGGCTCCGACCGGCTCTTCTCCTGCGGGCTGTGCGCCGTCCCGTTGCTTGAGCGCGCCGGCGTCCACGCGCTCAAGATCGTCGGCAGGGGATCGGAGACGGCCCGGAAGGTCGATGCGGTGCGCGCGGTCGCCGCGATGCGGGCGTACGGGCGCGAGGCGATCCCCGGCCCCGGGGAGTGCGCCGCCCGGGGGAAGGAGCTTTACCGCGAAACGTTCGGCCGCCCCTGCCGCCCCGGGAACTGCTACTTCCCCGAGTTCCGCCCGGGAGAGGCCGGATGACGCTCGAGTACCGATATCTCGGTCCCGACGGAGAAGGGATCGCGGGGCTGCCGGAGGGGATCGGAGCGGCGATCGGGAGCGAGTATTGCGTTCACCTGCTGCCGCCCGCGGCCCGGATGGCGGAGGTCGTCCGCGAGGCGGCGACGAAGCGCGCCCCGCTCCTGCTTCTCACGCCGTACTTCCGCGACACGGAACTGAAGGCGGCGATTCCTCTCCTCCGTGCGATTCCCGCGGGAGCGCCGGTGGACGTGGCGGTCAACGATTGGGGGGCGCTCCAGACGCTGCATGCCCTCTTCCCGCGGATGCGGCTGTCGATCGGCCGCCTCCTGTCGGGACAGAAACGGTGCCCGCGGATCGGCGCGTCCGCCCGCCTGACGGAGGAGGGGAGGATGTGGCACGGGGAGGG
>Ga0137460_1000010_pt1 | contig 10886 bp, 12 predicted proteins | sample EasRivERMGT723_2_FD_102307 | JGI IMG/M metagenome (GOLD analysis project Ga0137460, IMG submission 102307) | Soil microbial communities from meander-bound floodplain in the East River, Colorado, USA - East River MetaG ERMGT723_2 | ecosystem: Environmental > Terrestrial > Soil > Floodplain ...
CTTTCCTGCGGTGTGTAACGATTTCGATGCAACAGGTAACTGGAATAATTTTACTTTTGCGCCAGTCAGCCAGTTCGCGGTACCGGCAACAATCTTAAATCTGCCGAGGGTGTACCCGGTATCTGCCGAAATGTCGTGCGCAACGTTACCGGTAAAAAATGTCCACGCTGTATCGGCTCTTGCATTGGCCGTTGAAGCCCGGTAAAACGATGTTACAATGTATTTATTTTTTGTCATCGTTGCAGTATCGGATGACAGGTTCAAATAACTATTGCACGACAACGAGCATGGTAAGTACGTTTTTCCGGATGTAATCCTGAACTCATGCGCTTTAAGATACGTGGTTGCCGAAAGAGTGCAGACGGCAGAACCTGTTTTAGCAATCTCAAGATCATAAAAAGGTTTTGTGCTATCGATTGCTGTAATTATTGTTTTTCCAGATCCCGAAAAAACAACCTTTGACGTTCCGCTGTTTACTGTATGGGTTGACCCGAATGCCCAGTTACCGGCACACCCCCACACCGACGACTGCATGTTAAACAGATGAGATCCAGTATTGAATGTTGTCATATCCACAGAAGCAACCGTAAATGTGTCGCTACCACAATTCGACGTCAACACGCAACTGGCAGAAGTGGTGCCCTCTCGAAAAATACCGCAAGTTACTTTGCCACCATGCGACACGCTTCCGTTGGCGCCTGATGCCGATATTACAGATGCTAAAATACTGCCACCTACGTTGACGTTTTGGACATAAATGTTCCATCCAGTACGAGAGGCGGTAGCACACTGTAGTGCTACTTGCGTTACTCCAGAAGTTACTATGCTGGGCACCGTATCACTTACAGAACTGGCCGTAACAAGAAAATACAGTTGTGAATTACCTGTGATAGAGTAATTTTCGGGTAGTGTTATAAATGAAGCCGAACTTGACAATTCGAGCCTAATAATCCTATCTACCACTAATTCAGCACCCTCAGTCATAACGAGCAATACTGTCGTACCGGCATAAGTTGACGTGGTGGCACCACTATTTGTAACTCTGGCATCTGCACCAAGTATCAACATTGAAAAAGTGGTCGCTTTATCATCATCAATCACCATACCTGTCGTACCATTCATGGCTACGGAACACGAGCTGGCCGTAATGGTTCCAACTCCTGAACCGACGTGTAATGTTGCGGATGCTCCATTTAGAGTAATTTTATTGCCGTAATTGTGGGCACCAGTGATTCCGTCATCCGAAAAATTACCGGTTTCGCAAATTAACTCCATCCCGGATATTGACCACGTACCGGTATAATTCGATGCTATAGTTACAGACGCTACATCAAGATTTGCAGTGGCGGCTGCGTTTACTACAGAGGTGTTGTTAAATACTAAATCATCCGTCGTCAACAATGCCCCTGATCCAGAATAGTTTGCAACTGCATTCATATCTGTGGATGATGCAGACGACCACGTCCGCGTCGCCGCAACAGTAACACAGTGCAGCAGCAATATCAATATTAATATTTTGTACATTTTTACCTCGGTAGCAACTGAAAGTTATTTCTCCAGATAAACCCACGGCGTTGATTAAGCGTGTCAATACCGCGCGTTTTTATCCGGAACGAGACAAACGATGAATCAAATGCAACTGGATTACCTGCGCGTTTTATCCACATTTTAAGAATATACAAATCGTTAAATTTTGACACAGAGTCGCCAGAATACGTCCGCTCCCAATAAAGCCCGTCAAGAGTTGCTGGAACTACGACAGTACGCTGGGGAATAAGCGTGTCCGGAGATATTACACCGATGTCCTGAGAGTAAACAGCGCCAGCAAAAAACAGCATCGCAAACAACAATAGACCTTTCATTTGCTACTCTTTTCTATTTCAATATGAGAAATGTTTTCAATTGGAAAAATATGGGTGTCGTCCGAGCTGACCAATTTAATTTGTTTGTCGGATTCAAAAATAGCCATCGTTTTATACATTACGGTGCTACCGTACTTTTCTGAAACTACCACCTTTATTGGTTCTGCGTAATTAGAAGAATACGCCACAACATTCCACCCATTACTTCCGACCTCTGAATCATTTCCGAATTGTGCAAACGCAATAGATGCCAGTACCGATATAATTAAAACAGCATTCATCTTCCCGCCCTGAAAATTGATTTCGGCCCGCAGTGTTCGCTCCATATCCAGAATGCGAGAGCGCAGACGCAAGCAAAAATAAACAGCGTTAACTTTTTCATGTTTTTCCCTTGGCAACGTTACCCGATTATCTTTACATACCAATCCGGAATATAAAGATAACAGGTTATTTTTATATTACTTCACGACAGTATTACGCTGCCCGATTTTAACCAGTGCCGCACCGACTTCACGAAGAGCCAGAGTGATGATTGCGGCAACCAGCGTTACCTTTGGACTGCCGCTAAGGAATGCCGATCCGGACACGATTGCCCCGATGGTCATCGCTGCCGCCTGTAGGTTCGCGCCGCCCTTTGTGAGGCTCAGGCGCGATACGTTGTTTTCTTCGACGTAAAAAAGCTGTCTAATTAATGCGTTCATATTACTTCCCTTCTCCATAAGAATAGTGATTTCCGTCTTTATTTTTAAAGTCCCCGCCCCACCCGTTCATTGAGTCAAGGGATTTCCAGTAATCTCCGACAAACTGATGATCCTCGGTTTTTGTCAGGTACTCACCTTTGTAAAACAGGTTAATGTCTTGTGCAAGGCCGTGATAATGAAATGAATCCATCTTGTGGCCAGTTTTGCACATGCCATCACCGAGAGTGCAGGAGTAGCCCGGCACTGAATTGATAAACAGTACAGTCATTGCAACATGTTTTGAAAACAGCATCCGTTTTCCTGTGAGGGTCACGCCTTCACCTCTTCTTTTATTAATTTTCTATCGTAATTTACGTTCGGTATAGTGCCGCTATTTTTAATTGCCAGCCTACAGCACGGTGGATACACCAAGCCGTATGCAGCATAGCAGGCTGCAACAATCTTGCAGCCGTATTTTTCAAAACATGCTTTTGGGCAGGACATTTTTATGTTACCTTTACTATAGACTAAAAAGCCTATTGATCACAGCGCTTTTTACGTCGCCCACCCCGCGATCATACGATATCCGACACCAGTGGCAAATCGCCGTCCAATCGTTGCCTTTATCTTTTGTGGCGGCAGGGCAGTGCTTCTTCTCACGCTTGCACATGGCTTCGAATGTATCGAGATTGCCTACATCGGGCATAAACTCTTCACGGCGCATATTACCTCACTGCAAATTGTTCGATAGCACTTAAAAACTGCACCTGTTCCGGTTTTTTCCAGTTCGTAAAAAGCTGCTTCATGCACTTTGTCACGTAACTCGTTGCGTGTCCCATTATCAAGCTATCAACAACAACATTCTCAACAATCCCCGGCCTACCGCAGTACGGAAGCTCAACAGAGTACCCGTAATGTTTTCCGGCAAAAACATCGTCAACCAGATCCCCCTTATCGACATATATGCGGGTGCTCCGAAGTTTTGCTTTTTTGCACCGGTCGTATCCCTTCGTATTTGTAAGATGAGGGCCACAGAATCCTATGTGCTGCACGTCGGGGTACTCCAATTCATCCCGTAGGTAAAATGCACCGTACTTTGATTCTGCTTCACCGCGTGAATGCCCACCAAAAATTACAGGCTTTCTGGAGTTCCCGATGAACTTGATGAGAGGTTCTGCAATCAGGTCGTAAAACGAATCCCGGAAGCCGCGATGAAACCCTCGCACCGGGAAGAATATCCGTGCATCGTCCACCCATGCTCGAAGGTTTTTCGTTCCGCTTACGGGCACATATATTGCCTCCGGAGTTTCCATCAAAAAAGCAAAATCCTTATTGTTTGTTAATGGTAGAAACCGATTTGGCAGAACTTCAAAAAAGTTATGAACTACGCCGCTGATAAAATCGACGTGTTCGCCATGCTCTACAAGCATTGCCAGTAGCCATGATTTGATGTACGTGTGAGCTGATTTAAACGAATCTCTATTCATACTGTCCTCCAGTTAAAAAGTGACACCCGGTACTCACTGGCTTCTCCTCCGCCGCTCCTGTATACCGGGCCGGATGCGGAGCGTTGTCACAATACCAAATATACTCCCTCACCGGACAACTTGCTCATTCCATTTTGCAGTAGCATCGCAATCAGTCACGCCGTCCGGCCCTTGATGTCGGCAGCAACAGCACTCCCGCGCCCGGCTGTTCACGGGGTCGCCGCTTTTTGTTCTAATGTGGTCGCTGCCACACATTGGACACGATTTCGCTTTCATGTTAACCTCCCACAGGCATGATATTATGATACAGGCACCACATTATACGCCAGACCAGCGCACCGAGTGCCAAGCCGAAGAGGGCACAGCATAGGACGCCCCTCACCGCACTCTCCTTGCTGGGATCTTTCCGGGGCAAATTACGTCCTCCCGAGCATTCCAGTATAGATCGGCATATCGCGGATTTATTCGTTGCTGTACCAGGTTATTCGTCCGTATTTCTAATAAAATAGAATCCAGTGCGCACGTTAATTTTATTATTTTTTCGGCATTGGCAAGCTCGATCGGTTTGTGCAAAGAGTCAAAAACCTCTGCCGATTTTTTAGTCACAAATCGGTCTTGGGCATAAAGGAAGCTGCTATTGCACTTTGTTTGTATAACCGTGATCGACCCGATTGTAAGCGCGATAACCCCGAGAGCTTTTACAGTTCGACTCGAACTCCACTGTATGGCACCAGTCCATTTTCCCATTGAGTCCCTCACCAGGTTAAAGCACATAATTTCCCCTCGTATCGTTTTTTGCTCCGTTATCCGGGAGCTTGCCGCGTATCTACGCTCCGGTTGCGGCGATAACCCGGAGCTGAAATTATGGTAGCACTCGCCGTAAACAGATCGAGTCTGTCGCAGAGGTCATCAATACAAAAGTGCTATCTCTATAATGCCAGTTGACAATTTTTGTTCCGGTCGATCCAATGGTCAGCCCAGCGATTCCGTATGTTGATATACCTGTCGAGTTTATTACGGTGGTGTCGGGAGCGGTTCCAGTTTTTGAAGCATCGAGCCAACTTTTTTGACTGTAGTTGTACGGTGCCGTACCCTTTATATCCCTCCAACCTCCGAAGTACGAAATCACCTGCCAAACCGACCCGCCGCCTTCCGTTGACGCCTTTAACCGTAGTGTTGCACCTTGAGCAATAGCCTGTATGCTGTCACCGAGAGCATTTGCAAGGCCCATGATAATGTCGGTTGACGGAACGTCAATCATCATAGGGTAATCTGAATTTCTGTTTAATAATTCTATTTCGAGCCCTAAATTTTTTGTCGTTATTGTCGGAAGCGTCAAGATACGCTGTGCTGACCAATTTGCATTTGACAACACTCTTCTCGAATCGGACTGTTGAATTGTGTAATTTGAATCGCCGAGAGTCACAATATCATTATAAAACCACACGCCAGTTTTTTCCACCGCCCGCCATGAATTACCGTTTGATTTTTCAATTTTCAACCGTGATCCAACATCGTATGAAACTACCGATAGTAGCCGCTGGTTTTGATCCTCGATACGGTCATCTGAAACGGCCAGCACTTTTAACCCAGCAGCGTTTTTGCACTCGAAAGAAAACCGCTGTTGCTTTCCGCTATCCGCTTGGCATCCAGGCAGAGTGAGCGTTATCGTGGTATCGGCCACATTCTGCAACCAGAAACCTTGAAACGAGTCGTTTACAATGGCGCCACTGGAAATGTACCCTTGGTGCGCTTCGGTATAGTTGCATAGAAGCGTATCCCACGTAAACATATTTGTAAATTTAACATCTTGCGCGTAATCGTCGTTGATTAATTTCGGGAATCTGTTCGCAATCGTTTTAATCCAGAAATTGTCAATCGTTACTCCGCGAATGGGTGGCCGACCAGAACCTGAAACACCCTCGAATGAAGTAACATATACCGGCACCCTGTCAACAGAGTCATTAAAAATCTGGAGGTTTTTTACTTTCACCGTTCCAGATTTGAACCCCTTGCCGTTGTTTGATATATCAAAAGCACCAGTTTCGTTTGTAAAAAGCAAAAAGTCAGCCTTTGCACCGGTATCCCTAATAGCTGGATTGTCGGCGTTGATTACAGGAAAACCCCACGCAGTATCATTTTTTTCGGTTGAATTATTGAGTAGTTGCAAACCGTCAATAGTGGTCAATCCGTACACACTTGGGTTGCTTATCCTAATGCCGTTTAATTTATTGCCTACCGCAAAACAATTTCCAATTTTCAGATAGTTGTATTGTGCCACCATAGATTGGCATTTGTACCCTGCTCCGTCATTGTACCGAGAATAACAATTGTTATATGTAACATCGACTTTTCTACCCACTTTGTCGGCATCAATATAGTTTCCCATGTTAATCTCAAATCCGTTTCCATTATTACTGTCCGCAAAACAATTCTCAACAATAATGTTTTTTATCGATCCGATATCTGGCTCGAAATTAAACCCTGCCTGCGGCATTGGCTCACCAGTTCCGCCAATTAACGTATCATTCGGGCACTGTGATTTTATTGCAGTACAGTTTCGGAATGTTACCCCGTTGCCTGACAGTATAACAAAGCCGGTTCGTAGGTTGTTTCTTGCGACTACGTTTTCAATTGTTACATTTTTTGGGTATGATTCTTCATTGTTCCGACTACCATTTATGTATATCCCGTCACCGTCAAAGTTCTCAATTCGTAGATCGTGAATGCGGATGTTTTCAGCATAGCCAGCGCTGTCGGCACCATCGATACGGATACCCATTCGGCCTTGAGATTTATTTACACGGATTCCCATAATAACCGCCGATCCGCTGCCATCAATTTCAACGTTGTGTTTGTTGTCGATTCGTATTAGATCGGTTACCGCAGTGAGCGTGTCGCTATTAATCTGCATCAATGTGCAAGCCGGTGCAAGAATTATTTTCGAGTTCGACATTAGTAGCAGTTGGCTGGTTATAAACTTACCCTTTGAGAAAACAACAGTTCCTCCAGCGCTTAGTGCAAGTTGATTCGCCATTGTATTGTTTGGTTGCGATGTTGAAGCGCCCCACCACTCCGGCCTAACGTGCGAAACGGCCCCGGCACCATAGGTTACATTTGACGCAGTATCAACCCATTGAAATATCGGATCGGTGGATTGCTTCATAATGTGCAGATTGTAGGCGGATGGCATTATGTAGCCGGTACTCAAGACATCGGCAAGATTCAGGTTGTCGAGGAGCGTACAATTTTCGGTCGGGGTTATCGGAAGGTCAAGCTTCCAGTCGGCTTTAGAAGAACCCATTGTAGTTTTGAATGAGAGGAGTTCGGCAAAGGTTTTTATGTGATAGGTTCCGTCGTTGGCAACCTTGGCGCTGTCCGCAACACCAGCAACCCCGGCGGAGTCGGATTGTTTTCCGATCTGCTTCCATGCCGAATCTTTACGCTCCTTGTACCATGCGTGATTGGAAAATAATCCTATGGCGGTTCCTGTCGTTGGGTTGTTCATGGTAGTATCCGCAAATGAGGTTTTGGCTTCTGAGATACCAAAACTTAAAAGCACCGCCAGTAGAATTATATTTTTCAAGACAGCTCCTGTTATTCGATTGTTACAATGCCCTTTTTCTTTCCGGCCTTTTTCTCTGCTTCGGGTGCTTCGACAATAGCGTCAACACCTTCAGGCACTTCCGAAGCTTCCTTAAACTCAGCCATGCCCATTGGGCGAACTGTTGCCGAGTCGATACGGGTAAGCTGGCGCTGTGATTTTTCCTTGGTCAGACGGGCCAGTTGGGCTTCAAGCTGCTCGTCGGACATTATCTCTTCCTTCGGGCGACGATTCTTCTTGTTCCGAATTGCCTTGGCCGTCATATCGTCGGCAATTACCTGAATTTCTTCGCGGATCTTATCGTCAACGATTTCCCAAAAATTATACGCTGTGTGCGAAGCCAGAAAATTCCGATTCTTTTCGCAGTCGAACACGTTGGCAACCATCTCGGTTCGTGTTTCGTCGGGTTCGAAGCGCAAATCTCCGCTGGATTCTTTGAGCGTCACTACCAGCAGGCCCATATCACCGATTCCGTACTCCGGGGAAATGGCCTGTATGGCCTTCATCTTCGAATGGCGAAGGTTCACAAGGCGCAATTTAATGAAAGAGTACTTCGACTCTCTCAGCGCCTTTTGATACGCCATCCGCTGCTCCATTGATTCTTTTACGATGTTCATGGCAAGCCTTTCCACCGGTCACCCGGCAAGTTTAGGGAGGGGTTTCCCCCTCCCCATAGGTTAGTACGTGTAATCGGGGTTCGCCGTGAGGCACAACGCCGACGAAAACTGTTCGTGAGTTCCTGCACCGGGGGTAGCCTGGTCGAAAATCAACTGGCCGATACCTCGGACACCCTTCGAGCAAATACCCTTCCACTGCTCGTAGTCTTCTTTGACGTTCGCGTAGTGGGCCTTGATCGGTTCCCACTTGTAGAACGTACCCATACCGTGCACACCGCAGCAGTTACGGTAGTGCTGGTTATCCTTATTCCGCATATCGGTATCGCCGTGCCACATGTACCCGGTGGTACATCCGAATGCGCCGACAGAAGATCCGGTCGGAAGGATGGTCGCAAGCCGCTGGTCTTCGACGAACAGGAACGGCCCGATGTAGCCGATTTCGTCGCGCCACTCGATAACGTCCTTTCCGTTGAAGTTACGCTGCTTAAAGATGGCTCCGGGGTTCTTGCCGTTCCAGAAGGGATCGGTCATGTACGCCCTGTCCTGTTCGCTAATGGTCACTACCCAACCCTTACCACCGGGAATTCCGGGGATCGGAAGCGGGAGAATGCCACGTGCGATACAGAAGTTCCGCAGGTTGTTGATGGTCGCCATACTCCACGTCTGCGCCGCAATCGGGTCAAACGAGTTCCCGCCACTTGCCCATATCGCGTTCATAACGCGCTGGGTATACGTTGCCGGGTCGGTGCTGTAGACCGGATGCGCGCCGTTGTACCCGAGTCCGGCAATGAAGATGTTCGGGTTCAGGTTCGGAATACACGAAGACTGTGTGTCGGTGTAGTACAGAGACTCACCGAACTGCTCAACGAGTGCCTGGTGGAAATTCAGGTCGATTTCGTCGCCGCCCCATACCTGATGCTGGCCTTCCTCTTTCCCGATGAGGTCAAGATATTCCTGCATAAGCAGATCCCGACCATCATTGGCAACCGTGGACGCATGCGCCCAATTGTTGAAGTGCACCTGCGCGGTTTTGGTGTTGGTCTGCTCTTCGGTACCGGTAATCTGAGTACGACCGTAGGTACCTGCGGCCCGGTGCGGCAGCATCATCGTGAGCACCCCGGATGTTGCGCCCTTCATCTCGCTAATTTTATCCACCGAAATAACAATACCGCTGGTCATGGTTTTAGTTTCCGGGTTATACCTACCACGAACATTGATGTCCGTATAAATCGATGGTCGCACCGACTTCACCTGAAGCCCGGTATCGAATCCTATCTTGCGGCTTGCAGCCGGAAGAGGCGTAGGAGCAACAACGCCGATAAGCCCACTCTGATTGCTGATCATCGACTTTACGCTGCCGATAAGAGCGAAGATGAGGTACTGCATGATAAAACTGATGGATTTCATACCATCTCCTTTTGTTGGAAAAAATTCAGTTTTACTATGCAACTGCATTCAGACATTAGTTAACCGGTTGTCCGAGGATTTTCATTGCCTCGTAATACTCGGTGAGTCCTGCTGTATTTCCACGTCGAATCGAATCAGCCACCATATCAGGGTCAATACTTTGAAGGTACTGAGCTGCCCACTCCGGTGTTTTGGCCGCAATGCGCTGATCTTTATCGGAAAGCGTCACCGCCCCCCTATCCCTGCGCTGTGCAGCCGCCGCGAAGTCGGTAGCGCCATTCTGGTATGCCTCGTCGGTCTGCCGCTGGTAAGTCCCATCATCGAGCCTCATTTTTTCCATAGCCTCTTTCAAGGTAGGAATAATATACGGCACTTTGTTGCCCTTACCATCCGGTACCATCACCCTGCGCTCTGCTGTATACTGGCCGGTCATCGGGTTTTTTCGATAACCCTGCCGGTACAAATTCAGTTCGCACGTTTTCAGGTATGCAGACATTTCATTATCGGGAGTAGTTGCAACCTTCATCAAATTGCACTGCTCAATGAGCTTGGGGTTTTTAAGTTCAAGCTGCACCATCGCTTCTGAAAACTCTGCTTCTGTTTTTGCAGGCCGTCCGTGGTAGGCTATGGCTACCGAATTGCGCCACTCAAGATAGTTGTTCTTGAGCACCGCTTTTGAAGTGGTGGTTTTATATTCAGGATCATCAAGCGAATCCATGTCCTTCCACAGATCATCATACGCTTTTTTGTCCCTTTCATCCTGGGTTTCCCGCACCTTGTTCTGATTGATCTCGGTTTGGGTTCTTTTCGTTTCTGCAAGGTCTGAAGAAATTTGAAACAGTGTAGATTCAATGGCTTCGCTGTTCTTGGTGCTTGCCCGGTCAATATCGCGCCGCTTCTTCTGATATTCCGCTGTGAACACAATATCAGGGTCTGCATCGGCCTGCTTGTCCAGCTCATCAAGAAGTCCCGTAATGCGCTGGCGTTCGTTTTGGAGCGTCTTCGGATCAGCCGTGGCCTCTTTAGCCTCTGCCGGTTTTGACCTCTTCAGCTCTTCCAGTTCGTGCCGTGCCTGGGTAAGCTCGTCGCTTACCACCGGTGCTTCTCTCAGCTTCCGAAGCTCTCCCGCCTGTCGAGCGATAAGATCCTGTGCGTTATCGAACGATTTCAGCAGCTCTCCGGGGGTTTTATAACCCTTCAGGTCGGTGATCTCGTACTTAACACCATCA
>Ga0137460_1000011_pt1 | contig 10847 bp, 10 predicted proteins | sample EasRivERMGT723_2_FD_102307 | JGI IMG/M metagenome (GOLD analysis project Ga0137460, IMG submission 102307) | Soil microbial communities from meander-bound floodplain in the East River, Colorado, USA - East River MetaG ERMGT723_2 | ecosystem: Environmental > Terrestrial > Soil > Floodplain ...
CCGGGCAGCGGGTACGCGGAGACGAAGGCCAGGCAGGCCAGCGTGGCCAATAGGAACAGGGCCACGGAAGCGGCAGGCGCTCCATGGTCCCCTGGATTCCGCACCTCATCCTCCTCCGGAAGGGGAGCCCGCCGCGTCACGCCGGCGGGATCTTCCCGGAATCAGGGAGAACACCTCCCTCCACATCCGTTCGAAGCACCGCTTTGCGGAGTACTCCTCCTCCACGGACCGGTGCCCGTTCTCGCCGATTCGACGCCGCAGCCCCGGGTCGTCGAGAAGAGCGGAGAGCTTCTCCTTCCACTCCTGCGGCGTCGAGGCAAGGAAGCCGTTCTCGCCGTCCCGGATGAGGCGGACCGCCTCGCCCACCCTGCTGCAGACCGTCGGGACGCTCCCCGCCATGTAGACGACCGCCTTCAACGCGCCCTTCCCCCGCTCCCATGGGCCGTCCTCCAGCGGCATGACGCCGATGTCCATGCGTGAGACGAGGGACGGGATCCCGTCCCCGGAGTAAGCCGCGATCTCCGTCACCGTTACCCCCTCGAAAGCCGGCAACGGCACGGGGGCGTCGACCGTTCCCGCCACCAGCAGTTCGATGGAGCGCCCTTCCCGGGCCATCTCCCGCAGGGGGGCGACCAGCATGCCGAGGTACGGGACCGTGGATCCACTTCCGATCCACCCGATCGTACGGACCCGATCCCGTCCCGGCGTTTCCGCCTTCCCGCCGGGCGGGGGATACCGTTCCATGTCGACCGCGCTGGGAATGCACACGGCTTCCGGGTTCCACCGGGAAGCATGCTCGAGGTTGAAGCGGTTTCCAGCGACGACCTTCCAGGCGTTCCGGACCGTCGTCTCGAACCGATGCGGATCCTTCAGGAACACGGCGTCGTCGAAATCGAAGACGATGGGCACTCCCGTGGCCTTCAATTTTCCGATCAGCGGCTCCGGCAGCAGAACCCACTGGAGGAACACCGCATCGTGCAAGGGGGCGAGGAGGACCAGCAGCCGCTCGACGGCGCGCGTGCGACGGTCGTCGAACCGCTGGACGAGCCACTCGAAGACCGACAGGGCCTTTCCGGCCAGGAAACCGCCGTGACGAACGCGCAACTCCCTTTCCCGGCGGCGGCACCGGTGCGCGAAGGGGCTGTGGTAGCTTATGACCGTGGGGCGGACGCCCCGCTCCCGGAACCGCCCAAGGTGCTGCAGCACCCGCACCGCGCCGCTGGGAATGAATCTTCCGCAGGGAATCAGGAAGAGGATCCTCATCGGTTCTCGGCGGCCTCCCCGCTCACAGACCCAGCAGGAACTCGATGTTCTGCGTCAGGCGGTACGGGAGCATCCCATTCCGAAGGATCAGCCCCATGCGCCGGAGGCTCCCGCAATCCCCCAGGCGCAGGAAATCCTCGAGGACCGTCCTCTTTTCCCGCTCCATCCCGGAGCCGTATCTCTCGAGGAGAGCCATGGCCTGCCTCCGGTACGGCGCAAGCCTCTCCTCCAGGTTTGACTGACGGGCCAGGAGCCGCGCCGGGAGGCCGAGGAGCAGCCAGAGAAGGTCCAACGGTTTCACGGGGGTGATCGGCCGTGCCCCCAGGCAACTTTGCGGGTGCTGCCGGTACATCACGGTCCTCCCGGTGCGGTACGAAACCTTCCCGATCGACGAGGCGACCAGGATGCACCAGTAATCGTGCATGACCGCTTCGGGCGGAATCGGCAGCGCGAGCCGCAGCAGGGAACGGTTCAGGATCATGGAGCAGCCGGCGGCGACGTTCACCAACAGCAGGCGGTTCAGGGAGGTGGCCCCGGGATCCAGATGGGAGTACCCCCAGAAGGAGTCCGCGACGACGTTCCTCGCCTCGTCCACCACCACCATGTCCGTGAATACCAGGATCGGCGTGTCCCTGCCGTGCAGCTCCTCCATCTCCCGGATGCGGGAGAGGCTTTCCATCACCTTCCCGGGGAGCCAGACGTCGTCCTGGTCGCAGAACATCGCGTATTCCGCGGTCGACTGCGCCGCAAGGAGGCCGAAGCTGCCGCGCGGTCCGACGTTTTGCCCCGCCTCGAGGAGGCGGATTCTCCCTGGATGGGATTCCTCGAGCATCCGGAGGAGCCCGATGGTGCCGTCCGTGGAGCCGTCGTCCCGGACCAGGAGTCTCCAGTCGGCGCAGGTCTGGCCGAGGAGGGACTCGACCTGCTCTCCGAGGTGCTTCGCCCCGCAATACGTCGACATCAGGATGTCTATGGCCGCGGTTCCCATCAACCCGCCCCGAGCAGCCGTCTCCCCAGAGTGACCAGGCGGAAGAGGGGCAGGGGGTAGTGCTCCGAGATCTTCCTTCGAATCGCCTCCTCCCCGCATCCCCGGTCCCTCCGGTTCCACACCAGCAGGGCCTTGTTGTATCGGACGCCCTGCTTCTGCAGATACGAAAGGGAGATGTACCCCTTCCCGGAATAGTCGTCGAAGAGGCGGAACTCGTCGTCCGCGAAGGCGAGGCTCTCCGCGTTCGCCCGCGTCTGCTGCCCGGCGTGCCGGCGGAACCCGCACAATGCCTCCGGCACGTGCGCGAAGGTTCCCTGCTCCAGGAGATGGAACCACATCTCAAGGTCCGTCAGCTGCCGGTATGCCGGGTGGAACCCCCTGGAGGCCGCGGCCCTTCGGAACAGGACCGCGCACGGCTCCCCGATCAGGTTCCCGACCCGGTGGAAGCAGTCGTTGATCACCTCCGTGCCCGGCTTCACGACGAAGCGGTCGGCGTAGGAGGCGATGCCCGTCTCCGCCCCTTCCTCGTCGAGAAGACGCCGCGCCGCGGATACGAGCACGACCTTTTCGTGCGCGTCGAGGACATTCGCCTGCCTCTCGAGGCAGGAAGGGTCCAGGGTGTCGTCGGAACCGAGCAGCTTCACGTACTCCCCCCGTGCGTAGCCGAGACACAGGTTCCAGTTCTCGACCATCCCGCGGTTGGCGTCGTTCCGGTAGAGCCGGACCCTGTCGTCGGAATCCGCGTACCGTCTCGCCACCCGGTACGTGGCGTCCGTCGAGGAATCGTCCGAGACCACCACCTCGATATCCCTCATCGTCTGGGCCAGCGCCGATTCGAGGGCATCGCCGACATACCGCCCGTGGTTGTACGCCGGGATGCAGACGGTCACCTTCGGCGTCATCCCGCGCCCCGCGATCCCGGGAAGAGCGCCTTCCGGAGGATCCCCCGCAACGCACCCTTCGGGAGATCGGGATGGAACGGGCACGCGGCGAACGACTTCACGGCGTGCCGGACGGCGCGGGCCGGTTTCTTCCCATCGGAAAGGATCCTGGCGATCTCGTAATGCCACCTCGAAACGGAGCGGTCCATGGCCTCCCCGTATCGGCCGCCCAGGTTTTTCCGGATCATCCGGGAAGCGAGAAGGGACGTTTCGAGCACGTCGACCCGGTCGAGAGATGCCCAGATTCCGCCGCCGTGGACCCGGTAGGCCCCCATCCGCTCGGTCAGGTATGCGATCCCCCCCCGTTCCGCGCACAGGAGGAAAAGCGGCCAGTCCAGCATCGGCATCCGGAGGAGCCAGCCGGGATAGGGGATCCTGGGCCGGTTCCGGAGCATCGCCGAGCAGGTGGGGATGAAATTCTCCGCGGCGAGTTCCTCGACCGTGAAGACCGTCTTCGAACCATCCCCCCGGAAGGGATGGGAGGGGCGGCCGTCCTCGTACACCACGAGGACGTCGTGGAAGCAGAGGGCGTCCCCGGGGGCGCGGTCCAATCGCTCCACCTGCTTCCGAAGCTTGTCCGGCGCCGTCCAGTAATCGTCCCCCTCCAGCAGGGCGACGTACTCACCGCCACACGCCCCGAGCGTCCTCTCCGCGTTGCGATGCATCCCGAGATTACAGGGTGTCGGCAGCAGCCGGACCCGCCCGGGATGGCGCTCCGCGTAACCGGCGACGATCTCCCGCGTCCGGTCGGTGGAACGGTCCTCTCCGACCACGATCTCGAACTCCACCCCCTCCTGCATCAGAGCGCTCTCGAGGGCCTGGGCGACGAACGGTTCGTGATTGTATGTGATGAACGCGACGCTGACCTTCATCGGGAGGGAGGGACCGCTCCCAGCCTGGCGCCGAGCCCGGGGGCGTTCGCGACGGCAAGGCGGAGGATGGCGCAGATCTCCCGGATCTCGTCGGCGCCGATGGAGGTCCCCGTCGGCAGGGAGAGCACGCGCCGCGTCAGCCGCTCGGTAACCGGCAGCACCAGGCCGGCGTGGGGGAAGCAGGAGCGGTACGGCTCCATCCGGTGGGCTCCGGGGTGGAAATACCTCCGGGCGATCACATTCTCGGCGTGCAGCACGTCCACCAGGGTGTCCCTGCCCACTCCCGACGACGCCTCGTCCACTTCCAGGACGACGTACTGGTAGTTGCACCGTTCCCGTTCGTCGTAAAGGACCGGTCGGATGCCGGGGATGCCGGACAGGCCATCCCGGTACAGCGCGTAGTTGCGGCGGTTCGCACCGATGAAGTCGTCGATGCTCTCCAGCCCCGTCAGCCCCATCGCGGCGGCGACCTCGCTCATCTTCCCGTTGATCCCGATATAGACGACGTCGTCGTAGCCGGAGAAGCCGAAATTCTTCATCAGCCGGATCTTCCGCGCCAGCGCGTCGTCCCCGGTCAGGACCGCTCCCCCCTCGAAGGTATTGAGGAACTTTGTCGCGTGAAAGCTCAGTATCTCCGCATCGCCGAACTGCCCGATCATGCGCCCCTGATGCGAGCACCCGAACGCGTGCGCCGCGTCGAACAGGAGGCGGAGCCGGCGGCGGCGCGCGATCCCGGTCAGCGCCTCGACGTCGCACGGGCGCCCCCACAAGTGGACCCCGATGATCCCGGTCGTCCGGGGCGTGATCATCTCCTCGACGCGCGCGTGGGCAAATGTGAAGGTCTCGGGTTGGATGTCGCAGAAGACCGGCGTGATCTCCTGCCACTGCAGCGCGTGCGCCGTCGCCACGAAGGTGAACGACGGGACGATGACCTCCCCCGTGAGGCCGAGGGCCCGCGTAGCGATCTCGAGCGCAACCGTCCCGTTGCACATCGAGATGCAGTGCTTCACGCCCAGCGAGTCCGCGACCCGCCGCTCGAACTCCTGGACGTAGGGGCCGTTGTTGGTAAGCCACTTTCTGTCGATGAGGTCGTTGATCCTGGCGAGCAGACGTTCCCTGTCCCCTATGTTCGGACGCCCGACGTACAACTTCTCCCGGAACGCCGGGGGGGCGCCGAAGATCGCAAGGTCGTCGATTCCTCCCTTCATGGCTCCACCGTTCCGCCGTTTCCCCCTTCCCTGTGCCATCCGCCGGCCCGGACTCTGATCACCTTTCCCGGCACGCCGACAACGGTGGAATCGGGCGGGACATCCGAGGTCACCGTGGTCCCCGCGCCGAGGATCGACCAGGCCCCGACGGTCTTCCTTTCGATTATATTGGCACCGGTTCCGGCGTTGCAGCCCTCGAGAAGCGAGACGTTTCCGGAGACGTGGACGCCGGGAGACAGGGTAACGAAATCCTCGAGGACGGAATCATGGCCGATCGTGCAGGCGAGGTTTACATGCACGTGATTCCCGATGCGGATCCGGTTCGTCAGAATGCATCCCGCGGTGATGATCGTTCCTTCCCCGATGGACACCCATCGCGTCAGGATGGCGCCCGGATGAGTGACGCTGAAGAAACGCACTCCCAGGCGCTTCGCCCGGTCGACCAGCCGAAAGCGGAGTTCGGGAGCGCCGACGCCGCAGATCGCCGTCGTTTCCTCCCGGTGCGCCTCGAGCCAATCGAAGCCGCCGAGGACCGGCTTGTCGTTAACGAGAGCGCCCGGCTCCGCATATCGGGAGTCGACGATGAAACCGAGAAAATCGTAGGAGGGCTTGACCCGGTTGACCGCATCGATGATGTCCAAGGCCTCCCGCGCAAACCCCCCCGCCCCGATGATCACAACCCTCTGCATGCCCCCCGTTTCCCCTTTCCGCCGGTTCGCGTTCCCGCCGGCGTCACGCCATGTCCGCAAGGTATCCCATCCACCGCTTCCATGGCAGCCAAACTTCTCCCCCTCGTTCGCGGTGCTTCCCCTCCCTCCCCGTCACGCCTTCGATACCGCGTAGAGGACGCTCCGTTCCGTGATCCCGTGCCTTCGAAACGCCTCCCGTCCGAAATGCCCGATCCCCAGAGGCTCGACCTTGAAGCCGGCGTTGGCGACCCGTTCCAGGAAGCCGTCCCCGGAATATGCCCGCACGTGGTCGTTCTGCCCGAAGCGGCGCCACCGCTCCCCTTCGTCCGTTGCGGCGGGATCCTCGTCCACCTGCGTCAGCGACAGGAAGATGGGGACCATCAGCACGCCGACCCCCCCCGGCCTCAGTATGCGATGCAGCTCCGAAAGAGCCTTCCCGTCGTCCAGGACATGCTCAAGCACGTGGGAGCAGACGAAGACGTCGAAGGACCCGTCGGAGTACCCCCGCATGTCCGAAATGTCCACGGCATCGTCGACGCCTTCCATCGCGATGTCCGCCGTGCGGAGGCACACGCCGGGAAAGGAGCGGAGGAAGCCGGAGAGGGGGCGGGACGGCGCAAACTCGATGACGGCGCACGACCCGCCCCCGGCAACGGCGGGAAGTCTCTCCGCGAGGAACAGCGAGATCAGGCGATCCCTGTCGGAAGCGCCGCACCCGGGACAGGAGTAATCCGGGACGTTGAGAGTCTCCGCATCGTCCAGCGTCAGGCGGGAGCCGTGCCGCCTCAGGTTTTCCTCGTGGAATGCCGGCAGGGGGAGAAACCGGCGGAAGGAACCGTGGCATATGGGGCACCGGAGGCCGCGGCGCCGCTCGGCGAAGGCCTCCCGGATCCCGCCGAGGATTTTCATGCGCCCGGTCCCCCGGCCGGCTCCGGGGCGTACCTCAAGCGGGCTCCAGCGTCCAGGTCAGCGCGGGGCGTACGACGCCGACCCACTTCCCGAACCAGCCGCCGGGCCTTTCCGTGTCGTGGATCTCGAAGACGGCCAGGTTGTCCGCGTCGAGCAGCGGCACGGACTGCTCCCGCACCACCAGCACCCTCACCCGGTACCTCCCGTCGTTGAGGAAGTTCCCGGGGATTCGGCAGACGGCCCGGAACCGTCCCCGCGGAAGGCGGCGGGAGTCGGACACGCTGTTGAAGACGCAAACGTCCTGCTGGTCGTACACCACCATGCTCATGTTCAGGGGGGATCCGTCCACGTAGTTCCAGCACTCGAACGCCACCCGGACCGGCGTCTCGACGGTCATCGGCGCGCAAGGATCCTCCCCTTCCGGCGAGACCTCCACACGGCACAGCCGGACCGACTCGTTCCCCGGCGCGACCCCAAGGTCGTCCCAGCTGCGGCTCATCAGGATCTCGTTGTTCCTCTCGAGGTACGCCCCGACCACCCTCGCCGATTCGCCGTCCTCGACGATTCCACCGCCGTCGATCCAGAGGACGCGGGAGCATAGGCTCTGGACCGCCGTCATGTTGTGGCTTACGAAGATCACCGTCCTCCCCTCCCGGGTCGCACTCCCCATCCTTCCGAGGCACTTCCTCTGGAACTGGACGTCCCCGACCGCGAGCACCTCGTCCACGAGGAGGATCTCCGGCTCCAGGTGGGCCGCGACGGCGAAGGCCAGCCGCACGTACATTCCCGACGAATAATGCTTCACGGGGGTGTCCAGGAACTTCTCCAGCTCGGAGAACGCCACGATCTCGTCGAACTTCCGCGCGATTTCCCCCCTGCCCATCCCGAGGATGGCGCCGTTCAGGAAGATATTCTCCCTGCCGGTCAGTTCCGGATGGAAGCCGGTGCCGACCTCCAGCAGGCTGCTCACCCTCCCGGCAAGTTCCACGCGACCTTCCGTCGGCTCCGTGACCCTCGAGAGGATCTTCAGGAGGGTCGATTTCCCGGCGCCGTTCCGACCGACGACGCCGACGACCTCTCCCGCGTTGACGCAGAAACTTACGTCCCGGAGCGCCCAGAGGAGGTCCTCCTCCGGGGCCGTCCCCCCGAGCCTGCGGAGCCGTCGGAACGGCGCGCGAAGGGAGTTCGAGACCATCTCGCGGAAGGTCGCGTTGGCGGCCGGTCGGCTGCCGAGCGCGTACCGTTTCGATAGGTGTTCCGCCCGAATCGCCTGCATGCCTTCCCCCGGCGGAGATGTCCCGCCCCAACCGCCCTCAGATTATATCGGCAAACCGGCGTTCCGCTTTTTCAAAATAGGCGATGCCAAGGAGGAAGAGGAGAACCGCCCACGCGCAGGAGACGGCGAGAGCGGGCAGGTCGAACGGCCTCCCCAGGAACGCGGAGCGGAATCCCCCGATCAACCCGGATAGCGGGTTGAGGTGAAGGACCCACCTCCACCGTTCCGGCACGAGGGTGGCCGGGTACACCACGGGCGTGGCGAACATCCACACCTGGAGCAGGAACGGGATCACGTGACGGAAATCGCGGTAGGAGACGACGAGGGCGGAGAGAAAGATCCCGACCCCGAGGGCCGTGATGGCGACCGCGCCCAGGAGGAACGGCGCCGCCAGCAGGCTCGCGGACCATCCCGTTCCAAGGATCAGAAGGAGCAGCAGGAGGAGGACGGTGGAGATGCAGAAATCGACCAACCCGGCCCCCACGGAAGCAAAGGGGATGACGAGCCGGGGGAAATAGACCTTTCCGATGAGACCCGAGGAGTTGACGAGCGAGTTGCCGGAGGCGCTGACGGCGTTCGCGAAGAATGTCCACGGGAGGAGGGCGGAGAAGACATAGACGGCGTACGGGTACCCTTCCGAGGGAATCTTCACCAGGGTCCCGAACACCAGCGTGAACATCCCCGTCGTGGCGACCGCCTGCAGGACGACCCACGCCGCGCCCAACACCGTCTGGCTGTAGCGTACCTTGATGTCCCGGCGGATGAGTACCCCGAGAAGCTCCCGGTACTCCCAGAGACTTTTGATGTCGAACGCCAGCCAGCCCCTGGAAGGCTCGATGACGATCCTCGATCTCTCCGCCAAGCCGCCTGTCCCCTTTGCCGTGTCTTCAGCCACCGAAGATGGTAGCAGATTTTCGCCGGCCGGCGTTGACGCCCGCGTTCGAATCGGGGACACTTCCTAAGGTGCGAGGTTTTGAACATGGGATCTCCCGGACAGACCCGGCCGCAGCGGATCGTCTATCTCCTCCCGAACCTCGAGGCCGGGGGGACCGAGCGGCACGTGCTTCACCTGGCGCAGAGGGTGGACCCCGCCCGGTTTTCCCTCTCCCTCGTGACGGTCGCCGGAGGGGGTTCGTTGCGCGACGCCTTCGCGGAGAAGATCCCGGTATCGGTCATGGGGGACCCGGCGAGGGGACGGCGGTTCCGGAAGAGCTATCTCGAGCAGCTGGTGACGCTGACGGCACTGACTCGCCTGTTGCGGGAACGGAAGCCGGACATCGTGCACGCCTACCTCCCCGCCGCCAACGTGCTCGGGCCGGTCGCGGCGCGGCTTGCGGGAGTGCCCCGGGTGATCGTCAGCAAGCGCGCGATGGCGGAATACAAGGCGGCGTATCCGCTCCTGCGGAGGGTGGAGCCGCTGGGGAACCGGCTGGCGGACGTCATCCTCGTGAATTCCGACGCGGTGCGACGGGATGTGGAACGGACGGAGCGGCACTGGGGGGGAAAGTTCCGGAAGATCTACAACGGCGTCGGGCCGATCGAACCGTGGGCGCCGGACGAGGCGACGGCGTTCCGGCGGCGCGAGGGGATCCCCGCCGATGCGCCCGTCGCCCTTTGCGTATCCAACTTCTACCCGTACAAGGGGCACGAGGAACTGGTGGAGGCCGCCGCGCGTGTCGTGCCGATGTTCCCGAACGTCATCTTCCTGCTGGTCGGAAGGGATTCCGGGACGATGGAGGCGACGAGGGCGCGTGTCCGGGAACGGGGGATCGGGGGATCGGTCCGCATCGTCGGCGGCCGGACGGACGTGCCGGACATCCTCCGGGCCTCGGATCTCTTCGTCCACCCTTCCCGCGAGGAGGGGTTCTCCAACGCGATCCTGGAGGCGATGGCGGCGGGGCTTCCCGTAGTGGCGTGCGACGTCGGCGGAAATCCGGAGGCGGTCGTCGACGGGGGGACGGGGCGCTTGGTGCCGTCGCGGAATGCGGCGGCGTTCGCCTCCGCGGTTGCGGAGCTGCTTGCCGATCCGGGGAAACGGAAGGCCATGGGCGAGGCGGGGAGGCTTCGCGCCGCCGAACGGTTCTCGCTCGATCGGATGGTGGGGGAAATGGAATCCCTCTACGAGTCGCTGGCGCGGGGGGGGCGGTAGCCGTGTGCGGGATCGCCGGCTTCCTTTCCACCGGGCCCGCCAGGCCGGGCGAGGGAGTGCTGCGCGCGATGGGGGATGCGTTGGCGCACCGCGGGCCGGACGCCTCCGGGACGCATCTCTCTCCCGACGGAAGGGTGGGGCTTTCCCACCGGAGGCTGTCGATCCTCGACCTCTCCCCCGCCGGGGCGCAGCCGATGGTCTCCGCGGACGGGTCGCTCGTCCTCTCCTTCAACGGGGAGGTGTACAACTTCCGGGAGCTCCGGGAGGAATTGACCGTGCGCGGGCACACGTTCCGCGGGGGATCCGACACGGAGGTGATGCTGGCGGCATTCCGCGAATGGGGCGTAGACGCCGCGGTGCGTCGGTTCATCGGCATGTTCGCCTTCGCGCTGTTGGATTCGGGGACACGGACGCTGTACCTCGTCCGCGACCGGCTCGGGATCAAGCCCCTCTACCTTGCGCGCCTGCCGGGGTTGCTGCTCTTCGCCTCCGAACTGAAAGCGCTCCTCGCGTACCCGGACTTCCCGCGGGAGGTGGACCGGGCCGCCCTGC
>Ga0137460_1000012_pt1 | contig 9772 bp, 6 predicted proteins | sample EasRivERMGT723_2_FD_102307 | JGI IMG/M metagenome (GOLD analysis project Ga0137460, IMG submission 102307) | Soil microbial communities from meander-bound floodplain in the East River, Colorado, USA - East River MetaG ERMGT723_2 | ecosystem: Environmental > Terrestrial > Soil > Floodplain ...
ATTTTATTCCGGCAGTTCTCACCCCGCCCCCGGCGGGTCTCTTTATTCTTTAAGCTCTAGCTCTAGCTCTAGCTCTTCTTCGGTCACTTCATTCCGAAGTTCTCACTCCCCCCTCTGGGGGGGGGTCTAGTGTACCTTTTTTAGATATCCCCACGCCTGTTCTCGGAAGAACAGGCTCTTCAATGTTCAGGAGTTCTTCAGCTCTCCGGTCTGCTGTCAGTTTATTCAGCAGTTCATTACCCCACCCGGGGGGAAGGTTTAAATTAAAATCGGTCTTTCAATCCAATTATGTCGCTATCGCTCGTTCTATGGTATGCGCTTTCAGAATTGCGCGGCTTGCAATGCTTGCGCCAGTAATGTCCGCCAGGCTGTCTACACTACGTTTCGCTCAGCCCTTGCTTGTCTTAATTGTTTAATTAACTGGCACACTCATTGCTGATATGCAGTCAAAAAAGTTTATACCGCTCCATACTTTCAGCTTATAAGGTAGGGCTTTCAGCCATCTTTTCACCACAATGCCGCGTTACACTTGCACCCTTCGGGCAGTCGCAATTCAGTATCCGGTCTAACTTGTGGTTGTCTTATCTTGTAGAAAAAAGCACCGCTTCACTTCATCTTAACCGGTCATAACGCTTTCAAGGACGCACAGGTAAAGTTAAACCAGTTGGAAGTGCTAATTTCATGCTTTTATTCAACCCTTTTGTAGTCAAGTTTTTATACAATGCAGTCGTAATCATGGCTTGTGTTGCTGATAGTTCACCATTTTAATTGTGCAAAACCGTGATATCTTATTCTTTTTAGTCGCAAACAAACGCTCCATAACAGCGGTTCGGTCGTTTTATGCAGTCGCATCCATCTTGCCAACGACCAAACACGCCGATATTCCACTCTCCGCTTGCAATCGTTTGCAGGCTCGACTATTAAGTTTAAAAACCATTGCATGACCTTTCGCGCCCTGAAAAGTATAATTTCGGTCACGCTCCAGGTCACCGCTCCGTTCTTTGCTTAATTATTTTGTGGTCAGTCTTTTAATCTGATTCTTTCCAACAATAACCTTTCAGGTTCGACTCTGGTTGTTTTAAGGCTAAAGCCTTTGTATATTTAGTTCTGGTTCGCCTTGCAGGCTCTACAATCAATAATGCAGTCATCAAAGGTGCAGTCGGCTTTTCAGGACAAAGCCTCCTCTAATAGCCCACAGACTTCGTTTAATGCAGTCTTAATAGGTGCAGTCGCTGCGCTCCTTAATAACCTGAAGGTTCGAATATGCAGTCTTGAGAGGTGTGATCGCTTCCAGCTCATTTTAATAAACCTGAAGGTTTCGCCGATATGCAGTCTTAAAGGTGCAACTGGCTTTTCAGCCAGCTCAATAACCTGAAGGTTTCGATTCTTGCGGTAGGGCTAAAGCCCGTTTTTATAGTTTTGGTTCGGGCTGTCGCCCTCTAATGGTACGGTTGCTTTTCAGCAACCTCAAATGGTTCGGCTTATTAAAGCCTCTTTTCATTCAATGGCTATCCGGGTGTCTTTTTTGCAGGTGAGTTCTTTAGAGCGAACGACCAGCAGGTGGGATCTTTAGTCACGCCTGTCCTTGAAGAACGCTTCCGTTCGGGCTGGTTCTCTCATAACTTCTTTCACCAGGCCTCACTTCAGCGGCTGCTCTTTAATGTTCAGTAGGATGCTTACCCGCAGCGCATTCACCGGCTAAACCACAATCCATTGTTGAAAGCCTTTCCGCTCCAAAAAGCGATATATGTGTACGCCCCTCCCCCTTTAAATCCCCCCACACCCTTCTTTTCTTTTAAAAGCGGTAGTTCCGTCCGCCCACTTCGTTCATCAGATAGACTGTTCAAAAATCACAGTTTAAATGCAGTCATAGTCCTCGTGCGTCCGGTTACAAAGGGGGATTATGGGCTGGAAGACAGTCCATTGTTCTACATTTTGCAACCTGGTGCTAACCTAAAGCGCAAAACCCACAATGGCCTGAAAGCTTTTTTCCGCTCCAAGGCAATATTATTATAGCTTCTTGAATAAACCCAAAGGGTTTCGGAATGCAGTCTATAAAGGCGCAGTCGCTACCGCTCTTTAATAACCTGAAGGTTCGAATGAACTCTGTAGGTACGGCTTACGCCGATTATTATAGTTTTTGCAAAAGGCTGGTCAGCCTTTCACGGTACGGCGCTTTTAAGTGCCTTTCACGGTTCGGCATAATGAATATGCCTCTAATGGTTCGGGTGTTTTCAAACACCCTCATGCTACTCAACCTGAAGGTTTCTATAAAGATACTTTAGGAAGGGCTAAAGCCCGTTATTATAGTTCTGGTTCGTGCTGCGCACTCTAATGGTACGGCAACCTTCGTTGCCTTAAATGAAAAAGGCTGGATTACCAGCCTTTCTAATCGTTCTCTGTAGGCAGTCTTACTTATCTTTTTGTGCCTTCCACCTTGCAAGTATGTTGTCATACTGTGCAGCTAAAGCGGCATCCCTGAAAGCTTCATTCCGGAACGTAACCATATCGTTCATAAGAAAAGCAGCATATGCGTTCTCTCTGTCCAAAGACTCATACCGTTGAATAATTTTGTGAGTGAGCTCGCGTTGCAGCCGGATGGATTCATCCAGCCGGTCTAACTTCCGGAATAACTCGAATGTCTGGGCGCGGGCAAAAATCAGTACCAAGATAACCAACATGACCATTGTAAAACAAATCATCGAATAACCAACCATTGCAGACCTCCTTAATAATTTATTCTGTGACATCACTCTTTTCGTATAGTCTTCTCAAGTCTTCAGGATTCAACTTTTCTCCAGACTTTAAGGTGTTGTCTATATCTCTCATTTTCATCCACCCTTCATCTTCAACTTCACATAATATGTAATCATTCATTCTGCTTTTAATCCGAACGGCCGGGTTTCCACCCCAAATACTCCACGGCTCCGTTATACTGCGCGTTACCACACTGCCGGCACCTATTACAACTCCTGTAGCTACCATCCTACACCCGGGCAGAATCAGGCTCTCATATATCCAGACATCATCCATTATAACCTTGTCCAAGGGAATTGTAAACGCTTCTCCCATCCGAGCCTGCCGATCCAAAAGGATTTCTGTGCTCGCTATATCATGCTTGTGCGTCCATACCTTGACTCCGGCAGCGATATACGAACTTGGACCAATGAACATACTACCCGTCATATCAAGGATACAACCCCTGCTTATCAAGCATCTATAGTTTTCCTTAACTGTCATCACATATAAATCTCCACGGTACCCGTGGTCAGCATGCGGGTAATACATTACTTGCCCGACCACTTTCTCGAATTCTGATTTTGACATCATGATGAAATCCTTGTGCGATGTACAATAATTATTTGGAACAAGGCTTAAGTTTTTCTACATATTTTTTGTGTAATGGATGTATCGAGCATTCTTCGCCTATACATTTACGGACATATCCACACTTCTTTTCGCCAGCAAAATCGCAAATTTCAGGCTTGACATCACCTTGCTCTTTAGTGTCCAGTGGGCGCTCTTTAAGAACACAACATTCGCGGGACAGTAGGTCGTTGAAGCAAATCAGGCAATAGTTAACGCCATTTTCAGGCGTGAAGCCAGTAAGCGTCACATTGATATTACGCTCGCCGACATCACCATGCTTTGAACAAAATATAAATTTCCTTTCCTTGCGCCCGCCTATCATTTTAAAAAGGCGAGCAATTTTGTACAACAGACTATATAGCCCGAAGTTGCCACATACGAACAAATTCATTCCAAAAAACACGGGAATCCTCCTTTGTTGTCGAGCCAGGACAATAAGTCTTGCAAAAGAAAATCCACACTTCCTCAAATTGTGGCAATTTTGGGCTTGATGTGTTGGTTGACATTTTGAAAATTACAATATTTCCTTTTGCGAACGGGTTTAATCTTTCCATCTTCGAGAAATTTCTACACTTACGTGATGTGGCACCCAATTGTGCCCAGGAACTGGCCCGGCACCAGGCATACTTTCATGCACCGCACTAACGTGCGACCGTTCACAATTTTCAGAACAGTACCAGCAGTTCGTCCAGCCCCGTTTCAGATTACCAGTACCGCCACATTTTACACATTTCTCTTCCATAAATAGTCTCTAGTGAGCAAACTATAAATCAAAAATTTTTAATATGTCCAACCAACGTCCGTTAAATGGATTCCAGTTTCGCTATAACCGCATTAATATCCCTTATCATTTCACGGTTAGTTATAACTTTAAAATACTCGCAACCATTACGCATTGCTTTCAAATCAGAATAGGCACTCCGTCTATATTGAATGTTTGGTTTTTCAAAAAGTATTGGTATTTCTGTGTTTTCATTATTGTTATATATTTCGACATGCTCTGGGTGGATTAATGGTTCAAAGGAGCAACGGATGGAAGGGTAATTATTCGCTGCAAAAGAATTAAGAATGGCATTAAAAACTACTTCGATACCCCTGCATGGAACTGCCATACCAATTTGTTTTCTGACACTTTCTTTTGACCCTTGAAATATAAAATTATCCGGAAATGTTTGTAATCTGGCTCGTTCTCTATTTGTTAAGGCACGATGTTCTTTCCAATGATACATGTGTGTACCACCACCACCGCTACCAGTAACAGTGTAAGCTGGTTTTTTGGGGTCGAGTCTTTTGTATATTTGACTTATTCTTGCACCCTTAATATTAAGTTGAAGGTGTGCAGGTAGATTAGCAGTAAAAACATTTTCTCCTGGTTTAATTAATTTTAGTCGTTCGATAACATCATGTGATTGTTTTGTAAATTCATTGTTAGGTGCATTGGGGAGAATTGGGGGAACATCGATAGCTGTTTTACAAGAAACATCAATATTTTCAAAAAGTGTAGGAGATGGAACATTAAAAACAGTTTTTATATCTTTTCTTATTCCAACAATAATTATCCTTTGTCGTGCTTGCGGCACGCCATACTTGTCAAATTTGTACAGGTGAGGGTAAACCGAATACCCGGCATTAAACAATTCGTTCAATATTGTTTTTAATGCATTGCCTTCGTTAGAATTTTTAAGACCGCCAACATTTTCTGCTAAAAACCATTTCGGTTGGCACATTTTTAAGACTTTGATACCATACATATAAAGTGGGCCAAAAATGCCATTCATGCCTTTTTGCTCGCCAACTATACTAAAGTCATTGCATGGAAAACCAAATGCCAGAGCATCGATCGGCGAAATTTTCTTTAATTTAGAAAGGTCAAGTTTTCTAATATCTTTGCAAATTACAGTTTCCGGTTGGTTCGGAGCTATATTTGTCTGGTAAGTAAGACAGGTATCTTTGTCATAATCAGTAGCCCAAGCATGTCCAACTGAAAATGCTGTATCACGGTTTTCGGCATGAGCATTTAACGCGCCTACAGCGATACCGCCGGGGCCGGAAAAAAGCTCGCCAAGTTTAAATATAGTCTTATTTTTCATATAGTTATCCCTTATCTGAATAAGTTATTATAAAAGAAATATACATTGTGTGTTCTTTAGTTTATGCTTATGCCGCCACGACGGCGGCTTGTTTTCTCTCGGCGCGATCTTCTCTTTCTTTTTTCCTCGGCTGCATCTATCAATTAATTGTGTTATGCAAATTGCAACCAACGTTTGACAAATGTGTGAAGTGCTCACAACGCACACTTACAACATCAACGCCACATTGTGAGCATTTTACACTTTGTTTGTTGGTTGTCTGTTGAGCGAGTACTGCGGCTTTCAGAGTTTGCAACGCCTCGTGATGACGATGTTGCCCCGACTTAATAACTAACTGTTCGAGAGTGTGTACTGCGTATTGTTTATCCACTTGCAAAACTCCTATCATTTATAGCCCAATTGAATACAATGTCAAGTATGTTGCTGTGTACTCATGGCAACATACGGGTGTTAGACGCTGGCCGGTTTTTCTTCAATATTATCCAGCCGCGCGTCTTCTGCCTTTTTTATTACTCCGTATTCAGGCTTTCCTTCAATCGGAAAGTTGTTGTGAAATTGCTTAACTAAAAATTCAGAACATTCTATCACATTGTCATTTCCGACTCCATCACCAAACTTGATATGGCCTGCCTTTGGACAGGTAGGAATAGAAAGCTGGCAATAATTACACAAATTATCTTTGCTGCTTAATGTTGCTACTACTCGCATTTTTTCCTTCTTTCTGCGCGGCCTATAATTCAAAAGAAAAATTCGCTCACATTTTTTTGAGCAAACCAGTACAATTCTTTATATTTCAGTTGGTTGTTTTCTTGACTAATGATTGCTGCCGTTTTCAAACCCAATTAAAATAAAGGAGGAAAGACTTGCGTCCTTCCTCCCTCACTAAAACCCCATTACATATCACTCACAAATAATATAATCAATTCTCCAATGATGTGAGACATTCTTCATCAGCTAAAGACCCCAACGACAAATCGTCTGACTCTCCCTCCCAATAATAAAGCACCCCATCCTTGATATCATACTCTAACTTCTTGACCGGCTTCTTAACTTCCTGCTCCTTCGGTTTCCATAACAGCCATATCTTGTCATTCTTGGCACCAACTTCGTCCCCATCCACAAGGTTCTCTCGAACCAGACTTGCCGACTTCTTCTCCTTGATCTCAACCTCTCGCCAAATATAACGGCCGCTATACTTCTTACCATGGAGCACCATTTCAAGGAACCCCGGCTTACGTCTTATATACTCGTAAGTCCCCTCGTCAATCTTGACCATCCATGCGTCAAGATTCTTCGTCGGGTTTCCTTCCTCGCCCGGCTTAATTTTTTTCTTATCAACATCCATCCACTTCGGATCATGATACTTCTTCTCAATACAACGCGTCTTGCGACCGCCTGTCTCCGTGTCAGGTTTGCTGAAACAAGTCCAACCCCACATCCTTTCTGTCTTCGGAGCACCGAATCTCAAATCATAATGAACCTTCTTACCCCAACCATGTTCCTGTAATACAAACTTGTTTCCCCACTTCCACTTCGCCAGGGACTCGATGTCCATATCGAACTCGACCGAAATGTTGGGGCCCGCAGGACCCGCAGGATCCACAATATACTCCACTGACCTGGCCATGTCTCCAAGCTTCGCGCTGATCGCTTCCTTGTCGGCATCCGACAAAGCCTCCCGGCTCAAGATATCAATATCGTTCTCGACCCGGCCCTTCTCGACGATCCCCCCCACCAACCACAGCGGCACCTTGATCGACAACGTCTTAAGCAACGGAAGGACACTCCCAAGCTCGATCGCTCCATGTACAGCCGACTCCTCCTTTGGTGTCCAGTCATCAGCAATCTTCTTGACCGTGCTTAACGGGTCTGGCAATTTTTTATCCGGACGCTTCGCAATCACCTTCGGCGCAAACCACGAATACCAGTCGGCCTTATCCTTCTCAACGTTGCGCCTGACGTAGTCTACACTCACCGTGATTACGTCGCCCTTACCGGCCTCTATCGCCGTCGCAAACGTCTCCCCGATCGACTGCTCATCCTTACCGCGGCCTATAGCGCATGAATACACGTTCCCGCCGCCGACCTTCTTGTCGACTTCCGTGACCTTGCAGTCCAGCTCGTATTGCTGCTTCCACTTCCAAAGCTTGTCACTGTCTGCCTTGATGTACCGGCCTTCGACATCCTTCACCATCGACCCTTCGCGCGTCTTACGATCCTTGATCGCGTAGATCAAACGGCCTTCCCCCTTCTTGTGATTCACGATCGCCACGGCCGTGGGATGAATCTGCTTGCCAAACTTGATCTGCTTATCCATTTCCTTACGACGGTAAACAAGTGACTTCGCGCTTATATCCTCTCCGGAAGACAACACCATGTCGAACGGCTTAAACTTGAATTCCTTGTCGTTGATCTCTCCCTCGTGTTTGGCATGAACCCAAGCCGACACGTCCTCATGGGTAAGCCGCTTACCGCCGCGCCAACGAGTCATTTCTCCGACAATAACGAAGTTGTCTGCCGACAGTGACTCCGCTTCCTTCACGATCCCGGAAAACTTATCGGCATAATTGTTACCTTCGTCACTGAACAAACCGACGACCTTGCCGTCTTTCTTATGAAGCTCCATCCAAATCCCATCGTATTTCGGCTCCACAAAGTACCGACCATCAGACATGTCCCTGAATGCCTCAAGTTTGAAGAACTCATTATTCACCGACCCCGACTTTTTTGGCTTCAACGGCCCGACCGGACGACCCGATTTGACCGAATATTCCTCCAACTTTGACAACGTACCTCCACATTCCGGGCATTGACAACCTTCGGATATTGACTCTTCTGTGAAGTACTCTGATTTACATAGCACGCACTCCTTGCGCTCTGTCCTTACCTCCGTTAGCTCCATGTCAATGTCGCAGTTACCACATGTCCGGCTATACTCTTTTACGTCCTTCCTCGCTTCTGACAACCTGCAACTCCGGCAAGTCCAAAAGCCCAATCCGTGCTCACTGGCCACAGCCAAGCCTTCGCCGACCGCTTCTTCATACATTTCCCCAGTCAACCCCGCATCATGTATTGCCTCAATGATGAGCTGCTCCTTCTCTTCCCTGTCAATGTCTTCACGCCCTGCTATCTCTAAAACGACTTGATAGACGGGCGTATCTTTAAAAAGAAGCGTCGCCTTCGGCTCGCTCACTCCATTCCCCTCATTTTCACTTATGGCAGGAGGGGGGCTCAATTCTGTATCTTTTGTATTCAGCGTGGGGGCGTCATTGCCTGTTTTTGGTATATTTTCGTTATTTAAATCTTTGGGTGGGTTTTCAGTGGGCGTTACGATTTCGTAACGTTTTTTCTCAATTTGGGAATTTTCTTCATTTTTAGTGGTAATTTCGCCGCTTTTTTCATTCCCATTTTGGGAATTTGCGGGGTTTTCGGTTAAATTTCCGTTATTTTCTTTGGTTGCATTCCCATTTTGGGAATTTTCGTTCACTTCTTTTTTGGGGGTCGCATTATTGCTACTATTTAGGTTGTTTCCTTCAGCAGCCGGTTTGGCAGATTCGTTTCTGGGCTGATTGGAGGCGGGGGTTTCTTGAGCATTTTGATTCTCTGTTGTTTGGATGGTGGGCGGCAGGCCTTCTTTTTCTGTTCCAAGGTTTTCCTCCTCTGGTTGTTTATTGAGATCGAGGCCGACATCAAGTAGTTGTTTTTCGAGCTCGATAGCGGCGGTTATTTCATCGTCTGAATACTCAATTTTGAGTGCTTCTGGATCGGCAGATAGGAGAGACTTTGTTTTCCGGAAAGCGCCTGCGAACACGTAGCTTGTCTCTGCAACTTCCTGAATTCCGTAAGGATACCAATAGCAAATCTGTCCAGTTTTCTCATCTTTTTGGCTTATAGTATGCTTACACTTTGTTACTCTACCGAAGAAACTTTGTGCGAAGGGGGTATGGCATATTGAGCACCGGGCTTCTTTGAACCAGTATGATATGCTACCTTCGGCCCATATACCGCCGTCTATTTTGCGTACAATTCCCTGACCTTCGTCATCGTTCATAAACCAGAAGGATTCTTGCATGACGTTACCGGCATACCCTGCCATCTTAAAAACATTCGAGTTGTAGACTCTGCCCCAGGGTGCTCTTCCTTCGACTTTGTGACCTACCATCATGGGTGTAGCGATACATTTTTTAGAGATTTCGGAAAGCGTTTTAACGCTTTTGCCGTTGAGGTCACCTTCGGGATGGATGGACATTTTTGTAGTGGGTTCTTCGCCGAGTATGATAATACTTCTGGTGATAACGTCTTCTTTTTTGAGG
>Ga0137460_1000013_pt1 | contig 9749 bp, 14 predicted proteins | sample EasRivERMGT723_2_FD_102307 | JGI IMG/M metagenome (GOLD analysis project Ga0137460, IMG submission 102307) | Soil microbial communities from meander-bound floodplain in the East River, Colorado, USA - East River MetaG ERMGT723_2 | ecosystem: Environmental > Terrestrial > Soil > Floodplain ...
CGACCGGCCTACGCAACGAACCTGAAATAGGCGTAAGATATATAAACATCTGGGACTTCGCACGATCAAGCACGTTCAATGTCGGTGTAACTCTCGAACTGGGAAGTACGATCCAACTGCGTAGCTGGGAACGGACGCAGGAAGATAAAGCCAACCGCACCCGCAATTACTGGCAAATTATCGCCAGTAGGGTAAAAATGCGCCAACTAAAGTGGCATGGCGTTACCGTTATCGATGCAACCGGCCTGGGAGACGTTGTAGACTCGTTCCTCAACTCAAACGATATCATCCCGATAAAACTCAACACTACCAACGAAGAGTCTGTAATAGAGTCTGGTATATCAACGCTGCAAGCCGGAGAAATTGGTCTGCCGCTCAACGACATCTTCCAAACTCTCAATGGCGAATACTGGTCCCTTAAAGACGAGCTCATGGACTTCGAACCCGACTCGAAAGACAAAATAATATGGGACTTCGTATGTGCCCTATTCATGGGCATATGGTACGCTAAAGGTCATTATATATCCAGTATGAAAAAAACTTCTCACACGCCACAAATTATACCACTTCTGAAAGGAATAAATCGCCATGAAATGGCTAACAGGTAAAAAGAAAACCAACCAGGACAGCTCACCCAAAGGCGCATTCGCTTCTTTGCCTTTCAAGGGTAGGAGTTCTAAAATATCAAAAATGGAAGTCTCTAAAAAAGACTTCGCAAAAATATTTACCAATTCCAATTCCAAATCTATTCCTCTCAATGGCCTGCTTACCGATAGCGCACCTTTCTACAAACAATTCTACCGACTCATTGCCAGATTCTACCCCATGGCATCCGATGCTGTATGGGTATGGAAATACCTTTGCTCAACAAAGCAGCACACAGATTATGAAGGAGGATCTGATACACAGAAAAACCTCGCCAAAGAACTCACATCACGACTCGATGCAAGAATTTCCCCACTCAAGTTCGTTCAAGGCGGCGGAATGGACTTCCTGCTCAACCAGTTCTTCGATTCTTTGTTCACTTTCGGAAGGTTCGCAGGTGAAATGATCCCCGACCCAAATCTCGAATCCATACTTGCCGTCAATGTTCTCGATCCATTCAAAGTAAAATTCGCAGACAATCCAGCAAGAACTCCACACATCTGCCGTGATAACTCACAAAACTACTTCCAAGCCAACGAAAACACTTTCTTTTATTATGGCCTCGACATGTCAAATGATAACCCATATGGCGCCGCTATGCTCGACTCCTGCTCATATCTCATGCAGGTAGCCGAAGAAATGATGGAAGATATGCGCCTATCTTCAGCCAACGCCGGCACCCCCAGGCTTCACATTAAAGTAAAACAACCAAGTCAATCCGAAGGCGAATCGATCGAAGATTACTCGAAACGCTGCTCTTCCTACTTCGAATCCTACATGTCCCAATTCCAGGAAATTGAAGCCGACGATAATTTCTACTCCTGGGATGATCTTACTATCGGATCTGTGGGTGGAAACAACAACCAAGGCTTCGTTTGGAAAATAAACCGCCAAGTCGTTGACGAAGAAATAGTTTCCGGATTTCACCTATACCCTTGGGTTCTGGCAAAATCATTCTCCACTACGAAAAACTGGGTCCGCTCTCAATTCGATCTCATTATGAGCCAGGTAGAATCCGTGCAGTCTGCCGCGAAAAGATTCTCCGAATGGATAAGAAACACTAACCTCAAGCTGGCAGGCATCAACGACACTACCGTTCACCATTCCTTCATCCCCGTCCGTGACCCGGCCAGAAAAGATATCGCAATAGCAGAATCTTTTGAAATAGCCAACGCCGAAAGAAAAACCCGCGACGGCTTCATCAGCCCCGACGACGCAGCCCGGGAACTTGGCTACGACAAAGCTTACGCAGCTGCTAAATTTCCGTACCCCCAACCCAAAGAAATCAAAACAGGAGAATAATACTTTTATGTCTTCTATCCTACTTTTCCCCGCAGCAAATTCCGTAGTCCAGCATACCGCCTTCCCAATCGCAGGACAGAACTTTGCATCAGTAAATAACTACCCGTTTGAACCTCAATATCTTTCTCATATCCATAATGCAGTCGTGCCGGGAACGCATCAAGACTCATATACAAAAGCATCCTTGCTGACTTTGAATTATGAAATAACCTCTCTTGATTTTATCTGCTCCTCAATTCACGGCGGCGCATGGCCAGGCATACTTTTCACCGTGGAACCTTTATTCATTGCCGGGGGCGTCACCACTTATGGAACAGCCCATCCACTAACTACCGCGTGGGCATGGTTTTCATACATCAGCTTAATTAACCCGGCAACCGGAAAACCATGGACAATTGCAGATGTAAATACAATTACCGCCATCGGCTTACGTTCTGTTACCATTGTAGCTTCAGCCTGTTATACAAACAATTTTTATGTAAAAGTAAATGCTTCCATTGCCGGGGAATACGTAACCAACTCAGAACCTTACCTATCGGATAATATCCAGGTAAACCAAGATTATTCCATTCTGGCTGACTCCCCAGCTTCAAGAAACCTTTTGAAATGTACAATTCCAAAAATACTATATAAGCTCCCATCCGGTGTGACCGGCTCTCTCGATGCGGAAGTATGGGACGAGACTAAACTACTAGCCAAAATGCCGGCCGCAACCAACGTCGCTGCCGGGAAAACTCTATTCAAACTTTCGTGCACATTGCCAGGTGGACAATTACTCGAAGGTGATCCGTTCTTTGCTAACATTCTTTCAAGGTGGGTTTAATGAACTTAAAAAAATTCCGGCTAAACTACCCCGTTATCCCCATCCTTGCAGTAGGATTTACAAGATCGGATACATTTATCGGCGGCGCTATACGATTTTTCCGTGGTGGATTTAAAGCCATCGGCGACAAATCGTTTTGCAATCACGCGTTTCTTGTCACCTCAAATCACGGCCAGAAATTTGCAACAGAAGAAACTCCGCAGGGACTCATGGAATTATCTCTTGAGCAATACGTAAAACCCAGTAATCGAATTGTTGCTATGTATTACTGGACGGGATGGGATGTTGACGACAGGAGAGAAGCAGCATTGAGCCATCTTGCCGAAATACGCAGGCGCATGCTGGAAAACAGCAGATACGATTTTATCGGCCTGTTGAAATTCGTTCCGATTTTAAAAAGGTTTGTTAAATTCGACGAGAAACGACAATTCTGTTCAGAAAATTGTGCATCGGTTTTAAAGAAATTCGGCGCATCGTTCATCAGCAAACCAGAGCTTGCACCCGATCAACTTTTAAAAGTAATGCAGAGTACCGCCGAGTGCTTTGCCGTTTTAGGATATTATCTATGAATAATCAACGCCCACCCCGCGGAACAATTTTATCCTTTCTTCCCCTGGATCTCATCCCGGAAGGTATGTTTGTCAAACGAAAAAATAACCGCTTTGTCGGAGCCATGCCCACAGGAGAGACCGGTCCGAAAGGCGATCAAGGCGACATCGGGCTTCAAGGCCCACAAGGCCCCAAAGGAGATGCGGGAGATACCGGCGCTACTGGCAATCAAGGTCTACAGGGGGAACATGGTTATACTGGCGACACCGGTCCACAGGGGGCAAAGGGCGATACTGGCGACCAGGGGATCCAAGGCATACAGGGTGCGCAGGGGTTGACTGGCAATACGGGGCCGCAGGGCGATCAAGGTATCCAAGGCGTCCAAGGAGAACCAGGCACCCAAGGCATTCAGGGAGTGAAGGGCGACACCGGAGATCCAGGAACTACAACATGGGCTGGGATAACAGACAAACCAACTGTATTTCCCCCTGACACTCACGGACACGCACCTTCTGAAATAACAGGAACAGCGGTCATTACAACAGACAGCAGGCTCTCAGATGCAAGAACCCCTACTTCTCACGCTCACTCTCCATCAGATGTTACCGGAACGGCTGTAATCACAAACGATAGTCGGTTATCCGATGCCCGTACCCCAACAACGCACGACCAGGCTATCAGTACGATTACCGGACTTCAAACCGCTCTTGACGGGAAGTCTGCAACCGGACACGGACATGCGATTGCTAATACGACCAACCTGCAAACGACTTTAGACGGGAAGTCATCTACTTCGCACGACCATTCTGGAGCGTACGAACCCGCCAACGCGAACATTCAAAACCATATTGCGTCAGGTCACGCCCCATCTAACGCGCAAAAAAACAGCGACATTACAAAAGGTGAGATAGAGGCAAAGTTGACCGGAGAAATAAGCTCACATACGCACGCAGGCGGAGCAGGCGGTAATGGCTACTGTATCCAAGGTTCAGCCGCCAATCAATCAACTACTACCGACAGCCAGACGCTATACTGGGGCAATATTCCATTAGCTCCGACAACCACGGCTGGCAATACGAGAATTTATATACCAAAAGCTGGCACGATAAAAGCGGCTTACGTGTTCGTCCATTCGGCTACGGCAGGAAGTGCAGAAAACTGGTCTATGAACATCCGAGTAAATAATTCCGCTGATACTTTAATACAGTCTTTGGCATCTTCATCTTCTCAACGGGTCTGGAGTAATGCGAGTTTAAGTGTTGTGGTTGCTTTAGGTGATTATATCGAAATCAAAGAAGTACAATCTGCCTGGGTAACCAATCCGGCAAATGTGCGCAGATCATTCATTTTGTATATAGAATAAAAAAACTACTCAAAGCAGCCGACTATATGTCTCACTTCCATTCACTTTGAATTATATTATTACTGTTAAGGAAGTCTCGCAAAGCTTTTATTCAAGATATGCTAACCTCTCAACAGGACATATCAGTTTAATCTTTCGGACTTCCTTCACTTTTTTTCAGCCGCCCTCTTTTCGCAAACCAAGGAGCAATATTTATGGGATCTAGAAATGTTACAGTGACAGATGAATACTTTAGTTCACCAACACCGGATGCCTCAAATGGCGCAATGTTTCAAGGCATGTCCAGGACGGCGCCAATAGAGGAACTAAAAGCTCAACAAAAAGTTACAGACTACCTTCTGTCGGTAATACGCCAAAGTGAAACATTTATCACGGTCGGGGATATCAAAACTTTCTTGGAGATTTCAACTGCATTTGTTGACATGAAGGTGAAAACCCTTAAATCAGACACAAAAAAAACAGTAACCTCGCCAGACCATTTTACTCCGCTTGAACTACTGAACGCAATAGGCACCGCAACGTTCGTCTACATTGTCTATCCTTACTCAATACAAAAACATAACCTTGCGAGTCACCATCTATATACAGGCGTACCATGGTACGTAGTTAAAGATAACAGTGATTACCTTTGCAAGGTACAAAGTAATACTTACGTTAAACTAACGGATATTCACAAAACATTCGAAGGAGCGGCAAAGGCATTCACAGCACTAGTAAGGTAAATTTAATATGATTACAATTGACGGCATATCTTATCCCTTTTGGAGCAAGTTCATCGACAATAAAGATGAATGGACCGGCGGGAAACTCTTCGAATATAACTACTCAACTATCATTAAAGATATCTCTCTGACAAAGGAGTCCAATGCAATTGTTTTCAGAGTCACCGGTGAAACCTTTAGTTGCGCTTTCAATATTGCCTATGGCGGGGTAGTACCTGGCAATAACGATTCGATTTCATTTTCAGCTTACTACTCAATGTCATTCAGAATAAAGAAGAATAAAGATGGTCTACGTCGATAAATTGCGCCGCTACAGCGGCAGATGGATAAACCCTATGTGGTGCCATATGTGGGCCGACACAGAAAAGGAAATGTTCGATATGGCAAAAAAAATCGGCTTGGACGTATCTGATTTAATGATTTCAAAACGCGGATTCAGGCACTTCGATCTGCAGCCGTCAAAAAGAAAACTTGCCTTAAGCCTGGGCACGTCAGAATCTTCACTAAAAAACGTTTTAAGAAATATGAGAAAGGCCCCGAACACGTACTAACACAATATGCAGTATTCGGTTGTAAACACATTGTTCGGGTTTGAGTACTGACCAGGGGTCTTTCTTTTTTTTGGAGAGTTCACTTTCATTATGGATAAATTACGCCCACGCCCCCCACGCCAATTTGTTAAGGGTAGCAAGTCTATCAAAAAGGCACTGCCTATCGGTTCAAGACTCCGCAGGCAATGCCCCGAGTGCGGAAATGACCTCGTATTGAGAATGTCAAAATCCTATGGTCTTTTCTACGGCTGTCTACGATATCCGAACTGTTCAGGCACCCACTCCGCTCACCAGAATACCGGACAGCCAATGGGAATACCAGCAAAAACCTTTGTCAAGAAAAAACGCATGCTTGCCCACAAAGCCTTCGATACCCTACTCTCTTCTAAAAAAAATATGCTCAAAAAAGACGCCTACGAATGGCTCGCAAATAAACTTGATATCAAACCAGAAAAATGCCACTTCGCTTTATTCGACGAACAAATGTGCGATCTAGCCATAGCTATCATCAAACAGGAGGTTTCATTTCAATGAAAAAACCGCCACCTACAATTTCTCCACTTCACTTCTTCCTGGCTGTTGTTGTAATCATCTTTGTCCTGGCCATCATGGCCATAGTCCTTAACTTCATAACCATTTTCCTATTTTAATTTTAGGTGTCCTATGGCTACTGTAACACGTTCATCTCAAGAAAAACACACAAGAGCCTACAACGACGGCCGCAGGCACGAAGGAACCTACTTCGCAGCCTACTCTTCACATCGATTTTGCCGACGTTGCAACGAGCCGTTCTCTGTTCATTCCGAAGATAAATACAAACCGGAGCACTGCATCCCATGTCTAATAAAAGTAACGATCTAACCTGGCTGTTAATCGTATTCTTGTACGCGTTCACCGCTTGCGGGACAATTACTATCTGTCACGTTTTCTGTAACTATGTTTTTAAAATCGGAGTATAATTTTTATGGACGAAACGCTCAAAACCACACTATTGACCTCTGCGGATACATTAGAATTAAAATGGCTGTTCGGGTCCGGAAAGATGCCTGCCTACAGCCTCTACATTTACGACGGCCTGCCTGACGATTATATCCTTTGGTTCGAAACCGAAATACTAATAACTAATTCATGGACTGATATATACGCCAGGCACAAAGCAGAAACGTATCTCGATCATTTAAAATCACGCTTCCTTTCGGTTTGCGAATGGATAGAAAAATTTTCAAATCTAATTCGGGCGCCTTTTGATGATGACTCTGATAGAGTTTGCTGTATGGTGGAAACAAAACAACAGTACGACAAGTGGAGCAAAAAAGACATTCTGATCCTGATCGAATCCTGGGGAAAAGCAGCCAACATGCTCTATTGCGCCGAACGCGACACCTTCAACTCATGCCCCGTTCTCAACCGCCCAAAGTACGAACCGCTCAACATGTACTACCTGTTAAGCCTTGAGTACCTGATGTGGTGCTTCGCTACTTTCGTCCAACCAAAGGATTCACATTTCACCGACCTATTATCCGTCTTGAACTCATACTTTATAAGGAAAAATTGAAATGCCAAAACCTTCAACCCATAGCATGAAAACCGTATCCTACAAAGAAATAATCAGAGACACCGGGTCCGCTATCCTTGTGAACGTTTTGGAGAAAGGAACGGCCTGGATGCCTAAAAAGGTAATCATAATACATCCAATGTCCAAAGAAATAATCCTGCCATACTGGCTCTTCCACCGATTAAAATGGAAATAGCATTTTGAAAAAAACAGCAAAACTCACCAAGGAACTTACTCTACAGGAAAAAATAGCAGACATTCGAGATGTTATTAAACACTATCCGGAAGACCATGTCGATCGCCTTAAAGCTGAAATTCAAATTAAAAACATGATTGCAAAACACATGGAAAAGGAAAGGAATTAATTATGTATCCAAGAACCAATTATGAAATGACCGAAGAAGATCTCAAAGAATTATTAGAGACGTGCCGTCCAATACCCTGCATCATGGTTGGCGGTTATGCATCACCGTCACAGCAGGATATGGCAAACGCTGCATGGAAAAAACTGGGGGAAAAATTGGGATAAATAAAAGCAGGGGCGTCTTGAGCTTTAACCATCCGCATTCTTTATAGCTGCCGGTTTCGGGTATTCACCAACTCAACCTTAAAGCACTTATTGAACGCACGCAACATGCGAGTCTTATTCTTATGCCACCTTCATCGAAAAACTTCAGCCTTAATGGTGGGCGCTTGTTAATCAATTACCTTTTATCTGTTCAACAATCACCTTCTCTTTTTTAAGTTACTTCTATTCTTCATTACAAACAACAGGGACACGTCTCGCTGGCAGTTTTAACGCAATCCCCATGATATTGTAGTTCCAATTTAAATAACTCTTATCATCCCCCATGCCCCTTCAAAAGGGAGTCGTGTTGTACTTTAAACTTTTTCAAACAAACACAAGAATCGTTCCGTAATTGTCCGCTCTTGAGCTTCGTTCCTCTACTGCCGCTTTCCTCGTTTATATTGAAATTAGATTATAAAGTTCCAAAATTTTTTACAATGGCAATCTTTAGCCCTTCCTCGTTAAACTCTACGCAGGCTCCTTCTGGCAGGCCGTTTATTCCACAGGCTCCATCCAGTTAAAAAAAATTCCTCCACCATGGCAGGCGTAGCGCAGCGTTCCTCTCCGTATGCAGTCCTATTCTTTTGTTTAACTCAATTTATTATAACCGCTCGTGCAATATGCAGTTAACTCCACTCTTAATTTTCGGGTTGTGTTTGTTCAAAAAAATGTTTTTTCTTGGGCAAATTTCATTTCAGCTTTTCAAAAGGGGTTCAAAATGTTTCAATTTCAAAATCTTGGCCAGGTCAGGCAGTTCTTGGGCGGGGTGGCTTCCTCGTTCGTCATCCCGTTCTCCAATTCGGCTCGGCGGTTCTTCAGGTTTCGGGCGGGGTCTCGCGGCGTTCTCTTTGTCCGTGGTGGCAAACAGTTTCGGGCGCTTGTCCGGGGTCGCGTGGTCTGCGTTGTTTTTCCGGGGTGGTTCTAAATGGTGCAAAAATTCATCAGCTTTTCAGGCTCCCGGCATCTCGCGCCGGGGTGCCTCTCTCTCCAGGTCGCAGGCCAGGTGCTGCAAAAACTCGGCCAGGCGGGCGCACCGCTTGCCACTGGCTGTTGTCCCTCCGGGCTAGATCTTTTTGTCCGGGTCTCCTGCGCGTCTCATTTTCCGCTGGTTGTTTTCCGGTCGCCGTCACAGGCGCCGCTTGCTCTCCGCGCTCGCACTCTCCGCATGGTGGCGCAGTCTGCCACGCTCTTTTCTTTTCCGGTTTCCGCAACTTTTGCACATTCCGGTTCTTGGCTTGCCGCTTTTTCAGCAGCGGCATCAGGTGTTCCCTGTTTCGTTTTTTTGCCGGGTGTCCCGGGGTCTGCCCTCCCTCTTTGTCGCGGCGTGGTGTCCTGGCAACCAGTGCAAATCTGCGGCGCCAATTTCTGGCAACCAGTCTGCAAAATCATTCAACAAGAATTGGAGTTTTAAATATGCCTTCTCTTTCGGCGGGTCAGCGCGGTCAACGCTTTTTAAAAGATTCCCCTGTGGTTCGTTTTCAGGAAATGCCTTTTTCAGAGCTTGGTGAAATTTACGAAGAACTACGCACTAACAGCTTCACTTCGATTTTTTTTGAGGCAGTCGCAGAAATCTATAACGAGCGGAACGAGTTTAATAACTATCAACTTTTAATCGAGGGTTAATTTTATGACGAAGTTTAAAAAGGCTCTTCAAGCGGCAGAAAAAGCAGC
>Ga0137460_1000014_pt1 | contig 9671 bp, 10 predicted proteins | sample EasRivERMGT723_2_FD_102307 | JGI IMG/M metagenome (GOLD analysis project Ga0137460, IMG submission 102307) | Soil microbial communities from meander-bound floodplain in the East River, Colorado, USA - East River MetaG ERMGT723_2 | ecosystem: Environmental > Terrestrial > Soil > Floodplain ...
TCCCCTCGGCGCGGGGATCCCCCGAAGGGTCTCCGCCAGCTCCGCGACGCCGTCCAGCTGTCCGTCCACGAGATCCCCCGTCGACACGAAGAGGTCCGGGTGTTCCCGGGCGACGATCGCCGCGACCTCCCTGGCCTTGCCGGTCCGGTGGACGAGACCGAGGTGGAGGTCGGTGATCTGCGCGATCCGCAGGGAGGGGACGGAGGCCGGGAGCTTGTCCGTGACGATGCGCACCCGGACGACCTCGATGCGGGACGCCTCGACGATCGCGTACGCCGACAGCGCGACGGCGAGCCCGGCGATGCAGAGAAACGCGGAGCGTCCCGCGAGCCCCCTCGCCGCGTTCGCGGCGATCCCGCCGCCGCCCATCGCCAACAGAGGCAGCCGGAGGAGTTCGGCGGAAAGGCTCAGGCAGACGAAGAAGAAGAGAAACCCCATCCAGAGGTAGCCGACGTGCGCGACGATCCGTGCCGCGCCTTCGGACCCGTGGCGGCTCAGCGAGTAGGTGAGGATCGGCGCGCACAGGAGGACCGCAAGGAGGAGGAGAAGGGCCAGGGTCGTCCCGGGACCGAGCGCCAGCGCCGATCTCGCCTTGAGAAGGGCGTAGGCGTGCAGGGAACCGTAGACCAGGAAGAACGAAAGCAGGAACAGGCTCATGGCGGATGTGCGATAATCAGCGGGTACGAGGACCGGTCCCGACGGAGGAGAGCGTGCCCACCTACGAATATAAATGCCCCGCGTGCGGGGAGTTCGAGAAGGAGCAGCGGATGTCCGATCCGCCGCTCAAGAAGTGCCCCCATTGCGGCAAGGCGGTCACCCGGCTGGTCGGCGGCGGCGGCGGCTTCGTGCTCAAGGGGGGGAACTGGGTCTCCAAGATGTCCTCTTCGGGGGAATCCGCCAAGAAGAAATCGGACCGGTTCATGAAGCAGACCGTGGGCGAGGTCGCCGAGGACATCGCGAAGCACTCCCGGACCCATTGACGGCGCTTATGGTAACGCGGTGAGCAGAACGGAGCGGGGGGCGCCCTGCGAAAGTTCGACCAGCTCCCCGTCCGCGAGGAGACGCCACCCGGGATCCGCGTCCAGCGGCTCGCTCGCGACGACCGCGAGCCGATCCCCGGATTTCAGGTACAGCGTGTAATACCCCCCGTTCCTGCGGAATCGGCGGAACGCGAAGAGCTCGTCTCCGGTGGCGATCAGCAGGTTCGCCGCGGAATATTCCCCCACCAGTTCGTGGTCGGAGAGAATCCCCCGAAGCGTTTCGGATAATCCGGCCAGCGTCCGCTCCACCCACCGGTCCTCGAGGAGTTCGAGGAAGACCACGGTATCGCTGACCTTGCGGGCATCTCCCTCCGCGCCGATCTTTCCGTAAAAGGTCCCGTTGTGGGCGAGGGTCACTCCCAGCGCCTGGAACGGGTGCGAATTCGCCGCGGACACGGTTTCCGGATTCGACGCGTACCGTACATGGCCGATGAACCGGTCGGTCACGGCGCGCATGCCGGAAAGGAGCGGGTCGGACGCGGCGGGATTCCCGCTTTTCACCATCCGGATCTCGTCCCCCGCGCGCCAGGCGACCCCCCACCCGTTCGGATGGTTCCCCCCCGGACGCTTCTCCCAGCCCGCGACGAGGTTCCCCGATTCGCAGAACCGCGCGAGGGAGGCGAGGTACGGCGCCACGTCCTGGGCCTCGACGGAGGCAAACGCGATCATCCGGCACATGCTTTTATTCTACTTCAGCGTGCGGAGATACGCGACGACGAGCCAGCGCTCCCTGGCGCTGAGGTCGGAGCGGAAGGGGGGCATCCCGCCCCGTCCGTGGGTGATCACGGCGAACAGGTCGCCGTCGGGGTGGTGCGCCCCGTGGCCGGCGGCGGAAATGTCGGCCGGGGTGGGGACGAACTTCTTCGCGACGGGACCGTCCCCCTTGCCGGACTCCCCGTGGCACGGCGCGCAGTAGATGCCGTACAGCTCCTTTCCCGCGAGGAGGGAGAATTCGGTCGTCTTCTCCGGATTCTTGAGGGCCGTCGCCTCCGGGGTCCCCGGCTTCGGGGTGTGCTCCAATCCTTTCGTCGGTACGGAGTCTTCCGGGGGGTGCCGGACCGGCGCCTCCTGCGACCGAAACGCCGGGCTCTCCCACATGTTCCGGTCGATCTTCTCGCATGCGGTGAAGGTCGTCACGGCTACGATCGCCGCGAACAGGACGCCGGGCAGACGGACCGGGAGGCTCACAGCTCCCCCTCCTCGGCCCGGACCGCCTCGCCGCCGGACGCGGTCATGGCGTCGATGGCGAGCCGCTCCTGGTCCCCGGTGTCCACCCTGGCGCACAGCGCGATCCTCCCCTCGTGGATGCGCCGGTCGAACACCTTCCTCCCGGACCGGAACGGCCCGAGGCCGATCGAACGGAACCCGAAAACGAGGGTGGCGATCAGCGCCGCGAACATCCCCCCCTCGAAGCTGACGATGATGGCGGGCGGCACCGTGTTGATCGGTTTCCCGGCGGTGATCATCGGGTAGACCTGGTAGGTGACGAGCGTGAGGGCGAGGCCTCCCAGCGCTCCGGCGAGCCAGAAGACGACCACGATCCAGGGGAACCGGATGGGGCGGCGGTCCCGGGTCACTGCCCCGTCGGGCAGCGGGACGGAGGAGATCGTCGTGACGTTTTCTTCCGGGAGGGGGAGGGACCGGAGCGCGTGCGCGGCCTGCGCCGCCTTCTCCACGCCGTTGAACAAACCGATGACGACCCGCGGTTCCCCGGCCATCACGTTTCCCTCCCCTCTTCCTTCCCTTCCCCGCTGACGACGGTGGAGAGATTCGCTCCCCCGATGGTCCGGTCGGTCGTATGGAAGAGCTGCTCCTTCACGTCGCTGATCGCCACCACGGGGAACAGCTTGGAGAAGATGACGTAGATCAGGGCGAACATCGCGATCGAGCCGACGATGAAGGAGATCTCCACCCACGTGGGGAAGTAGGATCCCCAGATGGAGGGGTCGTTCCTCCGCGCGAGGGAGGGGACGACGATCAGGACCCGTTCCGTGAACATCCCCACGTTGACGACGAGGGAGACGGCGAACATGGCCGGGATCGACTGCCGGACCCGTTTCAGGCAGAGCATCGGAAAGGGGATGAGAAAGTTGCACGCCACCAGCAACGAAAAGAGCGGCAGGTAGTGCCCGGAGTAGGAGCGGATCACTTCCCAGTCCTCGGGGAACCGGCTGTACCAGGCGGTGAGGTAGTCGGAGAAGTAGAAGTACCCCCAGACCAGCGTGAAGGTAAGGAGAAGCTTCCCCAGGTTGTCGAAGTGATCCGGAGTGAGCACCTTCTCCAGCCGGAATGCCTTGCGCAAGATGACCATCACCGAGATGACGCCCGCGATCCCCGAGTAGATCGCCCCCGCCACGAAGTAGGGGGCGAAGATCGTGCTGTGCCACATCGGGACCATCGCCATCGCGAAGTCCCAGCTCACGATGGAGTGGACGGAGACCGCCACCGGGATGATGATCACCGCGAAGAGCGTCGACGCCACGTGGTAGCGCCGCCACTCCTCGTGGGTCCCGCGGAATCCCGCGGCCAGGAAGGTGTAGAGCTTCTTCCTCCACCCCGCGGCGCGGTCCCTCGCGATGGCCAGGTCGGGGATCATCCCGAAGTAGAGGAAGAGGAGGCTCCCCGTGAGGTAGGTCGTGATGGCCACGGCGTCCCACAGGAGCGGGGAGCGGAAGTTCGGCCAGAGCTGGCGCGCGCTCGGATACGGGAGGATGTAGTAGAACCGCCAGTTCCTGCCCAGGTGCATCAGGGGGTAGAGGCCGCCCACCATCAGGGCCAGGGCGGTCATCGCCTCGGCCCCTCGCAGGACGGGCGCGCGCCATGTGGCCCGGGTGATCCGCAGGATCGCGGAGATGAGCGTCCCCGAGTGGGAGAGGCCGACCCAGAAGACGAAGAGGATGATCATCACCCCCCACATGACGGGGCGGTTGAGGCCGGTGACGCCGAGCCCGGTGAACATCATGTAGACGAAGGCGGCGACGGACGCAAGGACCACGAGGAGCAGCGCCCCCGTCCCCGCGTACCACCGTTTCGTCGCGGGGAGGTTCGACCGCGAGAGTTCGTCGTAGAGCTTCGACTCGTCCAGGCGGGAGAGGTGGTTTTCGCCCTTCATCGCCCCGGCGCCCTCATCTTCTTCAGGTACACGGTGCTCGGCTCGGTCCCCAGGTGCTCCATCAACCGGAAGCGGCGCGGGTCCTTCATCATCCGGGAAACGGCGCTCTCCGGGTCGTCCAGGTCGCCGAACCGGATCGCGCCCGGCGGGCAGGTCTGGGCGCAGGCGGGAAGGACTTCGCCGTCGCGGATCGGCCTGCCTTCCGAAAGGGCCGTTTCCTTCCCCCGCCGGATCCGCTGGATGCAGTAGCTGCACTTCTCCATCACGCCCCGGGACCGCACGGTGAGGTCGGGGTTGAGCTGCTCGTCCAGCGGCTTCTCCCTCTTGTAATCCCACCAGTTGAAGACCCGCACGGAGTAGGGGCAGTTGTTCCCGCAATACCGCGTCCCGATGCACCGGTTGTACACCATCGCGTTTACGTGGTCGTCCTCGTCGTGGTACGTGGCGTAGACCGGGCAGACGATCTCGCAGGGGGCCTTCTCGCAATGCATGCAGGGCGTCGCCACGAAGATCGCTCGCGTCTCGTCGTGCTCCTCCTTCCGGAAGTACCGGACCACGCGGATCCATTGCATCAGGCGGCCCTTCCCGGCCTCGGATTCGCCCACGGTGGGGGTGTTGTTCTCCGCCACGCAGGCGGCCACGCACGCCCCGCACCCCGTGCAGAGGTCCATGTCGATCACCATCGCCCACCGGCGTTTCATCTTGAAGCGGCCTCCGTCACAGGATGTTCTCGTAGAGCCATTGGCCCTCGGGATGGACCGTGCGGACCAGCGCCCCTTTCATCCTCGTCTTGACGAGGGAGACCCGCGTGGAATGCCGGGCGGGGGCTTTCGTGGCGCTCTCGACGGACGCGGGAAGGAGGGCGTACGGGTTCCCGCCCCGGTCCGCGGCGTACTTCCCGTACCGGGAATGGCCCTGGCCCAGCGGCATCGCCGCCACCCCTTCGGCGATCGCGGGGTGCAGGAAGACGAAGGCCTGGAGGGACCCGAAGGGCGAGGAGACGGTGACGCCGTCGCCGTCCGAAAGCCCGAGCGCTGCGGCGGTCTTCGGCCCCACCTCGACCCAGTTCCGCCAGACCGCGGTGGCGATCGGGTCGGGCAGTTCCTGCAGCCACGGCAGGTTCGCTCCACGCCCGTCGGAAAGGGCGCTGGAAGGATAGACGTGCAGGACGAGCGGGTACCGGGCGGGGTCCCCCGCAAACGCAGCCTCCGCCGCCTTCGGGAGAGCGGGGGATCCCTCCTTCGGCGCTCGCCGCGGCGCGTCCGCCTTCCCGGAGAAGATCCCCCCATTCTTGTGGGACTCTTCGAGGTCGATCCCCATCCCGGCGTACGCCTTGTCCAGGCACTCCCGGAAGCTTCCCCACGGCAGGGCGGCCGCGGCGGGCCCGCCGAGTTCCTTCGCCGCAGCGATCAGGACGTCGGGCATCGACCGGGTGTCCCGGAACGGCGCAACCACCGGCTGCCCCAAGGTGATCGCCTCCCCCCCGTGCCCTGCCGGGGCGATATCGTCCCCCCACTCCTCCAGGTAGGTCGGCGTGGGGAGGACAAGGTCCGACAGGGAGGTCGTCTCGTCGAGGAAGGAGGCGAAGGATACGATCGTTGGGACCTTGAGCAGCGCCTCCTCGAACTTGAGGGAGGGCGGCAGGGTGAACGCCGGGTTCGTCGCTCCGGACAGGAGGGCCATCCGGAACGCCCCTTTCCCCATCCTCTCCACCGCGTCGCGGAGCGCGGGATACCCGCTCTCGGCGGCGGGGAGCAGCAGCTTCGCCTCCGCCCCGAACGAAGCGAAGGCGGCGAGCCGGTCCGGGAAGGAGATCCCCCCCGGCTTCCCGACGTTTCCCGCCAGGAGGTTGAGGAGTCCGACGGCGGACAGGTTGAAGACGCCGTTGGTGCACGAGGCCGCCGCGTCTCCCGCCATTGCGAGTCCCGGCTGGTTGGAACCGAACTCCCGGGCCACGGCCTCGATGTCGGCGGCCGGTGCGCCGGTCTTTTTTCCCGCCGCCTCGGGGGTGAACTCCTTCAGCCCCGCATTCCAGAGCCTCCCGGCGGCCGCTGCCGCGGGGGTAAGCTTCTCCCTCACCATCACGTGGGCGATCCCCAGGGCGGCGTACCCTTCCGTCCCCGGCGCGACGGGGAGGAAGGCGTCGGCGCTTGCGGCCGTCATCGAGAGACGGGGCCCGAAATGGACGAACTTCCCGCGGACGGTCGGTCGCGCCGCCCGCATCCTTCCGTAGGCGTGCCCGAAATGGACCGGGGAGACCCCCGTTTCGAGAAAATCGCCGCTGAAGGAGAGGAGGTACCGCGTGCCGGCCAGGTCGTGCTCCGGCAGGTCCCGCACGCCGTAGACCGCCTCGTTGGCCGAAAGGTGCGCGTCCTGCCCGAAGGGGTCCCAGGCCACCCGGTGGGGGGAGCCGAAGGCCTTCATGAAGCGCGCGGAAACGAGGTTGCGGTGTCCCCGCATCGGGTCGGTGAGCATGAGGAGAGCGGTCGGCGCCTCGGCCCGGACGCTCGAAAGCCCGGTCATGAGGAGGCGCAGCGCCTCCTCCCACGGGATCTCCCGGAACTTCCCGGAGCCGCGCGGACCGTCGAGCTTGAGCGGTTTTCCCAGCCGCTCCGGGTGGTAGAGCGCCTGGAGCCCCGCCTGTCCGCGGGCGCACAGCTTCCCCCGGTTGACCGGGTGGAGCGGGTTCCCCTCGATCTTCTTCGCCCGCCCCTCGGAGTTCCGGACCACGATGCCGCACCCCGCCGGGCACTGGCGGCAGACGGAAGCGTACCAGAGCGACTCGCCGAGCGCGTAATTCTCGGGGGGGATCACGAAGGGGACGAGCGTCTTGGGCAGCCGTTCGCAGCCGCCGAAGAGGGCCGCGAAGGCCGTCGCCCCGCCGATCTTCAGGAAACCTCTCCGGTTCAGCATCGCGCCGCTCTCCTAGATGTGGCAGGTCCAGCAGTCGATGGAGACGCCCCGGCCGCGGTGGCACGCGAGGCACCACCCCATGCCGAACTCCTGCCGCTGGACGGCGATGTCGTCCTTGTCGATCCCCGGGTGGCAGGTGAGGCACGGGACCTTTCCGTAGGTCACCATCCGGAAGTGCGGGAAGTAGGTGTACTCCTGCAGCTCGGTTACCCGGACCCAGGGGATCGGTTTCTTATCCTTCCAGTACTGCGCGAGCTTCCTGATCTCCGGGCGGTCGGTGGCGATCGTCCGGTGGCACATCATGCACTTGGCGACGGACGGGATCCCAGCCGAGGCGGACTTCGCGGCGTAGACGTGGCAGAACCGGCAGTCGAGCTTGTAGTCGGTCACGTGGACCTTGTGGGTGTACCGGATCGGCTGCTCGGGGGGAGCGGCGGTGGAACGCGTCGGGGCGAGGACGGCCAGGGCAAGGGCCGCCAGGGCGAGAATGGAGGCGATGGCGTTACGCGTCAAGGGAGGCCCCCCTGGAACCTTTGTACACGACGGCGAGGAACAGGAGGAGGAGGCAGGCGAAGTCGATCGCCAGCGCGCCGGGGGAAAGCCGGACCACGGGGGCCAGGAAGACGTACCGCTCGAGCAGGATCCCCGACAGGATGGAGAGGGCCGCCGCGGAGACCACGTACGGGTTCGATTTCGCCCGGGTGGACAACAACGCCGGGAAGGGGATGAAGAAGAGGAGGAAGAGGACCGCGACGCAGAGCTCGCGCAGGGGGGACGCGGACAACCTCCGTGCGAGGAAGCCGACCTCCTCGGGGAGGTTCCCGTACCAGATGGTGAGATATTGGGCGAAGAACAGACCGGCCCACATGATGCTGAACCCGAACATCAGGATGGAGAGGTCCGAAAGGTCCGATCGGGATCCGCCGGCGCGGTCCGCGGGGGGAGCTCCGCGGAACAGGAGGCAGAGGAGGGCCGAGACGGCGAACCCCCCGTAGATCGACTCGATGAAGAAGTACCCGCCGAGGAGCGCGTTGACCCAGGGGTACTCGAGCGACATGACCAGGTCGAAGGCGGTAAGGGTCTGGGAGACGACGAAGACGAGGAGGTACCAGGCGGCGCGGGACTTCGTCCCTTCCCCGTCGGCGGGGGCGGCGGCGAACCGCCGGGCCGTGACGTAGGCGAGCAGCAGGAAGGCGAGGTTGCGGCCGATGAAGAAATCCTTCCGGAGCCAGATCCCCGGCTTGCCCGCCCACGGGTAGGAATCCACGAAGGGGATCAGCAGGAGGAGCAGGAACGACGCCACGAGGAGGAGCGGGATGACCGAGAGCAGCTCCCTTCTCACGGAGCCGACCCACCGCGCGTTCACCGTGGCTCCCGCCGCCGCCGCCGCGATGCACCCCTCGACGACCGCGACGAAGAAGAGGAACGCCAGGAGGAGCGATCCGCCCCTCCCGGGGGCGGGGGTCAACGTAACGAACGCCATGAGCGCTCCCGCGGCCGCGATGAGGACGGCCAGGCCGCCCTTCTTTTCGAGGAACGCCATTATCGCCGCTCCCCTTCTTCGATCAGGATCACGAACGCGTTCCCGTACTCCTCCCCCGACCGGATCCCCCGGAGGCTCGGCAGCCGGGACAGGAGGAGGAAGCCCGCGAACGTGGACAGCGCGCCGAACAGGATCGTGAGGGCGAACGCGATGATGATGAAGGGCGGGAGGGAGACGATCGGTTTCCCCCCGATGACGAGGGGCCAACTGAGGGAGGTCAGGATGGTGAAGGCGAGCCCGGTGACGGTGCCTCCGGCGGCGCCGATGAGCGCGAAGAACCGGACCCTCGATCGTTTGCCGGGAAGGATCTCCTCCACCTCGGGGACGCCGAACGGCGTGATCACCCGGATCCTCTCCGCCGGGACGCCCTCCCGGACCAGCCGGCGCAGCGCCTCGAGGAATTGCTCCCTGTCTTCGAAGACCCTCCGGTCGGCCATCAGAGGTGTTCCTTGATTTCCGAGATGGACAGCACGGGCAGGTTCTTCACGAAGAGCAGGAAGAGCGTGAAGAACAGCCCGAAGCTGCCGATGTCGATCCCCAGGCAGACGAACGTCGGCTTGTAGATGCCCCAGGCGTAGGGGTCGTAATCGTGGGAGAGGGAGGTGACGATGATGACGAACCGCTCCAGCCACATCCCCACGTTCACCAGGATGGAGATGGCGAAGAGGTACGCCGTGTTCCGCCGGAGTCTCCGCGCGAAGAGCGTCAGGGGGACGACGGAGTTGCAGAAGAGCATGGTCCAGGTGAGGTACCGGTAATCCCCCAGCAGGCGGTACCGGAACGTCTCCCTCTCGAAGATGTTATCTCCGTACCAGGCCAGGCCGAACTCGACGACGTAGGCGTAGGACACGATGAGGGAGGTGAAGAGCAGGATCTTCGCGATGCTCTCGAAATGATCGTCGGTGATGTACTCGTGGAGAGAAAGGTATTTCCGCATGGGGACGACGAGCGTGATGACCATGGCCGTGCCGGAAAGGATCGCCCCGGCCACGAAATAGGGGGCGAAGATCGTGGTGTGCCACCCGGGGACGATGCTCATGGCGAAGTCCCACGAGACGACGGA
>Ga0137460_1000015_pt1 | contig 9545 bp, 5 predicted proteins | sample EasRivERMGT723_2_FD_102307 | JGI IMG/M metagenome (GOLD analysis project Ga0137460, IMG submission 102307) | Soil microbial communities from meander-bound floodplain in the East River, Colorado, USA - East River MetaG ERMGT723_2 | ecosystem: Environmental > Terrestrial > Soil > Floodplain ...
AGAAGGATAACTAATTACTTAAAACCCATTTCTTCTTACCGCAGTCCCAGATGCGGTCATATCCAAATCTAAGCATAGCTTGATATTCCGTCTCGTTAGGCAAGAGTGGCCCAAGTTTAGCCTCAATAGCATCCAGTCTAAACCCGAATTTATGTAATAATTCACGCTGTCCATTTGCAAAATACCAGTAACTAGGCTTCGCCTCACCAACCAATTTGAACCCCAAGGCTTTATATAAAGCACCTTGAGAATATCGATTATCAGAGAATGAGATTATACTGGTAAACTCCGGGTGTTGCTTGCGAAAATACGATAATAACTTACTAGCCCCGCCGGGAACACGAACACCATTCTGGACGCAGAACCTAGATAAATCTGCAACTACGTCACTTTTCTTAGTAAAGGACATAACCGCTACCAAGGTGGTATTACATTGCAGCCCATAATGATACACAGCTTTAACACTTCCCTGCATGTGATATTCACCAAGGAAAGTATTAGCTACCTCTTGAGATAACTCTACAATTTCACACTTTCTAGCGAATACTGACTCACGGACCTCGCCTAATATTGACAGTAAGTAACCCTCGACGGCGTTGGTATGATTAAATAATTCCGAGTCAAACACCGTTAACAACCTAATGCCGGCTGCCTGGGCCTGCACGAACTTCTCATAGTGCGACTTAGAACCAATGCGCTGCTCACAGTGCCAATATTGTCCACACACCTCAATACCTAACTTGCGAGACGGGATGTAGACATCTATTTCTAGAGCCTTGTTCTCCAATAATCCACGAACACGAGATTGAACATCGGGACAAAATTGTCGAACAAACTCTAAGACATACTGCTCATCCTTAGAACATTGATGAACACAATATGGGCAACCAGAAGGATGACCAACATAACACCTAGACCTAACAGTCGCCTGCCACTTGTGTTCGGGGTTCTTAGAGCATACCCAATTAGCACGATATGTAGAACCAGATGTAATTTCTATTGGACTTATATTATTATCAGTGGACCATTCTATCAATAAATCTGGAAAATTAAAAGCAAACGAGCCAGAATTCTCAATCTTAACCTTAGTCTGGTCTTGCACCATATTTGAGTGATATCCATCTGGAAACACCCTATTCTTAAGAATGACTGTACATGTATCTTTATATTCAGGAGCTGTCCACACACCTCGCATAATGTTTGAATGCTTCTTCCTTAACTCTATGTTGGTCCAAATTTCCTTTTGTTTAATAGAATGTGCCAATCTATACTCAGGCGACGTCTGGCGAACTAACCTCTCTTCGGGTGTTTCCTTGGGCTTTACAACTTTTATTGGTTGAACCAATTTTACTTTAGGTGTGTGTCCACGTTCCAACCACTTTAACTTAATAGCATCAGACATGTGTTGACGATACTCAGCAGACTGCCTTATCTCGGCTAAAGAGTCAGTGAACTTCGCCTTAAATTCATTAGACTGCCACTTGGCCTTCGAAGCATCCGAGGTATGTTGACGCCGAACCTCCGGGTCGACCAAAATACCATACTTCTTCTGAATGCGCTTAATAGAAGGAAGACTCAGCCCGGTCGCAGCACAAATCTCCCGCTTCAACGTGCCAGCTTTGAGCAAGGCAACTACTAAATTCTCTCTGTCTTGAGATGCCTTTGACATGAAACTGCCCTCTGCAGAAGTATAAATGCAAAGGGCAGGCCAATAAACCTATCTATTTAACAAACTTTACTTGTGACCCTTCGCTACTGCCCTAGAGTTGGGAATGACGAAGCCGATAATCTCTCCGAACGCCCAGCCCTTTACTAACTCTCGCTGATTGAACTTGTTGAACGGTTCGCTGAATAGCTCAACGCGAACGCCCATCTCGCCCATATACTCGCTGCCGGTCATTGCATAAACCGTGCCAGCGGGAACAACTTCCTCAACACCCGTACCTGCAGCGGTGATGATTTGTGCATTTAGTACGTTACCAACATAACCAGCGAGGATTAGTTCACGCTCAGTCACTGGGTCAACGTGCTGACCTGAAGTCCCAAGGCCGATTGCAGTCTTGATTAGGTCTGTAAGCTCACGCCGGTTAATGAGGAACTTCTCTACTACGAGGCGGTGACGCTCAACTTGATACCGAATGTCTTCAAGAGCCGCAACACCTAGGGTGGCGAAGAGGGTTGTAGCATTGACGGTAGAAGCTGCACGGTCAACTAGCGAGAGGGCCCGCTTGTCTTCCTCGAGCTCAATTTCCTGCCGAGCAGTATCCTGTGCACGGTCAAGAACGTCGAAGTTCATCTGGTAGATATCTTCAATGTCAACCGTAGGGAATGAAGTAATCTTGAATTCCGTGGGGGTAACATATCGACCATGAAGTCGTGACTCAACACCTTGACCATCTTGGCCAACTACCCAAGCAGTCGAGCGTACATCCTTAGCAATACGGAAGAGCTCACCCTGAGCAAGTGGACGCACGCGGAAAATCTTGCGAGCCCAACCCTCATAGTCGATGATATCCTTAATTGGAAGGAGTAATTCCTGACCAACAATAGCGAAACCTTCGCCAGTCGGGTCGCGCATTGCCGCCGCTAGAACCTTGCGTCGCTCGTCAACAGGTAGTGGTGATGCTTCACGATAGAACGACCCAGCAGACTTCTTGGTAACATTCTGAAGTAAGTGAGCAATTTGCTGAAGTGCATCCTTCTTATCATTGGCGTTGATTTGCCCCTGATTGTCGAACATGCGATTCTTGGGCGAACCTAAAGCAGCCTGAATACCGTCACGAGTATCAGTCGTGCCGCCGTATGCTTTAGGATTGAATGCGCCAGACTCGTCAAACAGCTGCTCGTCCTGAGCACTGGTTAGATTCGTCTTATTAGCAATCTTCACTCGTGCGACGGGAAGTTGCTCAGCAGGCTTCGCTGATGCTGTCTTTAACTGCCGGTAAGGATTAACAATTGACATTTGAGGTCTCCAATAGTTTAGCCACTAATTAAAAGCTGGGCTGTTGCTTGATTAGCCTCAAGCCAAGGAAAGGGTCTGCAGCAGTGGGAACCTGGAAAACACGCCCAACATACTTGGCGCTACCAGCGGTATCTGAAGTGAAAAGGCCAGCCTTACCAGAGGCAGTAGCTGCATAAAGATTGCTATTTGCACCGGATAGAGTATAAACCTTTGCCGTATCATACTGAGTCGTATAGATTAGCTCGGCATCAGTAATCACCGTAATTCGGCTCTCATTCTGAGAAACCTCATCATTGGTGTTCCAAAAGTTTTTACCTTGCATCTGCACAAGGTCTGCCTCTGTAATCTGCCATGTATATGTTACATATACAGTGGTTGACGAATCTAATGCAGTACCTACTGGGGGTACATCAGTACCAGCATAGGTAATTACACCGTTAGTTGTATTAAGGGTATAAAATCCGCCCGACCCAGTGTCCTCTGTATAAAGTGTGCCAGTACCCTTAAGACCACTGGTTACTCGAACGTTCGCTACCATTGGATGCTTTAGGTAGCTAGGTGCATAAACAGTTTCAGGTAAAGGACCTGCGTGAGTATCTAATACAACTGCCTCATCAACAACGGCCGCCATCAGGGTGGTTGCATGATTCCACTTAGCAACCCCAAGGACGTCACTACCATCCGAAGGAACTACAAGACCTGCGGCATTACGCATGACGACCATACCAGCACGGAAAGTGTTGGTGGGGTCGGCAACATAAACGCCGAGTGCCTGAGTAATCTGACATCGCCCTAAATCTAGTCCCTCAGGGAAAATCCGGTTAAGGAAAGCCCCAAGATCTGCATTGTTGCCTAATCCGACTGAGCCCATCGTAATCTCCTACATCTATATTATCACTAAGAGTATTTCTTAAGTGCTTTACTGGCCCTGTTTACCTTTGTAGTATTAAGGGCTAAACGAATATTACCTGCCCGACCAGCGCTAGTAATAGGTTTATTGTCTGGAGCTGCAGGAGCAATAATTAAATTGCCATCCAAAGCTGCTTCACGGGCTGCTTGATTCTGCTGAGACTTACCCTGAACTGAGGCTTGAATCTGAATCGATACTGGACGTAGATTCTTAACGTCTACCTCTAGCGAGGTCAAGGCTTCATCAGACATCTTAAGGAATTCGGCTGCCCGAGACATTAACGAATTAGTGAATTCAGAAAAAGCAGTCTCTGAAGTTGCTTCAACTAACCGAGATGCAGTCATATTATCCATACCAGGGTAAACATACTCAGAATCTAGCTCTAACTCTGAAACTAATATATCATGCATGGCTGCCTTAAGAGGCGAAAACTCTAGATTAAGAGCTTGACGCCGTGAGGCAAGCTTAATTGCCCGAGAAAGCTTAGCGACAGCCTTATCTACAGCGGTCTTCTCTAGATTAGCCATCTTCTTAGCAGTCTCATCAGCAGCCTTGGCCATACGACCTTGATATAGGCGTTCCAAACGAGTAACATGCTTAGCAGCCGCTTCCTTAACTAGCGGGTCGTCAATACTACCCATCATTGGCATACCCTGTGCAGGAACAATTGGGGGGGCACCGATTGGTCGCATATCCTGTGGCTTCTCACTATGGACTGGACATACTGGGTCGGAACACATATCTTCATCTCCAGAAGAACATACTTCAGCAGCAACCTGAGGACCTGGACCTGGACCTGGACCAGCAGCTGGGTTACCAGTAGTCGGAGGGGGAGCAGTTTGTTCTGGAGGAGCCATCGTCCCACCACCTGGGGCGGGAGGGGGAGGAGCAGCTTGAGCCTTCTTATCCTTCTTAGATTCTACTTCCTTCATACTCTTAGCTTCCTCAACATCCTCGGACTCTTCCTTCTTCTCCCAAGGCTTCTCCCACTCGGCACGCTTGGGCTTCTTAATGGAGATATCTAGCTGAACGTCACTGAGCATTGAATCCGGCACACCATCACGGTCGTTAGCACCATCGGTAATTGGTCGAACTCCAGGGGGAAGACCTAGCTTGTGGTCGGGTATGTGCTTCTCAAGAATATCAGAATTACCTTGGTCGCGCTGCTCGTGGCCCTCATCGGCACGATCAGTAATCTCTTCAGTAATTAGTGTATCTTCTGGCTTCTCACGCTTCTCAGCAAGGTCATCCTCACCATTAGCAGGCATTGGGTCCTTATCACCCTCTTCGCGACCCTTCACGAAATCCTCTATATGATACTCAAGGACCTGTGCCATCTTAGGACCAACAATGGCATTATAGGTAATCATCGTATCGGTAAGCCCGTGTTCCGCAATGTGCGATAACACTTCCCGAGCAACCTTCTTAGAGGCCGCAACATCCTTGGGCTTATCAATGGGGCGGATTACGAACATATTACCCTTAGGGGTAGATACCCGAACATTACCAACCTTAGTTACAGATACCTGAATATCTCCGTAGATGCCGGCAAACTTATTTGATGTTCCCACTTGATTCTCCTTAAATTCCATAATTTTATTTAAATCTGAAGTAATTGATTGTTCAACACTAGCGACGGCCCCGGGAAGTTTCACGCCAAATTCCTCATCCTCAATACCCATCTCTTCCGGTGTAATACTTTTTTCTTCAGACTCGGCCCGTTCCTTAAGATAATTACTTAGGGGGGCCCCAGTAGAAATTTCACTATTAGGGTCGACTACCTTCTTAATCATGTCAACCAGTTCAGGCTGAGAGTCTTGAACCTCATCTAGCTCATCCATTATGTTCTGGACAGCCTGGGCCTGCTTGTTAGCGAAGAACCGAGACATCGACCTGGTAATATCCTTACTCCATGGCGCACCAGAAGCCTCTAACTCCCGGGCCTTGCCGATATATTTCTCTAGGCGACCAATATACTGGTCATTAGCCTTGGTCTGAGCTGTGAACGCAGCATTTTCCCACGCCAACACCGGACGGCCAGCCGTAGCGGCATCCTTAAACTTAGCTTCCTTCTCAGAGGCTAACCGGTGATTCTCGGCCTTGAGCTTATATATAGAAGATTCGGCCCACTTAATAGACTCAGCAACAGTCTTAAATGGTACCTGAGGAGAGGCCTCATCAACCTGGGCACTATGTAGTTGTGTCTCATCAACCGGAACACCACTATCAAATTCAGATTGTAAGGTATCTAACACATGCTGCCAGATTTCTAATTCTCGCTGGGTATCTTCACCAACACCAGACTGACCTAATTCTTCAATTACCTTGCGAACAGCATCAACTGCATCGGTCTTAGTAGGAGCTGGCTGTTGACTGTCTGGACTAGATTGAGGACTGACCTGTGGTGTAGGTTGAGGTACACCCTGGTCAACCTGCGCCGAGCGAACAAATGACTCTAACTTCGCTATTCGTGTCGCCATAACTAATAATTCAGATTCAGTTGACATAGGCACATTTAACAATTCCCGCTGCTTGGCGGTTGGATCGGCTGGTTGGTCTACTCTAGAAATTTCAGTAAATACTACTTCACCACACTTTTCAAACGACATACGCATTCCAGATGCCGTCTTAAACATCTTCTTTTTATTACCTGATTTAATATGTGTACAGAACTGTGATACCGAACGTGCGCGGTTGTCACATATACTACAGTCAGTGTAACCTGCCTCACATCCCATACTAAGCGAATCTAATGAGCCAGACCTTACACCCTCAGCGAATACTGGGTCCTTCTTGGTATCAATGGCCAAGAGTAACTCAACGAATTCATCCTTGACTGTAGAACCACACTTCACACAATTAATACCGGACTTATCTCTATTTTCTATAATTGTGACATCTGTTCCACAGCTGGGACATTCTGCAACAGCCGGGGTCAAGTCATTATATGATGCATCCAATACAACGCCACGAGCCATCTTGGAATTATCAGCACGGTGGTTTACATGGTGTGGCTTCATAACGAACGTCTGATATACCGGCTTACTTAAAGTATGGTCAAATCGCAGTAGTTCACTGCGACCAAAGGCATCAGCATTTTCATTAGCAACCTCGGCCGTTACAGCACGAGCGACTTCGTAAATATAATCGTGGGGGTCCGTAGAAATATCATATTCCTTGGCAACCTGACTAAGCACCGATTGTACATTAATACGCGAGGCGCTAGCCTGATATATTGAGGCTACCTTACTAGCTGACTTATTAAACTTGAGACCATCAGCCTCATAAACGCCACTATATAAACTTACCAACGGTAGCTTCGCATATTTCTTAAATGGCATAACACCCACCTAGATAAAATAATTTACATTTAATTAATTATTAGTTACTTGACCCGCTTCGGAGACTTGACATCCTTCTTAACTGGCTTGACTTCCAGCTTGACCGGCATCTTAACAACCCCTAGCGAAACTGCTTTCCCATCTTTCTTAAATGACATATTATTTCTTCCTCATCAAATCACTAATATCACCCATTAAATTTGACATACCTGAACCTGCAAGACCTGTCAAAAGATGGGTATTATCTGAACTTATCTTATTACCACTCTTCTTAATCTCACGCGCGACTAATGAAGCGAATTGCTCATCTGACATATTTTCAGCATTATCTGGAAGAGCCGTCTCAATATCATTGAACAAATGTTTAGTATCAGATGAGATTAACCATTTCTCCTGTTCCAATATATGCTGCAACTCTTTAATATCCTTCTCTGGATAATCGTGCGAGATTAAATAATTGTCTATAGACTCCCAAATAACATCAGGGTCCCTAGATAATGCTACCTCTTTAAAATTCACGTCAGTAGATAATTGATGCCAAAACGCGGAATCTGTTTCACCAGTCTCTAGGAGGGAGATTAGGTCAGATACTTCATCGGCATCCCAATTACCAAATTTATCATCTTGCCAAATCTCCGACTTTAAATTATCGTGAGATGACTTAGCCGGCTTGGGTGTTCCGGAATCCTTGGGTGTTTCACCCTCATCACCCTTAACTTCAATACTAGCACCAGGAGGCTTTGGCGGGCCAGGAGGAGCTGCCGGTGCGTTAACACCAGGAGGAACCTCACCACCCAAGCCTGGTGGTGTTTGAGCCTTATCTTCATCCGAGTCTGGAGGTGGGGGTGGACCACCACCACCTAATCCTCCTCCACCACCACCGGCACCTGCTTCTTCCTTGCCTGGCATCACCGGTAAGAACTGCTTCTCAAACTGGTGCTCACGCTGAATTTTCTTGGTTTCTTCCTCGTATGAATAACCAACAGCGGCCATCTTAGTTGTCTTAGAGAACTTAACACCCAACGACTCCAACGCCGTCATTGCCTGAATAATTTCACTATTTACCTGTTGGTCTAGAGACTTATCCCAAATAACCTTTGGTATTAAATACGCATTCTGCTCTTCTAACTCCCTAGATGAACGCTTTACCTTGAAGTGGTGAGCTACCTGTGCGGGCTTGGGCTTAATCCAACCATTAATTTCAGCAACGGGCTTGAAAAATTTAGGATATAACCAACGCTGCTCAACGAACATCCGCATGACCTTAAGCCGCTGCATGAAAACCTGTAGACCTGTAGCGCTTGAGGCATAGGTGACCTCTCCGTGTAAAAACGACTTCGATACACCGAGGGCAATCAGCTTAATACGCTCTATGGTATCCCATTCGCGGTTAACTGACAATACCTTATCAGTAGTACCAATCATGTCAAATTGAATACCATAATGATATACTAACCAAGCATTTGGGTCTAGTTCAGCCTGGGCCAATAATTCCAATAACCGCTTCTCTTGCTCTGGAGGAGGAATCCATCCAGTCTGGGCATTACCTAGCTTAGCAACCTTCAATGGGCCGGCGTGGCGACGGGCAATCTGAATCTGGGCATTAAACACCGCATCCTCTAACATCAATATGCGCCACATTCTAGAAATTATCGAAGTCCCACGAGTATCATATGGATGTAACTTACGCGGGATAAACGTAGCATTCATTGAAGATAACGGTATGTTCTGACGAGCATTTAAACGGTTAATTAAATCAGTTGGCATCGTCTCACGAATACGACGAAGGGCAGGTTGATCTGAGGTTAATATGGCCCGTAGACGGTCATCTGGGATAAATTCGAGGATGGGGTCCATCTTAATAAATGGGGCATCAGTTACTTCAATCTGGTCAGGATTATGTAGGGCAATATATGTAAACACCCCACGGTCCTGGTCAAAAAATAAGTGTGGAATTACCTCACCAACGACCAGGAATTCCCTAACAAAATAGGGAAGAAGTGCTAATACCTGGGTCTCACGGCACATATATTCATATGCCTGACGAACTTCACCCTCTATGCCCTCACCAGTTAATTCGAAATTAGACCATGGGAGGTCTGCATATAGGTCAACACAGTTCCCAATCACCGGGTCTAACTTATAAAACAGTCGCCAGTATCTATTGGCCAAAATGCGGTGCACCGGATATTGTTGACGGTCAGGTGATGCAAACTCAGGCTGGTAGGGCGTTTGGACAGTGGTTAGTTGTCGACCCGGGCCACCACCCTGCATAGTTGGAGACACCTGTGCCGACTTGTCCCACGACGCACCATCCGGTAGGTCATTTTGA
>Ga0137460_1000016_pt1 | contig 9524 bp, 12 predicted proteins | sample EasRivERMGT723_2_FD_102307 | JGI IMG/M metagenome (GOLD analysis project Ga0137460, IMG submission 102307) | Soil microbial communities from meander-bound floodplain in the East River, Colorado, USA - East River MetaG ERMGT723_2 | ecosystem: Environmental > Terrestrial > Soil > Floodplain ...
ACCGCTAGCCCCCGTACTTTGGCGGATTGTGAGCACTGGGTCGTTTGTGCCGTTGGTGGGATACACCCCGCCATAGGTCAGATTGCCTGCTTGGTCGTCATAGAGGAGAGACAACCCTAGCGTGGATGCTGAGGTCCAGACGGGCAACCGAGTTGCGGAACCACTGGATGCCGGAAGAGCCCCCACATCACTCGCCACCGCCCCACTCTTGCTGATCTTGTTCCACGCAATCGCAGCGCCGCTGGCCACCTGGGCGTCGGCGACTTGGCCCCAGGTTTTCGGGCCGAGCCAGACTTGGGAGCTGGTCCCGGCGGTGATAAGAGGTTGATAATCACTAACAAGAACTGAGTCTTTAATAAAACCATCAGCAACAAGTTTGGATTCAACAACAGAAGAAGGAACTTTTTGTGTAACTCCCCCAGGCTTATCCTGCGGAAAAAACCCATCCCAAACTGTTGCAAGGGGAAACTCGTAGATGCGTTTGGTTGCCGCTTGTGCTGTGGAAGTAGCTGCAAAAACCAACAAGCAAAAACCTGCCGGCCAAAAGCTCTTATTCTTTTTTGCCATTATAGAACCCCTTCAAAAGTGTCACCAGTGTCTGTAGCAAAAATAGCTCCGTCATCCCCAGCAATTTCGACAACGGTAGCAAAAGTCTCTACATAAGGATAAAGTACCACGGAAAACGAAACAGAACCAAAATATCCGTCAAAAGATATTTGCGGAGCTGTTACGATCTTGCCTCGATAAAAGCCAGCGTCTTCAGCATTTTGTCTGTTGATAGGTCCTAAGTCAATTACAGAAGACGGCAGCTTGAAAGGCAAAGCTCCGCAAAACAAAAACCTACACCACCATTCGACAATGAAAAACACATCGTCAATAGTTTCAGCTCTTAACGTTAACTGGCCTTTGACAAACGCATCGTCTTTTGCAATAGCTCTTGAAAGCAGTAAGTTATCTTCAAGAGAGTTTATGTCGCGAGAAATTCGGCTAAACGAAGCGCCGACCTTCCAACCAACGCTTTGTGGCCACAGAGGAGAAACTGCATCGGTTTCCGCCGTGCTGTAACTAAACCCGAAGAAGGGCACGAATGCTTCAATTGAAAACGAAACTTCCCAAGTAGCATCATTGCGAACGCAAACAGGAGTAGATGTTGGGTAAGCAATCCAAGGAAAAGATGATCCTGGGATTGTGAAAGCAATCTTGTCGTTTGTCGGACGGAAAGACTTCCAATAAGTATCATAGAAGTCTGCAAACTCTTGATACTCGGAAGGCGTAAAAGAAAACGATACGTCAATGTTGACAACATATCGAAAACCACTTATCTGCCGGTTGCGCGTAACGCGATGTCTTCCAGACGCAAAAGCAAGTGTGTTGCCCATTTGTTTATGGACAAGCGAGAAACCGCTTGCTTTTGGGTTTGGCAATGTCGAAGGCCAAGGTACGTCGGCCATTAGTAGGTCCCGCTACGGTTTAGGCCGAACGTCTCTTTCATGGCTCCGGCAAGCTGACCGCGACCAGAACGAACTCCGGTGCTCAACTGGTCTTCGACCCGCTTGGCCACCTGCCCGACGATAATTTCAAGGTCGCCAGGGCTGCTTCCTTCCCGCACCTGGACGTTCTGGCCCGAGTAGTTCATCACGTTGACCGTAGGTGCCCTGTTGCCTCCAAGGAGGGCAGCAGTAGCCTTCGTGCTGGTGACGTGGGCAGGGCCTTGGATGACCTCGGGACCGTTCTCCCCAGCGATGCCCCAGGAACCCGAGGGGATGTCTCCACCCTTGTCGTAGGCCCCAGCGTAGTTGATGGAGGCGATGTTGCTGACCACGGCACCGACCGAGGCGGCAACGGTCGCCATCGCTGCGAGGTTGGCTGGAAAGGGGCCGCTGGCCGCTGCCTGGACAATGGCCAAGTTCAGCTTCAAAACAGATTCGGCTAAGGCAAAACCCTTAGCGATCATGAACATGGTAAGGTAGGTACCTTCCATTTGGCTTTGGCGCTTCTCGTCAAGAGATTGCAAAGCGTCATCACGCTTACGCTGCTGGTCAATTCGAGCTTTGCCTTCCAACCCCGTCAACGAAAGCGTTTTCTCGATACCAGCTTTCTCAAGGTTGTAGCGATAATCAATGCCCATCTTGTAAGACGAAGCGAAGTCACCAAACATTGACTGACCGGCAGACGTAACGGTAGTTGCCACCTGCGTATACATTTCAGCTTGGTCACGAACATATTGGTCGTTCAACGCTTTAATTACGCGATTTCGATCTTCAACGCTTTTGTAAAGAGCTTCGTTGGCTATTGTTTGATTCCTCTCGTACTCGATTTTTAGCTTTTCACCTTCAGGAGCGAACTGAAACGAAAGCGAATTGCCGCTGTCGATCTTGGCTTGGTTTGCAGCTTTACGATCTTCGTCTTGTTTCTTCTGGATTGCTGCAAGTTCTTCGAGTGCTTTTTTCGCAATAGCAGCTCTATCTTCAACAACATTAGCTTGTTCTCTCTCAAGTTCGGTGCGATTCTTAACGTGCAAAATTGAAAGCTGTAAGTCTCTCTGTTCTGTAAGAGCAACTTTTTCAGCAGTTGTTTTAGCAACTCCAATCTTATTTGCATAGTCCGCGACAAGTATCAACCGCTCTTTATCAAACTCAGTATTTGCGCTAAGAGTGATTCGCAATCGCTCGTTCTCAAGAGCAATTTGCCTAAGCGTTGCAAGTTCGCGTTCTTTTTCGCGAGCGGCTGCGTCCGAACGAGCTTTTGCTTCTTTGTCAGCAGCAGGAGGATCTGTGGCCTTAGACTTGGAATTGTTATAATCAGCAATTGCTTTTTGAGTAGCGTTGTACTCAGCAGCTTTATTGCCCCGCTTTGAGTACGCCCCTATATCATGACGCAACGCAGAAAGCTCTTGCTCCCTTGTCATAGAAAGGGAAGCGTCTACTTGATCTTTACTTGCCCCGATATTATTTAATGCCTTTTGCACATTGTAATAAGCATCGGACATATTAGCAATTTCATCGCGACGCTTTATTTTAGCCGAAATTTGATCGCTAATAGCTTCTTCTTGCGAAGTTAGATACGAGCCTGCTGCAAAATTGTCACGAGCTGACCAAGGACCTTGTATAAACACATCCGCAAGAAGTTGACTCCACTTGATTGACTCACCCTCAACAACCCTGGTCATGCTTTCAAGCAAGCTTGTCCAACCAGTCAGTTGATCTTTGACATAGTCGGTATTTGCAAGCGAGGCTTTGAAACGGCTGCTTGCCGTAGCTGCATTTTCAAAGGCTGACTCCAAAGTCTGCGAGGCTTGAGGCAACTTCTCAAACTGCGAAACAATCTTGTCCAAAAACTGTTCCGAGTTTACACCAAGTTTGCGGATGCCTTCAGCGGTAGTTGTGCCAAACGCTTCGCGCATTGCTGCTGTGAGACGAGGCATAGAGTTACGCATGATACGCAAATCTTCTTCAAGAACCTTTCCTTTGGAAAGCATTTGGGTGATTTGAAGATTGATGCGACCAAACTCAACAGCGCCATTGCCAGAAAGAGCAACCGCGTTAGAAACAGCTTTGATGACCCTTTGGGCCTTCTCACCTTCCATGTTCAAAGCGCGGAACTGGATGTAAGTCTGTTCAGCTTCCTTCAACCCGATGCCTGGGCGCTTGGCCAACTCGTACAGGTCGCCTGTCGTCTCCTTGGCCTTTGCTGCCGACCCTTCAATGTCGGTCAAGGCAACCTTGAACTTCTCCCAAACAGTCGCTTCGCGAACAAGACTTTCGGTGACGTTCTTGACAGCATAAGCTCCCGCAACGGCGGCTGCTGCGTAGGGGTTTATTGAAGCAATTCCGCCAACGGAAAAACCTTGACCTGCAATAGCACCTACAACAACTTTGAAACCTTTGTTAGATCTAGCGGCGTTCTTTTCTCTTTCAGCATCTTTAACAATACTAACTTCTTTTAACGACGCTATTTTAATAGCCGAAAGTCTTTCAGCTAAAGCAATTCTCGTATTAGCAAGATCTGTATTTAGCTGTGTTTTAGTCGCTGCGTTTTGAGCACTCAGCCCTGTTTTAATTTCGGAAAGTGCCGCAGATTGCAACATCTTTATTTTAGCCGTAGCTACTTCAACCGCAGCAACCGTACTTTCACTAAACGACTTAGCATCACGGCGAACTTGGTCAAGACCTTTTGAATAAAACTCAATTGCAAGTCTTGCTGTCTCGCTCATTTGTTAAGCACTCCTCGCATTCGTATGATAGATCGTGTCCAAGCGCATCAACATTTCAACTTCCCAAGGACTTGTTTGCACCTGCATCAACTCCGACCATGCCTTAACTTCGCTGTAGGTTAGCTGATCGCTTCTATGCAAAGATCTTGCCCATTCAACAAGGTGCTTTAGCTCTTTCGGATACTTTGGCAGGATTAAAGCAGGTGGTGTTTTTCCTGTTGTTTTCTTTACTTGGAGAAGACTGTCCCGGAGCGAGGAAGTGCCACCTTTTACAGTGGCGTCAAGTTTGCACAACTTTTCATAGAAGTGAAAAAGCTGTGTTACTCCTTTCCAGCGAAAAAACTCTTGGCGTTGTAGAGCTTCTGGTCAAGCAATTCCATGATATACGGAGCGTCTTCCAGGAACTTGATTGCAGCTTCCGGAGTCAAAGGATCTTCCAACGACCAGGACTTAATTGCCGAAGCCGTCAGCTTGACGCCTTCGGCAACTTCGTCAAACTCCTTTTCATCAACTTTCGCTTGGATCATCCGTGTACGATGATCGGATTGCTCCTTGCGGAAAACACGAGAGTCGCGGCCACAAAGGACAACGAACTCTTCGGTTTCAGTTCCATCAGGAAGCGGAAGAAGGACTTTGATTCCTTCTTCGTGCTTATCGCGTGAGTTGAATTGTGAAGCCCTCATGATACTAGCCCTCGATTAGGTTGTGGGATTGCGGGTGAGCTTGGCGGATCCGGCAGTGGTGCCGTCGTAAACGGCCGTGAACGGAAGCGAGATGACGATTGGGCCGTCGTCCTTGACTGAAACGCGACCTCCAGTGTACTTGACCTTCGGCAGATCGAGTTGGAAGGTTTCGGCTCCGTTGGCAAGCTGGATGGACAACGACGAGTCGGTTCCGTTAAGGAACTTGTCCAACATCGTTGCGCTTTCGTAGTAGCACGAAATGGAACCCGAAACCGTGAACTTCTTTTGCGAAGGACGAAGAGTGTCCTTCGAGCCAATCACAAAGCGCCGGTCAAGGCCGTTGTCGAACTTGACGTTGGCTTCAGTGATGACGCCAATGGTAGCTCCGCCTTCCTGGACAACGCCAGTGAAGGAGTCCATCGGGCCGGTGGTGGTCGGAGCCGATAAAGTGGAGCTTGCAGGAGCCGTGGCTCCAGGAACGTAGGTTTTGGCGATGGTATCGAAGCTGACGGTCGCAATTCCGCCAGTAGGAATCTTCAAGTCGCAGGAACCAAACTCCACGCCGGTCAGCAGGTGGTAAGGCTTGTTGCCGCTATCAAGATCACCGAAATGCCGTAGGATGGAAAACGACTTGCGAGTTAGGCCGTTGACCAAGGTTCCTGTTGACCAGGCGTTGCCGAAAACAGCGGCCATGAAGTTCTCAAAACCAAGGTCGTTCAAGACCTCCATTCCAAAACTTCCACCGCACTTATTCTGGCCCAGGCGCAAGTCCGAGACGTTGCGGTCGGCGCGAATCTCGGCGCTTTGCAAGGTGTCCTTGTCCATGCCCAGGTCGAAATCGGTATGCCGAATTGCGAACATGGTCGGAGTCGTGGGAGTGACTGCGTAAGTCACCTCTTCAATGGCGTAAGCAGCGTGTTGCGATCCGTTGGACATGGTTAGGCTCCTCGATTGATGAAAGCTCGAAATGGTATTGTGATGTCGGTTCTCCAGTAACCGTCTACCACCCGTCCATCCACAGCCCCGATGGATAGAACCGTCACCTGTTGTCCTTCAAAGGTAAGCCGGGAACCGGCAGGAAGGGCAGAACGGAAAGCGTCAATGGCTTCAATGCCTTCGACTTCGCCGTGGTCCAAAGGAATTCGGATATTCACAAACAATACACCTTCAAGTCGATCTGTTCCAATTCCTCCCATTGTGGCCACAGAAGGATCGCGGGTCGTGAATAGAACTTGCGCCCATTTCTTATCACCAGCGCCGGGAGAAGGCATATTGCCGGAAATGATGTTCGCAGGCAGAATGCTAATTGGAGCAGCTTTTAAAAGCGCAATTGCAGCAGTCGCTAGGGATTGGCGTGTTTTCTTAAAGCTCATTTGGTTCTCCCAGTGCCTGTAGTCAGGTCTGCAAAGTCTGTACGACCTGCGATATTCCTGCGAACCATTCCAGCAGGTTGTTGAACGGACCAACTATCAAACTCAACACCTTCGGCATACTTCTGATTGTTGGTCATGAAAAGCGAACCCGTCTCAGGCCAAGCCTTTATCGCAACGGCAAGTTCTTCCCTTGGTACATCGCCGGTATCACCAACGTCAATGCGCTCTGAAGCGTCTCCGGAAGGTGCTCCAACATTGCTTCTCCAAGAGCCTCGCAAAGCTCCGGTGTCTTTTGGCGTGTCCAAGATGATTTTACTCCCAAGTTCAAGCACTTGGGAGTTGCGAATATCTTTTGCGTACTTCATCGTGCGCTCGAAAATGGCATCAAAGTGCGCCGAGAAATCTCCAAGCGTTGTTGCCATTAGATGCGCCCAAGAGCATACTGCAAGATGACAAGTCCTGCCGGTGCAATCTTCTTGATCTGCACAATGGAATACTTAACGCCATCAACAAGCATTGTATCATCATCGTGCAGATCGACATCACCGCCAAACATAATGCCAACATCAGCCTTCATGGTTGAAGCGTTGCCGATGATACGAAAGTCCGAAATCAAACGTGCGAAATCGGTAACGCGAAGACCTTTATGCGTAAGCTCAACTTCGGTTCCGCTTCTGGATCCGGTGATCGGATCATAAACGAAAGTGCCTCTGGTGATGACAATATCTGCACCAAACTCTGCCAGCTTTTCAAGAGCAATTTGGTAGACTTCGGTGTAGAGGCTGTTCATTATGCACGAACCGTTCGGATGGCCATTCCGCTGTTGGAAAGCCAGTCGCGAAGAAGGTCTTCAATTGCAGGAAAGTACAAGTCGCCGGAGCCTTTTGAAGTGTCAGCATACTTCAAGTAAATTGCGTCAATCTTTGTCGCGGTGTATTTGTTCGCTCTTGCGGCAGCGGTCAAAGCACCGTTCATGCTCTCCATTGCCAAAAGCATTTGAGAAGTCTTCAACTTCGCAGGAATTCCGGTCGAAACGGCAATACCTTCCGAGTTAGTAACCAAGCGAGGAAACGCAAGCGGCTGGTCGGTGAATTCAATCGTTCCAACAAACCGCTTGCGCTCGATGAAGTCGGCAGCTTTACGCAAAAGCGATTCAACGTCAAGGACAGTGCTTGGAAGCAAGTATCCGCGATTGGTCGCCCAGGTTTGAAAGTCAGCAGCGGAAACGTAGCTTTCCGCTCCAGGAACTCCGGTACCGTCTTCAACGATCAGTGCCATGACTTACTTCGCCTGCACGCCGAAGCGTGGGGTGACAGTAGGCGTGGGAGCCGAAGACGGCTCATTCCCTGCCTGGATGCCAAGACCACCTTCTCGCAGGGCCTGGGCAGGTGCAGTGGGGTTCTTGATAGGTGCAGGAGCCCGGGCCTCGACCTTCTCGGCGGTAGTTGCGTAGCCCTCCGGAATCCAGACAGGATTGACGGCGGCTGCAAGGCTGTGGGCGATGACGCCCGAGCCGTGCAGGGCGACGTTGACGAACTGGTCGGCTCGCAACTTCTCGAAGAGTTCGCGGTCTTCATCGGTGGGAGCCGGACCTTCGATGAAGACAAGAATTGGTTTGGAGTTCATAGGGCAAGCCTCACGGTCAAAGGTGAGTCCTAAATTTACACCGATCAACGCTCGGAAACGTAGATCCAATGATGACGAACAATTCTCGAAATCGTTCCGCCCAAAGCCATGATAAATGTGCTTGTGGGAAGTTCCAACTCCGCAGGAATTTGGTGTCCGCTTGCTTTCAAATATCCAAACACAAGCGGAATCGCTAATGCCAAAACGCCAAGGTCAATCGACGTTTCAGCCACCTTCTTTGCACCGCTTCGAGGGCTTATTAGTTTTGTGGCCACAGATTGCCTCTACTTGATGATTGTGTATTTCCATTTGCCAGGACCGCCTGTTGCAATCTTTGCTTGGCGACGAGGCTTACGACCTTGCTTTGCCATTCCGAAGTGAATCCAGGCGTTGCACTCCAGGATAATTTGGTCGTAAGGCACTGTCGGATCTTGTCGCAAGTGGTCAAAGACTTCGCGTAGCGTCAAGCCTTTTGGCAACATCGGAACTTCATCTGCGGCCAAGAAGTCTAGGTGAGCTGAAGTTTCTGAGCCGCCAACGTCTTTGTTAAGTTCAGGACAGCGAAATCCGCTGTCGGTATGCATCTTAACTTCTTGGTTTGCCCAAGTGCAAAGCGAAGCACGCGCAGGTTCAAGAAGCAGAACGCACAAGCGTTTTCCGTTCTCAATTTGGGCTTCGCTCGGTGTGTTGTCGATGCCTTTCCGCAAAGCGGTTTGGCTTTCTGTCATCTCTTCTAGCGTAAAATTTGTAGAAAGATTCATACAACCTCTTGCGCTCAACGCTTAGTTTTAGCACATTCTGTGCTGAAAATATAAGCGCGAAATGATCGAGAACACCACAAAAGGAGAGAGCATGGACAAGGAACGGATTGCAGAGATCAAGGCGCGATGGTCAACAGGCCCAGCGCACGACAAGGGCGGAGAGACGGAGCGCACGGACATCCGGGAGGTCCATGAACTACTCGACGCCATCGAGTCCGCCAATGCGGAGATCGAGCGGCTGAGGGCGGATCTGGCCACCGTCACAGCGGAACGGGATGCGGGGATGGTGGAAGTTGAGGGGATGACTGACGACGCCTACCGTCTCGGGTTGCCGTTGACGCGCTTCTACGGCCTCATCACGGAGCACATGCGCACCGAAGGCGGCATCCCGATGACTGATGCTCTGGGCGCGGGGGAGAGGCGGTTGAAGCCTCCCGCCTCTCCCCCGCGCCTAGCCGTGGCGAAGGGGGTGCGCAAGCCGCTCCTCTGATGCACCATCCTGGCTGACCCGCCCCCTCCGATCCATCGCATGGGTAGGCGTAGGAGTTATGGTGATTCTCGTGATGGAGGTGGGGGATGAGTTATGGCGTTGCAACCGTGGAGAGCATCCAAGCATACACCTGGAAAGCAATTGCGCGAAGCGCATCTAATCCTGGATGAGTAGCATCATATCCGCCATAAGCCATAACGCTGCCATCATCGAGCACATTATATTTCTGCTTACTCCAATTGGCGCAAGATGCTGAGTTAGCACAAACATCGGCGTCAATAACGGTCAGACCTGCTACCTTTGCTGCTGCGATCAGATCGTATTTCCACTGAGCAGTTGCAGCAGTCATTACCTTTGTTGGCTGTTTTGATAGTGCGT
>Ga0137460_1000017_pt1 | contig 9367 bp, 19 predicted proteins | sample EasRivERMGT723_2_FD_102307 | JGI IMG/M metagenome (GOLD analysis project Ga0137460, IMG submission 102307) | Soil microbial communities from meander-bound floodplain in the East River, Colorado, USA - East River MetaG ERMGT723_2 | ecosystem: Environmental > Terrestrial > Soil > Floodplain ...
CTGGTTCTGCCACATCGGGCAAGGCCTGGGGTGCTCCCCGCTCGTGGGAGCGCGCAGTTCGGGTGTGTGCCACAGCCACCGACCGTGGAGAGCAGGACTCGAGCCTGGTGTTCGGAGCCTGCCTCAGCGGTAACGTGGGTGATGATGCAGCCGCGGCTTATATGACGATTCGCAAGATTCGTCACAGCCTCCCATCCATCAAGGAGGTCCTCAAGGACCCGGCTGGTGCCAAGCTGCCCAAGGATGTGAATGCGGCCATTGCCGTGCTCGGGATTCTGGCGCAGGTCTGCCAGGTCGACCCGTGCCCAGCCTGGGTCTACGCTGACCGACTCCACGATGAGGCCCGGACGGCGGCTACCAGCTTGCTCGGTCGTTATGGAATGCAGAAGTTCACCAGCTCGGTGCATCACAAGGAGGGGGTGGCGGCCCAGATTCGCCTCCTCCGCAGCATCGGGAAGGCGATTCAGGGGCAGTAAAGGTCGAAACGGGGTCTGTTCGACCCGTCCTGGAGTCACGCTCCCGCTGATGAGACCAAGGAGTAAAATGCCAAGTAAGATTAATAATGTTCCAAAGAAGGCCCGCTTCCTCCATGAAGAGTGTAATGAATACCGGGGTGCACGCCGGGTTCAGGACCTCAAAACCCGAGCGAATAGGATTACACGCCGAACTAACAAACAGAAGATTAAGAAGGAATCGTGTAATAATGGTTAAAAGGTATTCATAAGATAATGAGACCAAAGGAGAAACAATGTCAGACGCTACAAAGGTAATCGACCGTTGCCGAGCAAGTGTCAACGTGCTCGGATTCACACACCCAAGTTTTTTGCTAATTCACGCTCGCATCCGCGACCTCTACCAGGTTGTATCTAAGGGGAGTAGTTGGGACCTTGATACCATGGGTATCACCGTCAATGGTCGTATCCTCATCAATGAAAAGTTCGTAGATGGACTTTCCAAGGAGGAGCTGCAGGGAGTGTTGGCTCACGAGATGCTGCACCTCGTGTTGATGCACCATGGCCGGCGTGGTGGGCGTGATGCGTGGATGTGGAATGTGGCCACCGACATGTGCATTAACCAGGCCCTCCGACAGGATGATATCAAGCTGCCGGAGGACTGCTTGTATCCCCCTCCAGAATACAACGGGGACATCTTTGCTGAGGCTCTGTTTGAGTGGCTCAAGAAGAATCCGAAGCACATGCCGAAGGGCAAGGCCTGCCCAAAGTGTGGTGGAACTGGAAAGGTCAAGTCGAAGGCCGGCAAGTCGGGGAAGGGCAAGGGTAGTAGGGACTCCGGAGATGGGCAGGGCAAGGATGGTAAGGACCCCGGTGACGGGCAGGGTAAGGATGGTACGGCCGGTAGTGGTGGGGACCCAGGCGATGGGCAGGGGCAAGGTTCTGGACAAGGCGACCCAAGCGACCAGGATGGTGATGGCGACGGGAAGTGCTCGTGCCAGAAGAATGGTCGGGCAGGTGCTGGATGTGGGGTCCTTGATGAAGACGACAACGGGAATCCAGACAAGCCGAATTGGAAGCAGATTGCCATCGAGGCACGGGCTCACGCCCAAGCAGCTGGTAGAGGAACCTCCGGTGTGGCAGCCCTGCTGGCACCCCGGGTCCCCAAGGTTGATTGGAAGCGGGTAATTCGGCACGGGTTCGAAGCGACGGCCTCCAAGCCAAGCCGGGACTTCCAGACCTATGCCAAGCGTAACCGTCGTTCCCCCGAGGAAGGTGTGCAGTTCCCAGGATGGCGAGGATATAACCCATCTATCGCCGTGGTAATTGACGTGAGTGGGAGTATGGACCGCGAATGGATTAACCTCATCGTCGCGGAAACCATCTCCCTCATGAAGACCTTCACAGGAGTTAAGGTATTCTTGGCAGTCCACACGTCGGAATTGGTTTGGGCTGGATGGCTCTCTTCTACGGAAACATGGAAGCTCAGTGAGGCCGTCTCGTTCAGCGGGGGTACCGACCCCCAACCTGCCTATGACGCGGTCGCAGCGGCCACTAAGGGCAAGGCTGATAACCTCTTGCACTTCACAGACACCGAATTCGGTCAAACTTGGCCGGTTGTCCCTGCGAAGCACCTCATAGTCGGCGCCGTGGGGCGTCAGATTAGCACCAAGCCTCCCCTCGGTGCACAGGTTATCTTCATCGATTCACCTGAACGCAAGTAAGGTCGAAACGGGGCTCGTATGGCCCGTCCGGGTGTCAAGCACCCGCTGAGGAGACCAAAGAATGAAATAAACGGAAGTAGTTGTGCTGCCACGAACCTCACGTTATAAAATAAATATGAAGATATTAAAACCCAACAGGGAGACCCTCGAAAGGGAATACTTCGACCTATCGCAAGATAAGTTGTCTGCTAAATATGGGGTGTCTAGGATTACTATACGCAGATGGCTTAAATCCTTCAACATAAAACAAGAACGAACACCATGTGAAGGTAGAAATCGCCCTATAGACCGAGCGGCAGAAGAGGATAAGCTAAAACCCAACAGGGAGACCCTCGAAAGGGAATACTTTGACCTATCACAAGATAGATTGTCTACTAAATATGGGGTATCTAGGACTGCCATACGTAGATGGCTTAAGTCCTTCAATATAAAAGAAGAGAAAACCTCGATTGAGGGTAAAGCAAAGCGGGTGGCAGCGTCTACTAAGAACTGGCAAAACAAAGAATATAGAGAAAAGATAGTAAATACTCAGATAAAAAATTGGCAAAGACAAGATTTTAGATTAATGATGCAATCATCATTTGAAACTCCTGAATTTAGGATTAAGGTTGCTAATTCTTCTAAAAGGGTTTGGTCAAATCCAGATTATCGGGCCAGGATGGCCACTGCTCGTGAAAACACGTCAACCACCCTTACCAAACCACATGTTAAGGTTTGTGAATTATTGACCTCATTGGGTGTTAAATATGTTACCGAGAAGGCCATCGGACCGTGGAATTTTGACATTTTCGTCGAGTCAGATAACTTGTTAATTGAGGTCCAAGGTGATTATTGGCATAGCTTGTCAAGAATGGAACGGAATGATAAGGCTAAGTCTACTTATATTACCAATAATTTACCACAATATCAACTGAAGTATATTTGGGAACATGAATGTTTAACTGAAGGGTCTGTTCTAGCTAAACTTAAGTATTGGCTCGGGCTAGACAAGGTTGAACAAATAAATTATGAATTAAAACAGGTTTCCGTTAAGCCGGTTCTTGATACTAAGCAAGCTGACGCCTTCCTTTATAACTGGCATTACCAACATCACGGGCGGCACGGACTAGACCTTGGTGGTTATCTCGGGGATGAATTAATATGCCTGGCACGCTGGGCTTCTCCAAGCCGGACGGAGATTGCCACCTCCTTAAATTACAGTCAAAAGCAGGTAGTAGAACTGGCTCGGTTGGTGGTCCATCCGAAATATCAAAAAAAGAATCTCCTTTCATGGTTCCTAGCTCGGTGCGAACAACGCATTATGCAAGTCTACCCGGAGATTGAGTGTTTAGTTTCCTTCGCTGATTCGACCCATAATCATACAGGAGCTGTCTATAAAGCTAGTAATTGGGAATTAAATCGTGTTGTTGAACCTAATTACTGGTATGTAGACTCGGATGGATGGGTAATGCACAAGAAGACCCTGTGGAATCACGCCAAGAAGATGAAGATGTCTGAGTCTAAATATGCTATCCAGAATGGTTTTATTAAGGTTTGGGGCAAAGAGAAATTTAAATTCATTAAGAGACTAAAGTTCGGTGCCGTTGGTCGCCAGATTAGCACCAAGCCTCCCCTCGGTGCATAGGTTATCTTCATCGATTCACCTGAGCGAAAGTAAGGTCGAAACGGCCGCTTGTTCAGGGTCGTCCGGGGGTGTTGCCCCCGCTGATGAGACCAAGGAGGAACAAATGACTAAGCTAGAACAAGCGCGGAACCCCAATACCCCAGTCAAGGAGCTATCTGTTCTAGCGAGGTGTAGTGACAATCACGCCCAATTTGAAGTTGCTAGGAATCCATCAACGCCCGTTGAAGCGTTGATATATCTCGCTGAACTGAAACAGATGGGTATTTGGTGGGCAATCATTAGAAATCCAAATTGTCCGGAACCGGTCCGCCTTTGGATAAGATTAGCTGAGAAAGGCGGATATGCCGGGATGTCCCTCAAGAAGTTTATTGCCGCCATGGGTTAAGGAAGAACAAATGACCAAGGAAGCGCAGGCTAAAGACCCCTCTACATCACCAGAGGTCCTAGATAAATTAGCTAAAGATAACGATGGATATACACGATGGTGTGTTGCCCAAAATACAAATGCTCCCGCCGAAGCCCTGGCCAAGTTGGCCGAGGATAAATGTTTACGAGAGGCGGCTATTGAGAACCCCAATTGCCCCGCCGCCGTGCACCTTTGGTTAAAGATGGGTGGGTTCGCTGGCATGACCCTTGCAGAATTTGTAGAAAAGGTGAATAATGAAAATGGCCAAAAATGAACGATGTGTAGAGTGTGGTCGCCGTTATCCAAATGAAAACATCCTAGTGGCATCGATATTCACCTTCCTAATTGTGGCCTTCATATTGGCTACCTTCGCGATGTGGGTATCTGATAATCGCCGAGATTATGCTGCTCCGGTGATTGAACTTTCAGAATGATTACCTGGTTAATGATAGTGGTGGGTGTGTTGCTGTGGCTCTCTTGGGATTCAATAGGGACCCAATGGGAAGATGCTGAATTAATGGAGAATAAAGATGATAGAATATTATATTCAGATGGGGTTTTTCTTGGTTCTACTGTTCTGTGCTTACCGTCTAAAGAGGTGGGAACGGAGACTTCGTGCCATGGAGAAGAATCTAGCTGACAGCTTCCAGACCCTCCACATCCGCGAGAAGAATCTCGCCCGTGAGGAGTATGGCCTCCCTCTATGTAAGCCCCGCTGTTAAGATTTCCCTTTGGTTGGCATCCCGTTTGCAGATTTTCCTTGGTTGGCTCAAACGGGGTGCTGTTCGAGAGGGCAATAATGGTCAATCCCGACGAAACGCTGTCTATCTCAGCTGCGCAGGGTGTTGCTTGGAATGTTTTCACACCACCGGAAATCTTAGACGAATTGGTTGTTGACTTAGATATTACTGTTCAACGAGGGATTGCTTGGAATCCTAATACATCAGTTGAGACGTTGATTAAATTGGCTACAAGTAAAGATTGGAATGTACGTAAGGGGGTTGTGTATAATATCAATACACCGGTTAATATTTTAATTGAACGCGCTGATGATATAGATATAGATGTTCGGGTTGGAGTGGCATGGAATATCAATACACCAGTTACCGCCTTGATAAAGTTGGTTGATGATGTAGATGTAGCACCATTAGACGATTTGCTTGTAAGGAATGGGGTTCTTAAGAACCCAAATTGCCCCGAAGCGGTTAAGATTTGGTTTAGGATGGGTGGGTTCGCTGGTATGACCCTTGCAGAATTTGTTGAAAAGGTAAACAATGGATTACTCTAAGATTTATTGCACTTCCTTCTGTAATAAGGGGCACCTCCTTGATGATGGTCGCCCGGTAGACCACGAATGTTACGTTATTCCTCCAGAAATGCTCAGGGCTGAGATGGAGGAACGTTTTGAGGACGCTCTGGAGATTCGAATCTACTGGACTCATCGAAGAGTGCACCACGGGGTTGATTCCACTGGCACGGCCGTTGCAGATAAAAAGAGTAACAAGGAGAAGCGATGAAAGTCGGAACAGTAGTAGTTGTAAATGAAACTGGCGAGCTGGGTATTGTTGAATCAATCTACACAGTTGATGACTTTTGGCTCTGTGAAATGTTGGAGCTACGGACTAGTAAGCGTGGTGAGACTGAATTTTTTATGCGTCCGGAGGTCACACAGCTTTACAAGCCTCGCATGGTCAAGAAGGAAGTGAGCACTAACGTCACTAAGAATCCATCAACCCAATTTGATTATTATACACAGATGGTAACTGATTATGATATATATTGCGAACGTCTGCTTGACGAGACCACTGGCACGGCGATTGCAAATAAAAAGACTGTCCGGGGCGGGGCGACACGATGTAGTAGTAAACACAAGGAGTAATTAAACACCAACCCCGCCCAAATACGAACGGGCGGGTAGTTTACAATGAAAAAGAAAACATTATAAAGTAATGGGGACGATGTTCTACTGGACTGAACATCAGACTGTAAATCTGACGCCCACAAAGCAAGCAGGTTCGATTCCTGCCGGCCCCACTGTAGACTAAACACCTGTAGCTCATCGGTCAGAGCAAGCTCCTTATAAGGGTTAGGTAGGTGGTTCAATTCCACCCAGGTGTAATTTCAGGACCGGTAGCCCAACAGGTAGCAGGCAATGGACTTAAAATCCATCAAGTGTGGGTCCGAATCCCACCCGGTCTATTTCCCCAGGAGGTATAAAATGTGGTATTCGGTAATCATCGATGGTAAGGTTCAGGCGTCATGTAGTTCCAAGGAGCATGCTGAGGCACAAATCGCTAAGTGGCACGAGTATTTCGATACTAACCCCGATACATGTTCGATACTTCCTACTATCACCAGGCCGGCCATTGGTGAGACGGTTTCAGACCTTGACCTTGGTCATTGGCAGAGGGAGATTCCAGCCGTGACTGGGACCTATCATTCCGCCGACCGATTGGGGCTATATGCGGGGGTTAAGGAGGTTGTTTGGGACAATGGTCGGCTTTATTTCGCAGGGATGCCCATTTGGACCAGACCCGAAGTTGACGCATGGCAGGGTTGGTGGTGGAGTCTACCTATCCAGGTTCCCCCCAAGCCACCAGAGTGGTAAATGTCTAGAGATAACAGAGATAACAGTATAACATCACCAACAACACAAGCTAGAGACCCAAATGTTCCACCGAAAGTATTGCGGAAACTAGCAACAAACCCAGCTTGGGTAATACGTTACGAGGTGGCTCGAAATACTAATACACCAATCGATGTTCTAAACCGGCTTGCTGAAGATGAAGAATATTTCGTAATAAGGGAGGTTGCTCGACACCATGCTACACCAGCTTACACCTTGGTCAAACTAGCCAACAATTTAATGAGGGACCTACGAAAAGTTCTAATACAGAATCACAATACGCCCGAAGCGGTTAGGTTATGGTTGAGTAACGAGCATGAAGGATATGCAGGCCTATCACTTGCAGAATTTCTTGAGAAGGTGGGAACCATTGACACTTGAGATTTGGTTTTATCTACTACTTGCGATATACTCGACATATGTTGTAATTAGTATGATTAGATTGAATCAACATATCGCCAAAAAGGATAAGTAATGTCAAGGTCTGATAATACGAAGTTTGAAGAAGCTTGTTATGCGCCGTTGCCGGCTGATTTCGCTCAAGCTATTGAGGAGGTGTTGGCTCTCCGGAAGTTATTGAAACGTGAACGAGAATGCTGGATGAAGGTGACTGTTCAACGTGAAAAGTTTCGTAGGGAATTGTCGGCTATGGCGTCGAACAAGGACCGGGAGATTAACAAGCTCAAAGCGCAGTTGGGTCGTAGTATTTTTACACGTAATGAGGAGGAAGCACCATGAAGAACCCCGTCGAAATTATTCCCGAGTTTAAGTATATCCCAACCAAGCTCACCGACGAGCAGCGGTCCAAGTATATGTGGAATGCGACCCACCTGTGCGGTAAGACCTGGTCCGACGCAGTTGACGATTTTTTCGGGGAGATGGAGGCGTTGAGGGTCAAGGAAGGTATGAAGCCTTGGGAATTTTGGGGTAAGCGTAATTAAAAAGGAGCAAGATGATTGTCCTAGAGATTTTCGTTGTAATTAGTTTGGTCACATTTAGTTCAATTTTCATAGGAATGGTGGTAGCACACTTCCTTCCACAGCCAAAAGATTAATGTTAAGGCCCGTGTTGCGATTAAGTTCGTGGCACGGGCTTTGCAGTTTTTGGAGATTCAGGTCTTTATGATAAATACTTTCGATGACTCGCTAAAGATTGCCAATATGTTAAACCAGGTGAGGGATCCGGAGACCTCACCCGAAGTTTTAGCTGAGTTATCTAAAAGTGATAATGACGATATACGATATTGGATACCGTGGAATGCCAATACCCCAACAGATATTCTACTTGAATATGCTGATTGTAATGATGAAAATATTATATATGGTTTAACATGCTGTCAAACTGCGCGACCAGCTGTTCTGGCTAAACTAGTTAACCATGCCAATGAAACTGTCAAATATTGGGTAGCTGGAAATACCCACACACCGGCAGAGTCTTTAATTAAGCTTGCTGAATGCGGACCTAATTACATTAAAAATGTAGTTGCCAAAAACCCAAACACACCTGAGATAGTTAAACTTTGGTTGAATAATGGAGGTTACGCTGGTTTAACGCTTGTAGAATTCATAGATAGTGTTCATGGGAAAGGGTATAATCATGGATTATCTTGTCAAAATAACTCACCGTGATAATGGAACGTGTGTATATCTACATATGCTTCATGCAGCACAAGTGTGTATGACGGACATACTTGGTGAGGCAACCAGAATGGACCAGGAGACCGCCGAACGTTGGGTGCATTGGTTGAACAGAAGTGAATCACCACTTTATGTAATCTCAGCAGTTAAAGAGGAGAATTGAACATGGAAAGATTGACACATGAGACACCGAGGCAGGCCCAGTTCCGACGTGACTGTGAAGATAATGGACTAGACATCATCAAGTTTGTATTGGCTAATGGCCTTGAGACATATGCAGTTAAATGTGGAGATGGTGGTTCAAGTGGCCCAAGTGAACAAGATGTTATTGATGTCACTAAAATAAAGCTGTTTATGGCCAATACAGATGGTGTTACAATCCTTTATGTAGGAGCGGCTACCCGGTGAATGCGACAGTTAAGATGGTGGCGGCTGTTTTCGCTTGGACATTAATGTTGGCAGCGGCCACGGTTTGTCTGATGAGTTTTTGTAATGAATACCTTAATACCGGATGGGATTTGATTACCTCGTTCGTAGTGGTGTTACTCTTGTGTATGGTCTTCGGGTGGGGAAAAGCGGACCCGCGTAAGGGCCCATATGGCCACTAAGCGCGTGGTGAACGTCGTGTTGTCACCTTCTGGGCTTGTGATGGGTGCCACGGCCGCATATGCCGTGGTATTACAGCCGGTTAGCGGGTGGGCGCCACCAATTTATATCAGGGTGAAATAATGAAACTTGAGACACCTGGTTTCTGGCCCTACTTGATTCTATCTAACATCTGTATTTTAGTACACATTGCATCTTCGGGCCAGGTGTCAATATTGTTCCTTGGCATGTGCATTGCATTTTGTGTGGGGGCCATCGTCACCTTTTTCAACGATAGGAAGCTTTAATGAAG
>Ga0137460_1000018_pt1 | contig 9158 bp, 13 predicted proteins | sample EasRivERMGT723_2_FD_102307 | JGI IMG/M metagenome (GOLD analysis project Ga0137460, IMG submission 102307) | Soil microbial communities from meander-bound floodplain in the East River, Colorado, USA - East River MetaG ERMGT723_2 | ecosystem: Environmental > Terrestrial > Soil > Floodplain ...
ATACATCCACCTGTGAAGCTAACACCGTAGACAACATGCAAATTTCAGTGGTTGTATCCGTCTCATTGGTAGATTCTAAGGCCGCGAACAATTCCGAAGTAGCTGCATGACCAGGGAAATTAGCATCATTAACCTGCACAATTATAACCGATGGTGCACCATTCTCGAAGGCGATATCAGCAGCAACTGCTAGTTGGTTAGTAGATGTAGGATATCCAACATCGGCATGAACTTGGTCAGATGAGAAATAACGCTTAGGTAGATTATAATCAGACGTGGGGCGAGTGTAATTATATGAAGCAAAATATACAGTAGATGGAACTGGCTTAATTCCAATTCCATGGACTGCATATGGCAACTGAGTAGATGCCAGACCGAACAGAGTAAGACAAGTCGGCGTTAGGTCATCATCATTAGCTACTTCAACTGAACTACCAACACCCTCATTAGGCGAAGTTAAAGTAATTAGTTCATTTACTATTGGTGCTCCCGTAGTAATAGTCGCCACAGTTGAATAACGTGGCCCATATGCAGCAGCCAAAGCCGTATTAATTTCGGTACAGATTACAGTATTAGTAACAGCTGAACCGATTGTAAGAACTACCGTAACTGAAGCTTTACCATCAACGGAAAGCATAAATACATTGTTAGCCGGCGATGTATTCTTGGTAAGTGTATCTAAACCCGACATAAAGACCGCAGATGAGCTTTGGTCCCAATCTAGAGTTGAACCAGACCTAGTATAATCAGAATTCTCAACGAAGGTTGATACCCCGGCATATGAACCAACACGAACCATAGACAGAATATCTGAATTGATAAGCGTGTCAGTATCGGTATCAGTAGCTACATAATCAACAGTGTATGTAGATAGTGAATTATAAACAAGGTCAGACACTTGAATTATTGTCGGAGCCTGATATGGAACCGTACCACCAAATACCGCCACTGTCTGAGATGTAGGGAACGCTACAAATAGACGCACATCAGATGAAGATGTATTAACTGGGGAAGCTAAAATCACCTTATTACTAGATACCGAAGCCGGTTGATGAGGGAAGGCATATGCTGAACCATATCCGAGAGCAGATGTCTCATCAGAACCAAGTGCTAAGTTAATAGCATAAGCTATATTAGCGGCAGTAAGTGCAGTAAGTGTTAGCCCAAATACTCGTGCAGTAATTGTATTACCTACAACCGTAACTAAATCTGCACCGCCAGTCGTAATGACTATGTTTACTTCTGCATGACCATCAAGCGAAAGTGATATCTTATTATTTGAACTAAAATCTAAGGTTGTTAATGTAACACCGGTTACACTCGGTGCCAGGAAGGTTACTTCGGCAGAGTCAATGGCCGTTCCATCAGCATACACCGTCGTATTGGCACTCTTGCGATTACCAATATTTGCTAGAGTAACAGTGTGGGGTGACGAAGAGGCAGGGGAAATTGCTTCACCCGAAACTAAACCACGAATAATAGCTTCATTATTGACCCGCTTATAACGATTACCAATACCGATTAATGTAGCAGTTAAGGGTATAGAATTGACATTAGCTCCACCAGGAACTACTACCTCTTCAATGTACACACCTGGGTCTAAATAGACTGTAGCCATGAGATTTATCTCCAAAAAAATAATTTAATACCGCAACCACACAGAAATTGCGGGCCACCTTCTCTTGCCAGAGAGTGAAACATATGAAAATAATATAGACACTAGTGGCGCTAGTTATTTAATTGGGAATAGGGAATTCTGAGAATATCAAATTAGGAGAAATTATCGGTATAGTAACAGAATTATCCTTGTTCGTAGCAATTCTGTCGGAATACATTATAGCAGTTACTGGGATATTCAAACGGTTGATATATATCTTATCCCTTGAGTCACCGAGCCTAGGTGTCTCTTGTTCACCACTAAAGGCTATCTCATTATCCCTAATAATAATTTGATAATTTTCATCTATTATTGCATTATTAAACGTACTTCTACCATAGAAGGTATACATCCTATCTGATAAGGTATAGGATATGAAGTCATATAATAGGTCAGTGAGCTCCGTTCGAACGTTTTCAGACTCGGCGACCACCTCAATAGCCACACTCATGTCCGCCGCCATGTGATGTCGATGCATGGCCTGTTTACCTGTTCCATAATTCTGGTCGGTCTGTCCAACAGTAAACCCCAGGGCAGCCAAGGCAGTTCCACCAGTGATAGTAATCTTGTTAGGAAAGGCCATACCATTGGGCCCACCAGCTCTTAATTCAAGCTTAATATTAGAACCATTAACATACTTGAAAGCTTGAACATATAAGGCCTGAATATTAATAACAGAAATAACCTCATCGAGAGTGGCTGCACCAATATTGGCAAACATACTTGCTGGAAATATAAACGTAGATGTCTGTTGACTAGATACCTTACCACCCGGCTGAGATGTTAGTATGATGGTCATCCCATCTTCTAAAATAAATGGGCCATCAAGCGAACTTAACACCTTAGCATCTGGAACAACTAGCGACGTATCATGTCCACTAATAGATAACTTAGTATTCTTGCCAGTAGTCGCTAAAACAGCGATTAAGGGCATATCCTCAACCATATCTGGGAAACTTCGAATTAAACTAACGGCTGTCTCTAACGGGTCAGTCGCAACATCCCCAGCTACCGAATATTTATCAATCCTAGGCAATTCACCAATTCGGGCCTGAGTATAAGCCGTGTTGAAAAAATGGCGCAATTCAAGCAAGAAGGCGTCCTTAACACACTCAGTAATCGCCCCAAACCTAGGTGGCTGGTCTAAATTATCAGGAACGGTTGCCTGTTGAATAATGTCTTGACGGTCAAATATTGGCATAATGGTTACCAAACACGGTAAAAGAACTCGCCGTTCATGTGTCCAGGTTGACCTGTTACCTTACGTAATGAGAATTCTTGTCTGGTAAATTTCTCGAATTGGTCAGAATAGCTGAAATCAACTAGGGCATATCTATACCCGTTCTCCCCACCGAAACGAACCTCCACGAAGGCGTCATCGGATATGCGCGACCTAGGCTCATTTAACGATAGACTGTTGTCGAAGAATGCTATTGGTATAGTCCACATTCTGTTACCCTTCGCCTCTAACTTGTCGCCATATTTCTCACGAACCTCAGCCTCATTTAGCCAGGTTGGCAAAACACGTATCACCGGCTCAGTTGTCACACGCCCAGATATATCAGTATAAGTGCCAAACCTAGCTCGAACAATTTCAAACATCGGCGTCTTAATGGTTAAGGCCGTGCGCGTCATAGTCACTCTAAACATCAGGGTAGTAGTTGGTATTTGTGCCTCTAGTGTAGATAACGAAAACCATGTTACACCAGAATCAACCGATGCTTCCACTAAAACCGTGCTATCAAATCCACCGTCTCTAGTAAACGCCTCAGCCTTAGCCTCCCATGGTGTTAACTTGCCAGTTGTTGATATTGCAATTTCAGGAGATATAGCAGTTCCAGATATTGCAGTAGGTGACAACATGAATCTAAATGGGCGATTAACTTTATCCAATATAATATTATTTAATGTCCAACCTGAATCTATTGAGGAAACCCAATAATTACGTGTCCCAAACTTGAAATAGCCTGGGATAACCCCAGTTCCATAACACGTCATACATGGAATGTCAGGCTGCTTAGATGTGTCCTTATAGCAAGAACAATTCTGAAGGCCATCACGCATAAATGAAGCGCCACGCCACAATGCATATGGCAAACCCATGGCCAATATTTTATCTAAATTACCAGATAGAACCTTGTCGGCCACATATTCAGCATCAATCCGGTCGTGGGCATCACCGCCCCAGTAGCTGGGGGCATGGCAATCTATTAGTGGATGTTGTGCCATAGTTAGGCCCTAAAGAAGATGTTTCTAAATAAGGCACCCGATGGAGCAGCTGACATTAAGGTTTGTAGCCTAAATGATGGCCCAGCCTGAATATGTAAACAACCAGGATTTATGAGTTGAAGCTTCATCATTGGTATAAGCTTATCAAGACGCGTGCTTATTTGGTTAAGGAAAGCTGCTAGCTGCGGTTGGTGAGTAACAACGAAGCTCACGCCATTATCGTTGTAGTTTGGAATGTCCGTATCGATTGCATACAACTGCTGCGAAATTACCCCGGTTATTAGGGCCGCATCTATTAGAATTTGTCTAAACTCGAGTGGATAATAATCTAAAGGAATAACCAAACTAGGCTGATAGGCATTAATGGTCTGTAAACCACCTTCAAGAAAGGACACCAACATTGAATCTGTATAACCCAAATAACAAGGTTTCCCACCATTGGGAGTAGTAGTGCGCTTCTTAGACTTATCAATTAATAAGCGGAGGTCAGGTAAAAATGAAGCCGTCCGAACTGAAATGATATTCACATTCTGGATTAAGTGTGTATATCCACCACCAATAGTCATTTGGGCAGACCAGTCAAATACCCATCTATATGGTGAATCAGTTTCAGAGTTTGGTGTTTGATTACCTATCTCAACATAAAACTGACCAACACCAGTATGTAATAACCGTGGTATCGGCAATGGAGATGTTGGCCAAACATCAGATATCTTAGCAGTGCCACCAAGGTCCATCATTGCCACACGAAGTTCAACCGGGTCGACAGCTACACCATCGTCATCCTCAATTGATATAACTATTCGTTCAGTGGTATTCTGAATAACTAAAATATTAGGCTGTAGGACGTTTATGGCCATATTAGAAGAACCCCATTATCAACTTAATAATTAATTCTGGAGCTCCTAAATATAGAGCTACTGCAACAGCTGGCCACTTAATATATTTAATATATTTTATTAAAACCTTACCATCATTATATGCACCTACCACTGGAGTTGTATTCTTTTCTAATAGCTCCGTCCGCCTAATATGTTCTTCTAGAGTTTTTCTTTGGGCAGTTAAATCATCAGTATTTAGACGAATATCTTTTCTAATCTCAGATATATCATTCACTAGATGTTCAATCTGACCTTTAGTAAATTCTAATGACATAGTAGATTCCTGGCGACTCAGCAGTTAACTAAATAATATCGCCGGGAATCTAACTAGTTACTAGAACGTGAAGGGTAAACACCCTTCCTTTACTACCCATGAAAGGTGAATCCACTTAGGTGGAATATAATGCGACACACCAGCACCATCTAATACTCGATGCCCACCTGAGTTAGATACATTGAGGGTAATTGGATTATTAATCGTTACAATAGTTCCATCTGGGAATTCATATGAGCGATATACCTCACTCTCTAAGCTCTTAAATTCCATATTAGTCCACCGCCATTGGTGTAATATATAATATACCACCAGCAGTTGCCTGAACAACTGAAACATATTGATTACTACATCCCAAATTAAGCAAATATGGAACATTAGCGACTAGATACATATCAATATCTACAACTGCTGAATTTGCATCTGGACTAAATCTAACAAAACATGGTTGGGTAGCTGTCAACATAACATATGCACCTGATGGTAAAACACCTGAACTTGCTGCTGTAGCAGTAAAATTCACCTTTTGCGTAGAAGCAGCTTCTGGATATCCATGAAGCTTAGAGATTGCCTGACCTGCAAAGCCAAGAAATTCACTATTAGAATAATTATTTGACATATTAATCCTCTTGACTCGATACTGACTTAGTAGCCTTCTTCTTTGAAGACTTAGGTGTTTCAACCACAGCAGCAGCCGCTAATTCGGCAACCTTCTTCTTGCCAAGCTTAGCAACACTCTTATAATATCCATGACTAGTGATATAATCCCAATCTTGCATATTTAGACCTTCTAATATGTCTAGTTCGGCTAAAATAGCCTGAGCCGTCATCTTAGACTGGTCTGGAACGGACGGGTGTACTTGTAAACACAAATGTAATACACGTGGATTAATTACGTCTACTTCTGAAACATTCGTAATTTCTGTGGAGGTTCCTGGCTCTAGGTCTATCTCACTATTCTTCTTTGGAGCAACGGCATCTGGTAGTGGAACATGGTTCTGAGCGGCTACACGACGAGCCTCAGCTAATTCTAGAGCCTCATCTACTGACATATCATTCGATTTAGCCTTATTCGCAAAATATGCCGTATATTCATCTTCGGTCATTAGACGCAGAGCCGGAGGACTACGATTAATCATCTTACGAAGATCTATTGATTGCTTAATAGCACTAAATGGAATATGGCGAGTAAGATTTACTGGGTCCTTGCTATTAGGAAATAAATATCCCTCACTATGACCTGGTCCAACCTCAAAACTAACACTAACCTGGCACCCACTAATGTTAGATACGTAAATATCTGTGTCCTTCTCAAAAAATTTAGTGAAATTCGTAATTTGACTCATTTATATACTCCTATAGAAATTAAGGCCTTAAATGGCCAATACTCATGCTTAGACTTACTAAACTGTATAATGAACGGTTCTTTAGAGAAAACTGATACCAATTTAGTTTTTAACACTTTACGCGCAAGGGCTGGATGGATATAGTCAAGAAACTGACGATTTACATCGAGCACCATTATCTCTTGGGACATCTGCTCTCCATGGTGGAGGTATTAAATAATAACCGCGAACATGTTGCTAGTAATTATTTGTATCCCAATGGGGGCAGAGCTGGGTGCGCCTGCTCCCATTTATTACCCTGCACCGTGGTCTTAATACCTGCAACCTCCGGGCGGGCACCAACAGAATCAAAAAATCTAGTAATTTCAGCATTCAATTCTGGTGGCAATGGTTGATATTTAGGATTGCTCTGTAAATCCTTGACCATAGCTAAAATCTTCTTGGCTTTAGCTAAGGCAACCGGGTCCTTTAAATTCAGGCGCTGAGACGAACGCATAATACTAATAAACTGAGCAGCCTGTTGGGCATCCATGGTCTAATAATTATTGTCAATATGCTTTATGGTATTATTACTATCAAGTTGAACAATCTCAGGCATTAAATTAGCTGGAATTTTAAAGATAGAATAATCAACTGGTTTATATAGCTTACTATATACGATACGCTTAATACCAGCCTGATATAGGGTCATGAAACAAAGACGGCACGGGTTATGGGTCACATAAGCGGTGGCAAATTCTGTAGATGTCCCATTTTTGGCAGCCTGTAATAAAGCATTGTGCTCTGCATGTATAACACCTATACAATGACCATTCTCGGTTAAACAACCATTGACATTACAATGTTGTGCCCCATGCAATGAACCATTATAACCTGTAGAAATAATGGTCTTATTACGCACCAAAACGGCCCCAACCGATAACTTGGGGCACGTGGCACGAGATGATACCGCTAAGGCTATGTTACAGAAATATTCATCCCATGATTCGCGCATATTACTTCCCGTCACGCTCGTAGATGACCTGCCGAAGATATTGCACTAGGTCTATTGCTTCCTGATAAGCATCCTTTAATGCATCACGTCCATTAAAAGCCTGTAAATAAGCCCCATACTTGTTATATCCGAATTCGGCACGGGCCCTCATGTCCTCAATAACCAAATCAGGAATTTTAGGTAATTCATTTTGGACAGGCTTAGGCTGAGAATTAGAATCAAATAACTTATTATGATTACATTCACAGTTAGGACAATTACAAGTCATCATGTGAAATCTCGATTTTATTATGTGAATACTTAATATATTGAATATTATCTAAACCAGATTTAAGAAGAACCTCCAACATTGTGCGAACCTTCGATTCAGGACAGCGAGATACTGCTTCAGATAATACCTCTTCCAAAGAAACTGGCTGTTCTAGGTCTGTATATGCCGTAAAGTCCTCTACCTCTTCATCCTTACATATACAATTAAAACAACCACCAGGACATGATGGAGTAGCTTGACCAGCTTGATACTTATTAAACTCATCAGATAGCGGGGGCATCTTATCCTTACAAGAATGGTCCTTGCAATAACAATTCTCAGGACACAAACAAAAATTAGGACTCTCGTTAGCATGGCCGCAATACATTAAACTCATCTTCTTCATATTATCTCCATTGCTTTAATTACTTCGGGATAATCTAATCCAGCATAGTCTTCAGGTATAATCTCAATCGCTTTTAATATTTCTGACAATTTTAATGCTATATCCTGATGGTAGAAACCACAATAACTCCATCTACCACAATACTTGAAAAATACAACTTTATGCTCACCTATCTCTAGTGTAAAATGGTGGTCATACTCGTTCATAATCTTATCTATTGCAACCAGCGTGCCATCAGATACAACAACGTATTTGATCCATAACAGCTCGAACAACTAATACATTAATAGAATTACCAACTTGCTGATATCCATCACGCTTCACTTGATTAATTGGATGTGACTCTGGAAACGATTGCAAGCGTAGACATTCTAGCGGTGTTAGCATCCGCCAACCCGCCGGGTGGTCGAACGCATGTGTCTCAATAGTAGTTATAGTTGGACTCCAACCATATACCGAATAAAGTTTATCGTGTTGCCGAGCCTTATTAGATGGGGTATCACCATAAATAATACCCACAGGTGTAATACACATCGTATAACCTCCCATAGGTATAGGCCACAAACCAGAATTGTAAGCCGCCACTAGTGCATCTAGGCGTGTCCCAAGCGACTTACGCATACACCTAGTACGCCACATCGATGCAAGTGTATATTGGGCATCAACCGTAGTATCCATATAATCTAATACACGAGATGGAATATAATCTGGTGGTGTTGGAAACGTAAATTGCCCAGGAAGGTCTTGGCGAATTCCAACAAAATAAACCCGATTACGCTGTTGTGGGACACCATATGAAGTAGGACTTATTAATCTATAGGCTACACGATATCCGACATCCTGCAGTTCACTCAATAATAATTTTAAAAATGACGTCCCGTCGGCATTTTTAACAGTTAATACTTCCTTAACGTTTTCAAAGAGAAATACCTTAGGCTGAACATCTCGTAATAGTCGAATTAGTTCAAAACATAGATTAGCGCGGTCATCATTACCGATAGTTTGATTGTTGTACATATGAGACTTCCCACATCGACTAAACGGCTGACATGGAAAACCACCAGTTAATAAGTCAAATTCTCCAAATTCAGTACCCTGAAAATCACGAATGTTAGAATGTA
>Ga0137460_1000019_pt1 | contig 9017 bp, 3 predicted proteins | sample EasRivERMGT723_2_FD_102307 | JGI IMG/M metagenome (GOLD analysis project Ga0137460, IMG submission 102307) | Soil microbial communities from meander-bound floodplain in the East River, Colorado, USA - East River MetaG ERMGT723_2 | ecosystem: Environmental > Terrestrial > Soil > Floodplain ...
CGTCATTGTCCGCTGCTCCGATTGCCAATTTCGGCGCAAACGGAACGAATGCATACGGGTATCTCTCGACTGGCGGCGCTGGATACGGCCTCCAGGATTCTCGCAGCCTGAACTGGCGAGGCGGACTCGTCTCCACAGATGCATACTGGGGGCTGAGCCAGGATGCGAGCCTGTCGTCGTCGTTCAAGCCATTCATCATCGGCGATGGCCGCACCAGCTCGACATGGGTGGTTGTCGACCCGTTGGCAGCGACTCGCGTTGTGGTGAACGGCGGGCTTTCTTCCACCGGAACAACGACGCTAAATACTGGCCTGACGGGAATTGCCAAACTGACCGCCGGATTGGTCGGCGTAGCCAGTGCCGGTGACTTCCCCACTCTCAATCAGAACACCACCGGCAGTGCCGCCACGCTTACCACGGGGCGCACGCTGACCATTGGCGCGACAGGAAAAACCTTCAACGGTTCGGCGAACGTCTCGTGGTCGTTGGCGGAGATCGGCGCAGAACCGGCCATCACGACCCTGGTGGCGGCCAAGGGCGGCACCGGCCAGTCGTCCTACGCTGTTGGCGATCTGCTCTATGCTTCGACCACCACGGCGCTGTCGCGGCTCGCTGATGTGGCGACAGGAAATGTCCTGCGGTCCGGCGGGGTTGGCGTGGCTCCTGCATGGGGCAAGGTCGCGCTGTCGACCGATGTCTCAGGCACATTGGCAGCGGCACAGTTCCCGGCACTGACAGGCGACGTTGCGACCTCTGCGGGGTCGCTGGCCGCGACAGTCAATGGCCTCAAGGACAACGCTATCCCGACGCTAGTGGCCGGGTACCTCAACTGGACCGGCTCCGCCTGGGCGCTGACTCCTGGCGGCGGCATGGCCAACCCCATGACCACGACCGGCGACATGATCGTGGCCAACCCTGGATCATCCCCGACGCGCCTCGCTGTTGGTGCTGCTGGGACGGTGCTGGTCGGTGGGACGATTCCATCCTGGTCCTCGACGCTCCCCGGTGGGCCGTATCTGCCGACCGCAGGCGGCGCACTCACGGGACTGGTGACCTCGACCAACAAGCTCAACCTGACGTGGACAGGCGACGACGCCTCCACCATCATGCAGATTGATGCTCGCAACTCGACTCTCAACGGATCTGCGGCGTTTGTCGTCATCGTCCCCGCGACCGGCGCCCAGAAGGCGTTCCAGCTCAAATCTGGCAACGGCATTGGGTGGGCCAGTTTCGAATATTCCGTGGGTGGCGCGGGGAAGCCGGGCCTTGCGCTTGGCGACGGCAGCGCGGGGCGTGACGTGCTCATCTACCGCAATGCCGCCGGTGTGCTACGGACGAACTCCGCGCTCATCGTGGACCAGGGCCTCACGGTGTCCGCACTCGGGACAGGATTTGTCAGATCGGCGTCAGGCGTCTTTTCGTCATCAGCCCTCATTGCCTCCGAGATCCCTGCCCTCGATGCGAGCAAGGTGACCACTGGCACGTTTGCGGACGCCAGGATCGCCAGTGCGGCGACCTGGAACGCGAAACTTGATGCCGCTTCTGGCGTCGGAACAGGCGAGTTCCATTTTGGGTCATCCTACTCTGATCCACAGGTTGGCACGTCGCGCGACGCGAAATTCGGCAACCTCGGTATTGCCACTACGAGCCTGTACAGCGCCGGATCCGCGCAGCTCTGCGGCGCAGGTATCCCGTCATCTACGGGATCCAACGGCCTGCGCATTGGCGTGTCTTCTGATTGGCTTGGCACCTCCACTGCGGCCCTTGGGATCGCGTTGCCGTCGGGATACGGGCCGTGGGCGGTCGAGATCCAGAGGGGCGCCTCGACAATTTTCGGCATCAACCAGAATGGCGCGATTGTTGAGGCTGCTGGAATTAAATCATCTGGAGCGATCCAGTTCACTAGCCTCTCTGGCACCGGTACCCGCATGGCCACGGTGTCGTCGACTGGTGTGTTGGGGGCGACATCTGATCCTGTGGTCAATGCCATCACGATCAGTGGCGGGACGCTTTTCTCGACAGGCACTCAGCTAGATATTACGCCTGCTGGCGGGTCTTCGTACGCGGCGCGCTTTAGCCGTTACCCTGGGACTGGGGATCCCTATGCGTCGTTCCCATACGGCTTTGTAGCTTCAGCTCCAGTGATGACCGCCGCAACGTTCCTTAATGGCTCATCAATTCCTGCGATCACTTCTCCCAGCGCTAAGATCGGCGGCATGACACAGGTCGCCAGTGCCATGTACACCACCAGCGACGTGCTACCGGTGCTCGGCGTGAATGAGTGGTGCTTCCTCGTCAACAACTCAACATCTGCCGGAAACCTGTATTGGACGACCAATTCCACGCAAGCAGTCAAAATTCGATCGGGAGGTACAACCACAACCACAGGGACAAGCTCAACCGTCGAGGACGCCGGTGGAAACCTCTTGTCCAACTACTCCACCATGATCCTGATCGGCCCAACCGTCTCGAGCAGCAATGTGTGCTCGCTGATCGCGTTCTGATCCCCGCCCTCCACCAGCATTCCGAGTGTATATTTCCCATCATCCAAAGGAATTCTAATGCGCTTCATCCTAATCCTCGCCTCCCTCTCCATCGCCGGGTCCGTGGACTCGCTCGCCTGGGCGCGCTTCCGGGCTGACTCAGCGCAAGTTGTCGCGCTGTACCAGCACGCCGCGCACGCCGATTCGGTGGCATGGGCCACGAGGATCCAGGCACAGACAGTGCGTGAGCTGGCCTTGCGCAACCTGGCGTTGGATACGGCGAAGACAAAATAAGAACTAAATGGACCTCGAGGCAAAAGCCTTGCGGGAAGCTTACGCAATAGCACCTTCTGGAGTTGTCATCCTTGACACTCTGGAAGTTGATACGGCTGGGCAACCTAGCATCTTCATAACCAACAACTACACGGCGTTTACGGCTTTGCTTGAGACAGCAGCTTCAGCAACGTTTCAGCCAATTCCTTTCAAGCTGGCTTTGCCAAACAAGTCTTCGGATAATCTGCCTGCAATGAACATTACCATTGCAAATCCAGAGCAGCTTGTCAGCAACTACCTTCGCGCAGCCAATGTGGCCAAGACGCCTGTTGTTGTTAAGTTTAGACCTTTCCTTTCAACAAATGGCGCAACGCCTTTATATCAACTTCCAATCCCGATGACATTTCACATTGGGCCTGTTAAGTTGTCTTTAGGTCAAGTTGAAGTGCAGTGCTTGTTTCCAAACATCGCTAACAAAAAGTTCCCAAATGAATCCTATACAGTCCGATTGTTTCCAGGATTGCGTGGTTGGTAGGATTGAAAAGGCTGTTGGCGTTCCGTGGATTCCGTTAGGACGAGATCTTAGAGGTTTTGACTGTTGGGGGTTTGTTCGTTATGCTTTGGATTTGAAAGACGCGCCAAACGCTCCTTTCTTTGATCCTGAAGAAAGGCCAAATAGCATAAGAGAACTTACCAAGTCTTTCATAAGAGTTAAGGACAGAACGCCTTTCTCGATTGTGATTCTTGGGACAAGAAACAACTTTCATCATGTGGGCGTATATTTACCAACAGGATTCGTGTATCATTGCATGGAAAAGGCAGGTGTCTGTGGCCACAGATTTAGATCCCTTGGTATATTAGGGTTTGATTCGTTTGAGTTTTACCAGTGGGGTTCCAATGCTCACAATCCGGCACAAGACAAACCCCTTCGGTAAGGCTGAAGTTAAGCAAGTTCCTTTCCAGGAACAAAGCCTTCGCGCTTACTTGGAACCCTATTTGGCAGGTAAAGAGTTTGCCTATCCAACCTTTGTAAAAGTCAATGGGACTCCCTGGCTGCGCGAACAATGGGATGATCAAGTTTCCGACAGTTCGAAGATTGAAATTATTGCTGTTGTTGGTGAAGTGATTACTATAATCACGCTTGTAACCCTGGTCGCGTCCTTGGCTTTCAGCGTTTACGGCATCTACAAAGCTCGTAAAGCAATGAGAGCTTTGCGTGCTGGGATGGGAAAGGCTGAATCAGATCCATTTTTTAGCGTTGATGGCCACGGAAACAAAGCAAATCTAAACAACCCAATTGAAGTCGCTTATGGCAAGAATCGTATGTGGCCCAGTTACATCGGTCGCCCTTATCGTACTTATAGAGACGACAGACTTTCGGCATTTATCTCTGAAACTAGCCAAATAAAAAACACAAATTTTGTTCAGATTTTTTGTTTAGGGCAAGGAGTTTTTGATATTCACGCTGTTCAAGTAGGAGAAGTTCTTTTAGAATCATATCGAGGAATGAGATATGAAATAGTCAACCCAGGAGAACAATCAACGGAGCTTGCTCGCGTTATGTATGTGCAACCCGATTTTGAAGAAGTTTTGTTAGCGGTAGGATCTTCTACTGACGTTTTTACAATGTCTCCTCCAGGATCCTTTTCAAATCATTTTGAGATTGATGTAGAGGTTCCTGCTGACGGCGAATATCAAGTCGAAGTTACACAAACTGCTTTGGATGAAAACGGAGCGTTTACTTACGAAGTTTATCGGCTCTATTTGGACAGACCCAAATTAAGCAGTTCGGCAGAGTCGCAATCGCCTCCTCACAGAAACACTTTTGTATTTTTAAATGGTCCTGCCAAAAGGTATGCTTTTCAAATTAAAAACATGCCAGGCTCGCAACCTGTTAGTATTTTAGAACTAAGATCTTATCTAGACCCTTCAATTCCTTTGGCCTATTCTGACAAAACTCTTTTGATTGTAAATTATTTTGTAACAACTCTTTCAGACGAACTTGTCAAAGACAAAATCAACGTACTTGCAACACGAAAGCTAAACACTCGCCAAGTTTTGAACGGTGCTTTAACGTCAATCATTCAGCCGACAAGGTCAATCCCTTGGGCCATCTACGACGTTTTGACAAACGGTGTTTACGGTGGCGGACTTTCCGAAGACTTCATTGATCTTGAAGCCTTCTCGGAACTTCACGGTGATTTGGAACGAGACGATATCTTCTTTGACTACGTCTTTAATCAGTCAAGTACAGTTTCGGATGCAGTCAAGGTAATTGCTGCTGCCGGACGTTGTTCTTTGGGATACAACGGATCTAGACTTACATTGATTAGAGACAATGGCAATAGCACTCCGGAAGCGTTGTTTTCAAGCGAAAATATTCTGCCAGGATCTTTGTCTTGGTCAACCGAGTTGTTCGACCCTACGGAACCAGACGCAATTGAAGGTTCCTATGTCGATATTAACTCTGGCGAAGAACGAACAACGCTTTTCATACCTGAAGGATCGCATTACAACAACGTGCAGAAGGTAAGTCTTCAAGGTGTTGGAGCTTTGCGTCAAGCATGGCGGGAATGCTGTCACAAGATGCAGAAGCTAAGGCTTATTCGCGATAGCTTCAAGTTCAAGACTGGAATGGAAGGATACGTTCCTAGTCTTGGAGCAACAGCCTACTTGTCCTGGGACATGGATGGAATGGGCATTGGCGGATACGTTGAGGACTACGTTAGCGGTTGGGTTTACCTGTCCCGCGCAATCACACCTTCGCCTTCCGGAATGCTTGGCAAGATCATCTTCCGCAGAGATGACGGTTCTGCAATGGGGCCTTATGTTGTTACGGCGGTAGCCTCGGAAGATCTTCCCGGAACCTACAAAGCTGTTCAAATTGGCTCAGTTGATTTCGGAATGCCATTTTTTAGAACTGACAAGGAGCCTGTTCATTTCGTATTCAATCAAGGCGACTTCTCCGTTCCTGTGGCCACGAAGATTCAAATTGAAAACATTTCTCCTTCCGACGACGGAACTATTGAAGTCACCGCGACCAACTACAACCCAGAGGTCTACGCGTTCGATAGTATGGAACCGCCTTTGGACGAGTATGCGCCTGTCGTGCCCTCCGGCTCGCCTCCTCCGGTACCCTGGGTGCGAGCGACTGCTGTTGAGCAGCCTACGGCTTCTGGACTGCCTTATACGGCCCTTCGGTGGGGCAGCAGCTTCGGAGCAACCTCTTACCGGGTTTATGTCGGCAGTGCAGCAACGTTATTGTGGGAAGGTGTTGATACTTATCTTGAAATTCCCTTAGCAATAGGAGGTGACCAACCGATTTTAGTTTGCGGTGTTCGTGCAGGATCCGAAAGTCCTTTACTTATAACGCATTTGACAGTTGGTGTTTCAAACCCAAATGTTTATATCGAAAGCACTTACTTCGAGTTGGAGTCTGACGGTATAAAAGTTTGGTGGGATGATTGCCCTATTGCAATATCTTATGAAGTTAGCACGGCTTATCTTTTAGATGGAGTTTTATCAGCATATTCTCCGTGGTATTCTGCACAAACAACCGAGTTCAAATACACCAAAGCGATGTTCAAACAAGATTTTGGAAATGTTGTTGTTACAGGAACGACTATGATTGTCTCTTTAAGGATTCGCGTTGTTTTAGAAACAGGTCCGTCCTTAAATAGCGTTGGCTTAGCGGTTGCTATTCCAAGAGCGCCAAGTCCAACTTCAGTTTCTATCGAACAAGATCCTAAAATTGTAACGGGATTGAACTTCACTCGTCACAGAACCGTAACTTGGCAGTCTGGTTCAGATATTGTTGGGTCAACCTATCACGTTTATATGGAAGGTTATTCTACGGAAGGAGGAAGCTCTGTTTTAGACGTAAAACCTTGGGTTCGTGTTGCAACAACTGATAAATTTGCAATATCTACAGATGTTGCAATAAGTTTTGTAAAGAATCTAAACGCAATCATCACTGACATTTCTGAAGAGTTTTATTATGTTTACGGGAAAGGTTGTGATGTTGACCTTGTTCAAAACATTACTATGCAAATTGGGGAAGTTGCTGAGAACTGTCTGTACGTATTCAACCCATCAACTCCAAACGAAGGAAAGTTTCATACAGTCATTAGCAGAAAGGTTAGTGTTTTGTTCGGAGGTCGTGTTTGGATTGCTAATGTAACACCTAGTTATCTAGCTGGAAAATACGCAACTCTTGTCCAAAAGGTTCATAGATTTGACAGTCCTTACGGGCGTGTTAAAGGAGCAATTGTTGCCGACAACGGTTGGTTTGCTTCTATTCCACCAAATAGTACAACAACCTTCGATGTTGAATTGTAGTCTAGAAAAGACTTAGCTTTTCGGCGGTAGGCTTCTTGTAGTAGCCGCAGTCGAAAAGCAATTCAACAGCCTTCTCGATGTACCAACCGTAGTCAAGGTCGGCGGGGATTTCGGCAGGTAGGTCCATCAAAGGCTTTGCGCCGTCGCTGTTGGCCACCTTGTTGCCTGACAGAATGTAGGAGACGCAACCAGTCTCACCGACGGCGTAGTACCAACGCACGACCTTGCCCAGGTAAAAGCCGTCCTTCTGACCACCGCCTTTTACGTTCTTGACGGTCACGAAACGGCGAATGTCTTTGCACTCCTTCACAGTCTGCTCTACTGACTTTCCGTTTACAATAAACTCAAGAACAGCATCGACGCAGATTAGATTCTCAGGGTTCTTCGACAAGATTGAATTAAGTGCCGAACCGCGTTCTGAGAACGTGCCTTTGGTCTTGCAGCCAAGGCGCTCGTCTAGGAAGCGAGCTTCCTTATCGCCGCCTTCCAGCTTAATTGCAATGTAGTTGTTAACGTCTCGACTGTAGACTGCTGAGTATCTGGTTTCTTCCGTCTTGTAGTTGGTGATTCGCTCCCATTCAGCAATTACAGCGCGAACCTCTTCGTGCCTGGACTTGTGGTACTTTGAGATAATGCCGTCAGTGTTTCCGCTAATTACGTCAATCCCAATGTCGTCAAGCATTTCTATTAACATAAGCAGCCCAAGCTGACCTGTTAGCGTAACTTGAAGCATCAAATCGGGCGCGTACAATCGCGAATATTTGTTGCCGAACTTGCCGAACGATCCGTTGATAACAATCTTCAGCGAGTTGGCTTTCTTCTTGTCAGTCTTCTTGGCCTGGATTCGCGTCTGCACAATCGTTTCATAGACGCGAAGAAACGCCTCGCCAAGGTGCGACGGGTATAGCTTCTGGTTTAGAATCACAATTGGGTAGTACGATACAACGTCGTTGTCGGCAATGATGACATCTTCCGTGGCCACATGGGAAACGCAATGCTCGGTCGAGTGCAAGCCTCCCATTCCAAGATTGTAAACGCTATTCCCAATCTTTGCGTTAAGCGTCTTCAACGCTTCGGGCATGATTGGCGACCCGTTACCGTCAAGCTCGAACACTGCTGAGACAACTGTTTGCAGCACATCATTCAAGTGCTTTGAGCGGAACTTGATAAAGTCCGGTAGCCTATACCTTAGCGTTGTGCCTTCGACCAGCTTCGACTTACTCGGGTACCTACCAAGCACTTTGTTAAGCTCGCTGCAAATAACTGTCTCGGCTAACTGAGCATCCGATTTAGAACGAAGATCAACTCCGTAGGTGTTGGACATTTCGCTTCGTAGCTTTATCTCAGGCCAAAGCTCGTTCAAAAGCAGGTTGGTATTCGACAAGTCATTGCAGCAATAGTTCTTGATCGTTTCGCAATCTTCTTTGCTCAACCAAGCGTCCGGCTCGATTGGAAGATCTTGCATACGTTGGCAATGCAACCGACCTGCATACAGCTTCAAGGATCCGTCAAGAGGAGCAACTTCAATCAAGTCAACGTGATTTATCTTCTCGACTGTAAGTTTGTACTTTGACTCAAAAGCCATTACTGTCTGCTGCTGCTCTTTGATTATGAAGTCGCTTGATTCCTTTAGCTGTTCGCAATTAGCACCTTTTAGCAAAAGGCTAATTACCGGAATGTCGTAGTTAATTCCGTTGAAGCTGACAAGGCAGAACCTTCGCAACATCCAACGCAGTTTTTCGTAGTTGATCGTGCTTGTTTCGGATAGCTCAAACTCAACAACCTTGCAGGTCGTCAAACATTTGAACGCGATGTAAAACAAGTTCCTATAGCACTCAACGTCGAAGACAAACGAGCTTCCAAACGGCAACTGATAAAGCTCAGTTTCGCTCGTGAATTCGACTGGTGCCAAACTGCGTTGGA
>Ga0137460_1000020_pt1 | contig 8859 bp, 5 predicted proteins | sample EasRivERMGT723_2_FD_102307 | JGI IMG/M metagenome (GOLD analysis project Ga0137460, IMG submission 102307) | Soil microbial communities from meander-bound floodplain in the East River, Colorado, USA - East River MetaG ERMGT723_2 | ecosystem: Environmental > Terrestrial > Soil > Floodplain ...
CCACTGGAGAATCCCTGACGGATGGACGATTAAAGACGTATACGATAACGCTCGAAACGAAAAATTAAACATCCGATTCTCAAGGAAGAGTGACGCTGAGATGGGCAGCAGTAACACCCCCGACCAAACCCAGGAGGAATCCCGGGTATCCGAATCCGTGTACAAATCACAGGGCAAGCAACCTACCCTCGGAGCGATAAAGGTTGCCGATGGCGATAAAAAGCTTACCGCCGCACTGGAAGAGGCCACCGGAAAGAAGGTGGTATGGCTCGACATCAACGACGATCAGATGGTGAAAGACATCGGTCACACGTTTAACGGGTTTATGTTCCGAGGCGCTACCGATCCGGAGCTTGCCGATAAAATTTTCATCAACACGAACACCGACAAGCCTGCCGAGTGGATTGCCTACCACGAATTTACCCATTTTCTACAGCAGAACCCGGAGTATTCAGTGGCTTTCTGGGATGCAGCCCAGCTTACCACCAGAGGCAAAGAGCTGGTTGCGCGAAAGGGCCGCGAAGAGACAATGGCCGATATTGCCGGAGAGATTATGGCCGACCCGAAGTTCTGGGAATCGATTGCTGAAAACAAATCTGTATTCAAAGCGTTTATCGAAGAGCTGGTACGGATATTCCAGAGCATTGCCGATGCTTTCAGGAAAACGAAAGCCAGTGAAGCGGCGGTTGAGAATATTGACCAGGTGCGCGAAGCCTTGCAGGGAATTATGCGGGACTACACCGGAGAGAATATTTCCGAGACTGTTGAACGCATGGCGGCGGCGATACGTGAACAGGCCGACCCGTTCTACTCCCCCCTCCTGAAAGCCGTGCAAAATCTGAAGCAGCAGAAAGGCACCGGGGAGCAATTTTTCAACATGCTCACCAAAGCCCCCGGCGTGAAAGAAGCCGAATGGAAATGGATGGGCCTCGACGACTTTTTGAGAGGCAAGCAGAGTGTTACCCGGCAGGAGATTGAGGATTTTGTACAGGGGAACCAGGTGCGGGTGGAAGAGGTTACAAAAAAAGAACCTTTAAAAAATCCACTCAAAATAGCACTTAATGATATGGGGGAATGGTGGATAGAAAAAAACGGTCGTGAAATTGACGGCCCGTTTGATACTAGTCGAGAGGCCCAAGAAAATGCCGATGAAAGATGGAGGAGTGACAGCGAAGGCATTGGCGATATAGTTCCTGAAGGTGGTGCCATAAAGTACAATAGGTACCAACTTCCCTGGGGAGAGAACTACCGGGAAGTGTTGCTTACGTTGCCATTAAAATCGGAAAAGGGCGGATGGACTGAAGTACAAGGTCACGGATTCAAATCCTCCCACTGGGAAGAGTCCAACGCAATAGCCCATATTCGCATGAACGACCGGGAAGTGAACGGCGAGAAGGTTTTGTTTGTAGAGGAGATTCAGTCGGACTGGGCGAGGGAGGCGCGGGATAAGGGTGTATCTGACGCATCGAATATTACTGTTAAGCACAATGGCGAAGAAGACTTATTGAGTAAGTGGAATGTTTTTATAAATGGAGAACTTGCTGGATATATAACGTCTGCAAAAGATGAGGCTGACGCGCTTGAACAGGCGAAAAGATCCTATACCTTTACCTCAAAGAACGGTGTACCCAACCAACCCTTTCTTAAAAAATGGGAAGAGCTCACCCTTAAAAGAATACTACGCCTTGCCGCTGAAGAAGGGTACGATCGGGTAGCGTGGATTAATGGGGAACAGACGGCAGCGCGATATGATTTGTCTAAGCTGGTGGACAGTATAGGATACGAGAAGCGCGGCGACAACTCGTACAATGTTTCAGTATTTCCAAAAAACGGAAGTACCCCAATATGGAATAGCCAAAACGCAACCCTGAAAGACATTGAAGATCATGCTGGGAAAGATGTTGCCCGGAGGGTGGCCGATGGAATAGGAAGAAAAGATGGTAAACTTACCTATCTTGAAGATATAGATTTAAAAATAGGCGGAGAATGGGCTACCAACCTCTACGACAAAATGATCCCTAAGTTTTACGAAAAGTACGGAAAGAAGTGGGGAATTAAAGTTGAAGGCGTGGATATTGGTATCGAGAAAAATACCGAGGAAGGGAACTATCAGGACGAGGAGACTTTTTACGAGTGGCTTGAATCCAAAGAAATGGACAGTGAAGATTATGATGATTTTACCACATCGGAAAAAAGAAAACTCCAGAAGGAGTATCTTAAAAGCACTCAAAGCAATGAGCAGTTCCAATCTATCGCCATAACCCCAGAGATGCGCTATTCCGTTTTATATGAAGGACAACCGCTGTTCTCCCGTAAAGAGCGCAAAGTACCAGTACAGCGCAAAAAAGAACTTATCGAAGAACCCGGAGTGAAAGAACGCACCGGCCAGGGCCAGACCATAAACACCACCTACTACCAGATCAACGACATCCAGAAAAAACGCAACGATCTGAAAAAGAAAATAGGCAAGATCAAAGATGAAACACTCGACGAGCGCATCCGCATGGTCGAAGAGATCCAGCGCCTCGACGAACTCAACCGTGATAAAGTAATTGCAGCCATCTACCAGTACGCCGAACGCATCGGACTACGGGGGGAGAGCTACAACATGGTTGACCGGCTAATGAAGACTTCAAAGGGCAAGACCGGACTACTCAGGGCAGTTGAGGTGATGGACAACGTAATGGAGCGCAAGCAGCACTCCCGGTTCACCAAGGCCGCGAAAGAAGCAGTGGCAGATGCCTACACGTATCTCACCAGAATTTCCGGAAGCACACGAGCTACCACCGACCTTGAAACAAACCGGGCGTTACGCGACTATTTGGCGCAACTCACCGGTGGAACCGAGGAAGACCAGCGCAAGGCACGGATGATGGTGACGTACTTCAACGAGTACGGGAATACCGACATAAAGAAAAATCGCGACAACTACATTAAGGATTTAGGAAAGGATGTAATCGAATGGATAGAAGGCGACCAGACGGGGCCAATGCCTGAAGGTGCCAACCGGTTGATAAAATCGCTGGCATCCAAAGGACTCGAAGGGCTTTCGAATACGCAGCTTGTCCGAGTGGTAAGTGATCTGCGGAACCTTCGACGTGAAGGCCGCACTATGAAGATGCTACAAGAGAAACAGCGCCGGGAAGCCTTCGGCCGGGATACCGAGAGTATAGCAGCGACCATAAACGCAAACTCCAAAGCCAAGCCGGAAAGCCGTGCGCAGAAGTCGTATCTTGGAAAAAAGAAAGACCAGCGCGAAAAGGATAAGCGGAAAAAAAGCTCAGGTGAAATTTATTACGATCTGGCGAATACCGAAACCATTATTCAGAAAATCGCAGGTGACCGGGGCAGGAGCCTTTTCAAGAGGACTGTTTTCGATAAAGCGTATGCCGCCGACACCGAGCAGAAAAAGAACGTCAAAAAAGCATTACAGTGGTACAAGGATTCACATAAGGATCCGGATACCGGGAAACAGTTGAGCATGGGTGAACTTCGGGAGCCGGTTATTGACCTCGATGTAGAGGGATATGACGATTCCGGAAAATTGGTGAGAATGTCGAAGCCGCAGACCATTGCCGACCTGATGAAGATATACGCTCACTCCCGAAACCCCAGCCAGCGCGAACACCAGATATGGACGTTGGCAGAACCCTCTACCGCGGCGACCAAGGAAGACCGACAGGCAGAGAACGAAGCCAAGCGAGCCATTGCAGAAGCGATGATTGATAAGGCCGTTACCGAACTTCCAGATAAGTACAAGCGCATGGTCGAAGCCGCATGGAAATACTTTGACGAAGTGCAGTACGATCGCGTGAACGCTATTTTCTCGCTGGAACATGGCATAGACATGCCCAAAGAGAAGTATTACTTCCCCATAAGAGACTTGCAGCTTGAACGCGATGGCGGCACTATAGAAGCCGACCTGCTTGCCCGTGCCGGATTACGCGCCGGGGTAGCGCAGGGCCACACCAAGGGGCGCGTACAGAGTACAGCCGCACTCGGAGAGGGTGATTACTTCGACGACCTGCTTAAAAATATTCTTCAAGTGGAGCACTACATTGCGTTCCGACTCCCGATCAGGGAGATAAGCCGGGTGCTGAACCAGCGCGACGTGAGAGCGGCGATACAGAATTACTCGCAACCAGCATGGAACGCCATAGATGACTGGACGAAAGCCCTTGCCTATGGCCGGATAAATTACGGAACCACCGACCGGGGATACGACAAGGGTATTCGCTGGTTGAGAAATAATTTTTCTGTTTTTACTCTGGGATTAAAGCCGCTGACCATTCTGATTCAGGGGTCATCCTACTTTAAAGGGCTGGCGCAGGTAAACAAGGTGCAGGCTATGAGGAGCATTACCAACGCACTCATTCACCCGGTGAAATTTTCGGAGAGAATTAACGAGCTTTCGGCGCAGCAGGAATCCCGCACACAGAACTACGAGCAGGCAGTTCAGGAGATTTCAGAGCAGTATATGACAGGCTTTGCCTTGAACGACCTGAAGACCAAGGACAAGGTAATTGAAACCGCCAGACGGTTGGTTATGGGGCCGATGAGTGTGGCGGACAAGATAATTTCAAATTTATTGTGGGATGCCAAGTATAACGAATCACTCGAAAAAGGTATGAGCCAGGACGACGCCATTTATGCCGCAGATGAGATGATTCGAAAAACACAGAGTGGCGGCGGGATTCTCGCTAGTAATATGTTTAATCGCGGCCCTGAATTTATGCGGATGTTTACGCAGTTTCAGAGCGACCCGTCGAAAACGCTGAATATGCTGATGGAGCTGGTGAATCATTTTGATGAGTATTCAGCGCAGGAAAAAATATGGTTCGCAACACTGGTGATGGTTGCCCCGGCGATGTACGCATTCATGGTTCGCAACTTACGGTTTCCGTGGGAAGAACCTGAAGAGGTCGGAAAAGAAGTTGTGCGGAACATTGCTCCTGGTATCGTTATCGCCGGTACGCTTATTGATGCCGTTGCAACAATGGGTTTCGATGAGATTAAAAAACTACATGGAGTACCGGTGGACAAAAGTATGTACGATTACATTTATGACCAAAGCATACCCCTACTTTCTCCGATAATAAGTTTTGGCCGAGGCATTATGTACAAAAGTCCGGAGATGATCGCCAGTAGCCTTGCACAGGGCATAGGGGTACCAGCCGGTGGGCAGATCGAAAGAATTATCGAAAGTGGGAACATTGCCATAAAGCACGGAAATGCAAAATATTTGATTACCAGCAAAAAGGCTGCTAATAAAGAATTTGATCAGGTAATTGCAGCGCGAAAGACCATGGCCGGAGAGTATCACACCCCGAAAGAGGTTGAACGAAATCGAAAATGGGCGGAGAGGGTTACCGCAAGGTGGTCGCCTGAAAAAGTAAAGAGGTTTGAGAAGTATCAATCTGTTCAAAATGAGATTAAAACTGAGCCCAACCGCAAGAAGATGGCCGAAGCCATGAGGGAAGAAAATAAAAAGTTGAATAAACCAGAGTCGTAAACTATATTAATACCTGATCCTCCGTTCTTCGTTCCGGAAGCCCTTCGCAGCCATGCTACGAGGGGCTTTTTTTTATTTTAAAATAAATTAAAATATATTTGACATTACTGTTTGTATGAAGTATATTAACAGTATGAAAGGTGGCTATATGGCTCAAAAAGGTTATGAGGCTTTGACAGTTAGGGAGGGTACAACAGAGAGGGTTAAAAATCTTAATGTTGCATTCGAACCGAACATGAGTCGCGGAGGATTTATTGTAGAAGTGATTGATTTTTACGAACGTAATCATTGCCCTGAGTGTGGCGAGTGTATCGCAAAAAAGGAGAAGCATCATGTGTGCTGATGATGTTCCAGTATTTGAACCAGACTTTTTTGATGAACACCTTGATGGTGTTAAGTAATTTTTAAAAACAAAAACGGAGGATGAAGTGATTACAAAATTAACACAAAGCCAGCTTGACCACATACCGGCCCATAATAAAAAGTGGATTGATTTAGGTCTACACCCGAAACAATTTACCGAGGCAGAGGCGGTTGAAATTGTTGGTGGACTGTATGATCACATTTTAAAAAAAACCGAGGGTTCCGGTGGTAATATGCCTATCTCCGTATTATGCCTGGGCTGGAGTGTGTTACTATAAATCGATAACCGGCACTGCCGTGGACAGTGCCGTGCGCAGTGCCGTGTACCGTGCCGTGTACCGTGCCGTGGGCAGTGCCGTGGACAGTGTTCGTTTGACATCATTTGTATGGCCGTGGTTTGACGGGCACTGGATGGCCAATTTTTTTGCATATTATGACTATTATTTTAACAACGAAATGGTGGTTAATCCGGTACCATGTGAGTACAACGCACTAAAGTCATCCTGTAAAATGGATTTGATATATCCATTTGACGATATTTGTATAGTGTCTCAAAATCCAACCGAAATACATCTTAACAATGCCGGTTTTCCGCATTGTGAATCAGGCCCTGCGGTGAGGTATCAGCACGATGGCTACTATTTTCTCAATGGGGTAAATGTTGGTAAAGAGATTGTCGATACCCCCGCCGAAAAACTTGACCCAGCCATTATCTTGTCTGAAAAAAACGCCGAAGTTAGGAGAGAAATAGTAAGAAAAATAGGAATAGAAAGGGTATGTCAAAAGCTTGGAGCAAAAATAATCGACAGCGGTCTTGATTATGTTGATAGTCCGTGTGAACTTATTCAGCTTGAAGTTCAGGGTGAAATTCAAAAATATATCAAACTTATAAATCCGTCGGTAGCTGGAATATATCACATCGAAGGCGTGCCGAACGAGTGTCAAACAGTTAAAGACGCTCTCAACAGCAGAAAACCCGAAGGGCTGCTCAAGATACCAGTTGATGACACCAATGGGGCCGATTGGTACGAACAGGGTGATGTTTGTGTCTGGCCTAAGAATGCGAAATTTGTAAAATCAAAACCAATAATCTTAACATAGGAGAAGGTATGAAAAAACTTAACGAATCAGTATTGGCAGAAGGTGAAGTTACAGGTCACGCACACCGACTCCCGTCAACAGTTGACGTGTTTGAAGCGGATAACGGCGAGCGTGAATTTTGTACCGAAACAGCTATCCCACTCACTCATGAGGAGCACGGTGAGATAACGATTCCTCCCGGTGACTACTCCAGCGACAAAGTTGTTGAGTACGACCATTTTTCAGAACAGGCAAGAAAGGTCGCCGACTAGTGTGCTTCAGAATAAAACAAAATACCGGGCTAAAACCACGGACATTACCCAAACGCCCACAGGGCTACACGACCGGATTCGTTTAGTACTTGTGCCGGAGAAGTTTACTGAAATTAAATTGATGTTGAACAGTATCTAAAGAGTGCCGGTGTGTGCCGGTACTCAAAATCAAACCGGAGGATCAAAAGTGAATTACACGAACAAACACGGAATTAAGAGCGCATCGACAATCGACGCATTGAGCCACAATGACTATGACCTGAAGGACAGACCCGAAAATGTTTATTCCTGCACGGAGATTATTGACGCCCCGAAAAAGCAGATTCTTGCCCGTCGCCACAAAGAAGAAATCGTTGTCGATATTGCCGACCGCTTCTGGACTATGGACGGCAGCGCGATCCATTACGCAATTGAAATGTCGAACAAGGCCAACGGCGCAAACCGGTTATCCGAAGAGCGGCTGTACCTTCGTATTCAAGGCAGCGAAGTGACCTGCTTTACCCTCAATGACGGGGTTCAACTTCGGGATGCCCCGTGGTACAATATCGTATCCATTTTCGTATCGGTTAAATTTGACCAGTACGACGAATTGACCGGGACGCTGGAAGATAACAAACGTACTTCGGTATGGGAAGTGATTTACGGCCTGAAGGTATCCAGAATTCAACAGCTCAACATCGGAGCACTGGCGTTGCGGATGATCGGGTTTTCGGTGACTCTTCTCCGGGCAGTTCTTTTCCTTAAGGATTGGAGCCGCAAGGACTACCGGAATAACAACTCTGGCAAGTACCCGGCCATTCCGTACTACGAAGCCGAAGTGCCACCGGCCACCATCGAAGATCAAACGGAATTCATGATCGAACGCGCAAGCCTGCATAACGAGATGGGGAAACTTGATGACGACCAGATACCCGAATGCACACCAGAAGAGCGGTGGTATCGCGGCGAGTCTGTTGCGGTGATGAAAATCGGAGTGCAGAAAGCCAAAAAGGTTTTTAAGGTTGGTAACGGTACCACACTCGAAAGCGCAAATGCAGCAGCAGCAGAGCATATGTACTCCCTGATGCTTGGCGATGCCAAAGGCAGATACGTGGTTGAACACCGACCCGGAACAAATCAGCGATGCCTTGAATACTGCGAGGTACGCCAGTTCTGCCATTTTGGAAAAACACTGGTCGAAGCCGAAGAAACCGAAGAATAAAAACAAAGCCGGGGATAAACAATAGGGTGGCTCGCTGTATGAATTGATCCAGCAATGGCAACCATACAAACAGCCACTACCCCCGGTACAATAAAAAAGCGAGGATATGATGGACGAATCAAAAGCAAAACTTTTCGCAGCTCTTGCCAAAGCGCAGGGAGCTATCACGGCAGCGGGTAAATCGGGCGAGAATAAGTTTGACCACTACAAGTACGCTACTCTTGAAAACTATTGGGCATCGGTACAGAGGCCGCTTGCCGAAAACGGTCTGGCATTCCCGGTATCAGTGACAAAGATCGAACCACTTCCCGACCGTACTACCGGTAAAGGTGGGATTGAAAAGGTAATCCGTGTGGAGCTTACCGGATACCTTTGTCATGAATCAGGAGAGTCGATGTCGTTCGTATGTTACGGGGAGGGGCAAGACCGGA
>Ga0137460_1000021_pt1 | contig 8800 bp, 12 predicted proteins | sample EasRivERMGT723_2_FD_102307 | JGI IMG/M metagenome (GOLD analysis project Ga0137460, IMG submission 102307) | Soil microbial communities from meander-bound floodplain in the East River, Colorado, USA - East River MetaG ERMGT723_2 | ecosystem: Environmental > Terrestrial > Soil > Floodplain ...
AATTAAGAACTTCACAGGCTTCCTCAACGGATGTGCCCAGAAGGTTAATTACGTATGGAATTATTGTAACGACGTGCAGAAACAGGCAGTGAAGACACACCGACATTGGTTGAGTAAGTTTGACCTTGGCCATCTTACAGCCGGTTCTTCAAAAATACTTGAGTTGAATTCACATACTATCCGTGGTGTCTGTGTTGAATATGCGACACGGCGCGCAGGTTCCAAGAAACCTTGGTTAAAATGGAGATCAAAGAAAAAGTCGCTTGGATGGATTCCTGTAACAACCTTAAATTTAACACACAACATTAACACATACACTTTTACATTTATGGGTCGGGAGTTCCGGGTTTATGGAGACCGCCCGTTACCTGGCAAGATTTGCTATGATTCGAACTTTAGTCGGGACTCTCGTGGGCGTTGGTTCTTGAATGTGGTAACCGAAGTAGAAGAGTGTCCGCTGCGACCCGGTAACAAGTCGGTCGGGATTGACCTAGGTTTGAAAGATTTCGCTACGCTTAGTAATGGGATGAAATTATCCGGTCCCAAGGCAACGAGTAAATATGCAAGAAAGTTGGCCGTTGCGCAACGTGCGAACCACGCAGCCCAGGCCAAGAAGATTCATCAAAAGATTAAGGATATTCGCAAGGATTTCCATCATAAGGAGTCAACTAAGATAATCAAACAGTTTAATAACGTCGCCGTTGGCGACGTTTCACCAAGTAAATTATCCAAGACTAACCTCGCCAAGTCAGTGAACGATGCCGGGTGGTCAAGCTTCCGGTCAATGTTGCGTTACAAGGCCATTAGGTTCGGCGCAACGTTTAAGGAAGTCACGGAAAAGTATTCAACCCAAACCTGCCACATCTGCGGAGTAATATCCGGCCCGAAAGGGTTGGCTGGTTTGAATAAGCGAGAGTGGACTTGTAGCGACGGGTGTGGGGCAACCCACGACCGGGATGTAAACGCTGCATATAATATCCTCGCGGTATCGGACATGATACCCCTATAGAGGGAACTGGAGAAAAGAAATGTCAACAGAAACAAGACCAGCAAAATTTAAGCGACTATTCCCCTGGGCGGACCCCAAGTATGCCACCTTCCCCTGGGCCGACCCCGAAGAACTAAATGTAATTAAACTGTCCGGAGAGGCAGCCCAGACCAAGGACGAACTAGTTGCCGAATACGTCACACCCTATAACCTTGCGTGGCTACCCGGATATGTGCTAAAAGAGTTGGTCGAAGCAGACCGTGAACCGAACGCCGGTATTAAGCATGAACGGTTAAAGGCGGCCCAAGACAAGGCCCAAAATGCTCACCTGGCAGCCCTCGCCAATGGACGTATTAAGAACAAGGACGAAGTCACCGAGCCGATGCCTGAAGATGTAAAGGAACATTTACGCGACCTTAATGAGCAACGTAAGGCCGAGAAGGCTGCTAAGAAGGCCTTAGTTGCTCAAGCCGATAAGGTTACCCAAACACAAGGACTGACAATGCCAGACCCCGTCACAAAAGTTGTAAAGAAGGCCAAGGGAATTTTTAATGACCTTGAAGCACAAGCTGCCCTAATTACCAAATATCCGTGGTGCATTCCCGGTTCGTTCGTTCAAGACTCCGTCAAGGCCGGATTGACCTTAGTCTCCATTAAGTGTAAGCATTGTAGTAAGCCTCGCCAAATTCATCTAGCTGACCTGTTTCATGTTCAGAAGTGCGTGGCTTGTAAGAAGGTGAAGTGATGTCTAAAGCGTGGGTGAGTAATGAACACGCTGACGAGATAGTGAGTAAGGTGCAGTCGGCGTTAAAGTCTAAAACAGCCAGCCCCAAGGCTATATATGAATTAATGAGCTTAATAGCGGGGGTAGATGTATACCAGATATCAAACCATGCCAGACAGGGTGTTATTAAACGTGTTTTTGAGAAGGAATATCATAAGGTAAAGGTAGGTAATCATTCTAATTTTTCATTAAGTTTTGATGATGTAATTAATATCTTCTGGGAATCGGTATTCAAATCTTTACCAGATGCCAAGGTGCGCGGGTCAACCGTCAATACTAGGGCTGTTAAAGGACAACCCGATGCCGAACACCAGAATCAGCACGCCCGGGCCACGAACTGCAATCCGATAAACTGGCTGCGCACGCGCGGGGTACTGGGCGTGCGCAACGCCATTAACAAGACCTATAACAAGAACTTGGTCCAAATTTGTGATGAGTGCGGACATAAGTCACGCGCCGACTCGAGGGAGGTAAATACTAAGGTATGTCCAAAATGCTTAAGTGTTAATACTCTAGAACATTGGCCCGATGGGAGCTCCACCTATAAGTCAAATAAAGAACGGATATGTCAAGACTGTGGCGCCACCTGGAAACGTAAATTTGCATATGTCTGCGCGAAGTGTCTAAGTGTATGTGTCCATATTGAATCTATATTTGATAGTAAGAGTATTGAGCTATGTGAGGTTAGTATAGATAGCACCGTCGAAGATGAACACATAAATTTAGAGGGTGAAGCTGAAATTAAGGGTATTATTAATGGACTATATAATATCCTACCATTAAACCCCGACCCAAATAGTGACCAGACTAATACTAAGGCCCGAGAGGTATTAGATATTTTATTCAAGCCAGAAGTATCTAAGGATATCTGCGCAAAGTGTGTCGCTAAGGCCTGTGGGTCAAATAAGACCTGTGGGGCTGACTCATTCTCAATGGATAAATGTGTAAATTACGGTTTACGTATCGGGGAATATCAAGGGGTATCATCGGCCCTATCGGCCCGTAGAATTCGAGTTATACGCAAATATTTCATTAAGTATTTAGCCGATAATCAGCACAATGAATTATGTGCGTCAACCTATGAACAACTAAAGGCTAGGGGAAGGTTATGAATGAACCGAAGTTTGCAGTTCAATTAAACGAAGATGGTATTGCGGAGAAGGTAGACACTAGTATATACTTCATCAAGATGGTTTGTAGCGAACCTGGGTGTTTCCAAGTCCGATATTTACGTGGACAGGACCGCTCACAATGTGTTCATTGTAAGCCATGTGCGCGCATGTTTAAGATGCGTGGCCGGGCCATGAGGGCCCGTGACAAGCGAACAAAGAAGAGGCTCGGTAAAAATATATAAATTAATTTCCGAACAGGCATTCTGGATTATAATTTAACTATAGTGAGTGATAATATGACCGATAAAAACCTGAGTAATTTAGGAACAATAATCGGCCACTATATTAATTCGAATCCGTAAATTAAACCCAAATGCCCGCTAGATACTAGCGATAGGAAATATGTCCATGTCTAAGGAACCAGCTGTCACAGAAAATGCCCTAAAGATTCTACAAAAGCGTGAATATTTATGGCGATTAGATGGAGGTAGGGGTCAGGAAACAGTCAAGGAGATGTTCCGCCGGGTTGCTAATAAAATTGCCTCTGCTGAAACTTTATTTGGCAAGCAACATATGTGCACTGAGTATAGTGACGCCTTCTTCGAGATGATGTGCGACCTACGGTTTATACCAAATACACCTACCCTAGTTAACGCTGGACGTGACAAGGGTCAATTAGCTGCTTGTTTCGTAGTATATCTAGATGACTCCATGGAAGGCATCATGGACTGCCTCAAGACCCAAGCTATGGTGCAAAAAAGCGGTGGTGGCTGCGGGTTTAATTTCGGGGTAATTCGCGAACGTGGGTCATTAATTAATAGCACTGGGAAGCAAGCAGTTGGTCCAATTCCAATTATTAAACTAATGAATTACATGATGTCAGAGTTTATTATTCAGGGTGGCGTTCGGCGGGGCGCGAACATGGCCGTTTTGCCAATATGGCACTTGGATATACTTGAGTTCATTTCGTTTAAGGAAGAAGACAACTCGTGCCCCTCGTTTAATATCTCACCAGCCATTACCGATGCCTTCATGGAAGCCGTTGAGAACGACGAGCCATGGAATTTGAGGTCGGTCGTAGATAACAAGATAAAGAAGACCATCAGGGCCCGCGACCTATTTGATAAGATTGCGACGATGGCTTGGAAGACCGGCGACCCGGGGCTATTGTTCATCGACACTATTAATAAGTTTAATACCACCCCCCATCTGGGCCGACTCGAGGCAAGCAACCCGTGTAGTGAGTTGCCCCTACTCCCGAATGAAGCATGTACCCTGGGTAGTTTGAATTTACCCAAGTATTATATCAAGCATCCAGAAATAAATGGAACCTGGCAAAGCCATTTTAATTTTGAACAATTCAACAAGGACATCGAACTAGGCATCAGGTTCTTAGATAACGTAATTGAGGTGAACCACTACGTTATTCCCGCTATAGAGATAATGCATAGGGAGACTAACCGCAAGGTGGGCCTTGGACATATGGGTTTCGCCGACCTATTAATCCTACTAAATATACCATATAATTCCAAGGAAGCCAGAGACGTGGCCAATGAACTTGGCATGGTGTTTCGTAACGACGCTGATATGGCCTCAGAAGACCTAGGTTATGAACGTGGGGCCTTCGGTTCCTTTGAGGACTCTACGTTAAAGACCGCTGGTTGGGGAAGCATGCGGAATGCCGGCCGAACTACTATTGCACCCACCGGGACTATCAGTATAATTGCTAACTGTTCAACTGGTATTGAGCCAGTATTCGCATATATTCTTCGCCGTGAACAAGCCGGTATCGTCATGCATGAATATCATCCATTATTTAAGTCATTCTTAGACGTCCAGCCGGCCGAGACACAAGAGGCGATTACTGAGTATTATTTCAATAATGGGACCCTCCAGGGATGCCCACAAATGCCGGAACATGTCCAGAAGATATTTGTGCAAGCAAATGATATTTCCCCAGAAGACCATATTAGAATGCAAGCGACATGGCAACAGTATATCGATAGTTCAATCAGTAAGACTATTAATATGCCAAACAACACTACCGTTGAAGATGTAAAGAATGCCTATATCACAGCCTGGAAGATGGGTGTTAAGGGCATTACTGTATATCGTTCAGGGTGTCGAGCAAACGAACCACTACAAATGGTAAAAACCAACATTGTTAAAACACCCTTAGTAGTTGTGGCACCAACCTTACAAATACAAACTATAGATGATGAAAAATGTCCGGAATGTAATGAAAAGGTAGATAACGGTGGCGGCTGCTTAACCTGCAAGGCCTGTGGTTGGGCCTTATGTCATAGCGTGTAATATGAATGAATGTGAACCACTAACACCTGAAATGATAGCTCACTGTGACCTCTATTCTAGATATTATGCTGCCCAGAGTCCAGATACATCAGTTGAAAGACTAGCCAATCTAGCCGAAGATAAAAATGAAGGTATTAGATGGGTAGTTGCTCATAATCCCAACACACCAAGAATAGTAAAACTTTGGTTAAACAATGATGGTTATGCCGGTATGTCACTTGCAGAATTTATGGAAAATATAGGTGCCCATGAATAAATTAGATGTAACCTTCATAATAGAACCGGATCTACCCAAGGCTAAGGAGATAGGTAGACTGGTTAAGTCCGGTTTGGGTAAGGTAATTAACTGGTATACAATGGACTTTGATGAGTTGACTTTCATTGCCAAACATCGTATATTACCTGCCCAAACTATCATAATCGCCAATGGGAACAAGGTGATATGTAGACTAGTAAATGATATACCAACCGTTGCAAAATTAAATAAGATAATTAAGGAGATATATGAAGAAATTGAAGGTAAGTGATGAAGCAGCCGCCGATAAGAATTCAGATACCCTACCAGCAATTGAACAGCGAGTGTCAATTAAGTTAGACCCTAATAATCTAAACGGACATAACACCAAGGTTTATGTAGATGGAGAAGACTTGAGCGGCGTCAAGTCAGTATCCATTGATATTGGAGTAAATGAACAAACCGTTACATTTACCATGTATTTACCATTCGTTAAGGTGTTAGTATGAGCGGTGGTCCAACTGTAGATTTCGGCGGCATTGTTGGCCGTTTAGTTAGTTATAAATGTGCGGGTAATTATATTGATAAGTCATTAACCTACGAAGAGGCAAATGGACGTATTATTGCTGCATCATGTGCCCCAGATGGGTCCATTTGGGTATTTGTTGTAAATCTAAGTACCAACAAGGTTACACAGACTCAGCTAGATGGTGTAACCTTATTAGTCCCTCTAGCACCACTACCACCAATCTAACTTACATACCCCACTTCGCTCGACGCATCCAGTTCTTTCGAAACACGGCATTCTTGGGACGTGCTACGATAATCGCTTCATAATAATCAGCTAAGGTGCCAGAGTAAGCCTTAATGAATTGCTTGGGGTCAAGACCATTAATTGCCCCAAAAGTTAATTTACCCCATCCACCATCGACAGTTAATTTATTAGGTATTAATAAGTTAACGGCTCTCTGAGCACACTTAGCTGATGCTGTTCCACCCATATTGACACTCATGTCGAAACACTTGGTAGCCACCGTTGGGTCAATAATTGCCGCGAACCCATATCTATCCCAGAAGAAACGCTTGAATATATCCGACGCCTTTTCCTTAGTTAACTTCTTCAAACAATTCGGTTCAAAGGTGGCTACATCTAGTCCTAGGTCCTTGGGTGTTAGTCCTTCGGCCTTTATAAAGCGAATCGAAACACCAAAGTTAGTTTCTCCACCGAGGTCATTGGGGTCGTCCACCCAGCCTCCCTCGTGTAACAACACAACCTTGATAGCACTATCAAAATTCGACATATTATACCCCTTCAATAATAATTATCGGTAAATAATGTCATAGTTATGTGATATAATAAGGAGCATAGATGAAATATATATACTGTATTAAACAAGCTGGCAAGATTACCTATGTAGGGTATTCTGAGAAGGTAAAGCCCAGTTGCCGAATTGGCAAGGGTGCGGAAGTTATTCTACTTGACGCAATGCCTGATGAGTCAACCGTCAAAGAATTAAAGGATAAGAAGGATGTCTGGCGCAAGATGCTAAAGTATAATAAGGAGCAAACATGAACAATTGCAACAAGTTTTTTAAGCCGGGATTACTTACTACGGTCATGGATGGAGGAGCAGGTAGCTCCGGAAAGGGTAAGGTATCCTCATATATCACTGAGAATTCCAACAATTGGACCTTCGCCTGTAATACGTTCGCACCCCAGGCTGGACACTGGGTTCGCCTTGATGACGGAAGTACCCACTTTTACCAAACCCTTAATGGATGCGCCTATAATATCAACAAGTATGAGAAGATGTATATCGGGCCCGGTGCCACTATTGAACTAGCCGCCATTTATCGGGAAATCCTAGAAAATAGCGTACCAGACCATAAGTTAGGTATCTCACCAATGACCTTAATCTTAGAAGACTTTGATGCCGAGTTCGAACGGGGTGTTAAGGGATTCGACAACACACCACTGGTAGGTTACAATGAAGGGACCATGCGAACGGGCTCTACCACCCACGGGTGTGGGTCAGCTTCAGCACGTCGCCTTCTACGACGCCCAACGGTGCGCACGGCTAAGGACATCCCAGAACTACAAAAGTATATCTGTGACGTACCCAATGAGATTACAACCCGACTAGAACGAGGGGAATCTGGTTTATTGGAGTTAGCACAGGGCTACCAGCTATCTATGCTCCACAGTGGGTTCTATCCATATACAACATCTAGGCAAGTAACTGTGGCCCAGGGTTTCTCAGATATGTTCCTGGCCCCCAAGTATGCCGGCCCGGTCGTTCTAAATTTCCGCACTTACCCAATCCGTATCAATTCCAAGAAATTCTTAGCCCTAGATGATGGGCGTCACCTAACATGGGCCGAGGTTCAATCCGGTATTCCACATACCATCTATGAAGGTAATTCGGGACATTGGTATCCAGACCAACGTGAACTGACCTGGGAAGAATTAACTAAGTCAGCTGGTTCACCGGTAGACTTGACAGAGATTACGTCAGTGACTAAGTTACCTCGACGGGTGGCTACCTTCTCGCGACAAAATGTAGAAGAAGCAGTCCGGTTTAATCAGACAGCCCATGAGACGTATTTATCGTTGAACTTCGCCAATTATGTTGATTATACAATGTCCGGAACAAAGAATAGTTGGAATCTATCTGACAAGATGTGTAAGTGGATAGACAATAATCTAGGAGAAGAATTAACTAACATGCTACATCTAATTGGAACAGGGGCTAAGACCTCGGAAACAATTTTTATATGAGTATAATATATCCAGAAGTAAATGTAGGTACAGTAATAAATGTAACCGATGATGAAATAACCTTCCGCGCAGATAAATCTCATACCTCCTTGACAATTAGGACCGGTAAGTTCATATTTGATGAGTTTACAACCGGCGATAAGATTTGGTTCTCATTCGCCTTATCAAAGAAGCCTTTCAGTACTAGTTTACCGGCGGAACAATCAGACTATAATGACTGGTACGACCCGGATACGCATCCAGATATCGTAGATTAACGAAACATAAACGGAGAATATACAATGGGACTTATTGATAACACAAGCAGTCAGAGTGAAGTTTATTTTGAGGTAACGAATGCACAAAAGCCGTTTCGCCCACTAGCTAAGGACACCACCAGTATTTGGTGCCACAGCATTCCTGGGATTAATGGCATGACACCAGATGGTAAGCCATTTACTGAGCGTAAGTATGCTACAGAAATTTGTGTTTCCACCGGCCGAAGTGGTACTGGTTGTAACCCCTGCACCACTCAAGACCCGATGTGGCACAAGTTAGATAAGAATAGTCAAACCACTAAGAAGGGGGCTCGCGCCGATTTCCCCAAGAAG
>Ga0137460_1000022_pt1 | contig 8789 bp, 6 predicted proteins | sample EasRivERMGT723_2_FD_102307 | JGI IMG/M metagenome (GOLD analysis project Ga0137460, IMG submission 102307) | Soil microbial communities from meander-bound floodplain in the East River, Colorado, USA - East River MetaG ERMGT723_2 | ecosystem: Environmental > Terrestrial > Soil > Floodplain ...
GAGACTAGCCAACATAGCCTGCTTCTTCAATTTAGCAGCTAAAAGATTCGTCTTAGCAAATTCACAAGCATCCTTAATAGGAGCCAACTGTTCAGGAGGAATATATTTAGTAAGACAACCCATTACTCAACCTTCACTTTCGAGGATAACCAAGGAGTTGCCTGTAGAGCAATAATTTTAGCTGCTAAATCTGGCATATTAACAGATTGAACGGGTCCAACACCACACATTAAGGTGGTTAAAACAATATTGAGTGAGGTGAGTATATCATTTAATCTTGATTGGAAGGTGTTACCCAACACAGCCGACTCAAAGGCGCTACTAGAACCCAGTTTAATACTCGGACTAGCTATTACCGTAGAGATTGTGTCAGTATGAGTTGTCTTAGAGAACTTAGTGTTCCACTCTCCAGCAGAAAAGTCAAATTTCACACCGGTCGTAGCCGAGGGTGCAATTACATCCCAATTTCCATTCGTATCAATGGCCATCTTTAGTGATTCTGCACCATTATTAAATGACTGATACCAAAACCTAGCCGGTAGATTAGATGTGGGAGCCGTAATTACAATACCAGTTTCATCTACAACATCACCTAAACCAAAGGCAGATAATTTAGTTACAACCGAGGTAGCCCCAGTGACAACTGTCTTTTTTAGATTAACAGAAAACTCTTTATAAGTAGTATCATTAGGCTCATCCATTTGTGTAGCTTGATTAAGCCGTCGAACCTGCCCAAACCTTAATTCACAGTCATCTGCGGAATGAGACCATAATTGAGCATTAGAAGATATGCGCAAGTCATTCTTAACCATTGATATCGAAACCGTGCCACCCGCCATATAAAGACGCCCGTTTTTGTCACCATAGATATAGGCACCCCCAGACGACATGAAGTCATATTCACCAGGGTTAATCGGGGCGAATTTAACAAACATGGCATTATCTGCATTAGGGCTAGTCGTAGCAGTATTATAATTATCATTTAAGACAGGCCAGCCAGTAAGCCCATCAGCAATACCGGCTCGTTCGGCAGATACATCGTATCCTACAATTGTTGGGCGGTCATCGTAATCAAACGAAAGTCTAACTATATCACCTTCCTGAGGCATAAACCTACCCCAGGCTGGACCTCCCACCTTAGAATTTGGAAAAGATATCCATAACGGAGGGGCAGTAACATACTTACCACCACCAACAAGAGATTCATATGAACACATAACAACGCCATTCTTGGCATCAACGTTATTGACGTTGGCCCTAACGGTGCGATTAAGAACGTTACGTTGGTCACTAAACCCAATTAAGCCCTTATCTCCAGGTATGTCGCGTCTTCCATATAGTGGCATTATTTATTTACTATCCTTGTAACGGAATTCATTAATTCATCAAGATTACCGACCTTGGGGCCAAATGCTTCATCCATTTGGCTATTAAAGTCCATATTCTCAACAATCTCATTAGATTTATCAAAAGCATCAGGAAGGTCAGGTTCACCTTCAGATACTTTACGTGGAATTGGCACGGGTTTACCATATAAACGAGCGTAATTTATTGGACTAGAACCAACACCACCAATAGTAGTATACACCGGTTGTGTATGGTCAGCCTTAGCAACACTTCCATCCCACGTCCGTATAGCATATAGGTCAGACGACGAGGACATATCACCGGCCGCACCCCATGTTAGGGATTGTGTAACTTGCTTAGTGGTGCCTATAAAATTTCTAACCTGAACATATATAGGTCTATTTATCCACAGTTTAATATTGGGCACATGCATTACATTAGTGGTATGTGCATCGGCATTTAATTTGTCTAAAGATATATTAGCAAACAAATATGCTGAATCTGGTGTAGAAACATATCCGCGAGGAGTTAACTCTATAGTCCTTATACCATATATAGGAATAAGAGATAATCTATCGGCTTTAGCTAACTTACCTATTGTAGATGAATCTCCTATACCCATCTGATTCTTGACGAACATATATCCACAAGTGGCCATTGTCCGAACCTTCTCATCCACGAAAGCCGACTCAATTTTATATGTATCATATTTTGGTATAATATATGCAGAACCATATGGGCCACGGTCCCTGCCAGTAAATGGCAATTTGGCCTCTGCCCTAGCCAACACAGAAGCAAAATTTTCAAACCTATCAAACGTGTTATCTGATTTGTTCTTAAATTCCATTGATGGTAAGGTGCTAACAAATGAGTCACCAGATATTGGTTTTAATCCAAAATCATCTGGGTCAAAGTCATATAATGGAGGCTCTATAATTATATCACCTTTAGGGGTAGAATACATAGAAAATTGAATGCGTTCAACTACATCTAACATCAACTTACCCATTGTATTACATTCACTATTCATATTATAGCTTTGAATTACATCAAGCATCATTAGGTCGGTATTGTTAACTCCGAAACTATTGGGTATCAACAACATCAGCTTACCACCATCAACTAAATATTCGTCCCAATGAGTGCCTATATAATCAATAACGGCTTCTATATTCAATTTCCCATCAGCATTCTTCAACATGTTATTGGCACGAGCAGCTGCTACACCGGAGTCACGGTCCTCCTCTTTGGCCATAGTTATAATATCAGAAGGTTGGACTTCATGGTCGATAAGGGATTGCCATGTTTGAACACTATCAATCTGCTGTGGTAATTTACCAACACGTGTAGCATACTTATCAGGTGCTTCCCCACCAAATGTAAATACCGATGAAGAATCTAGGGCAAAGTGACCAATGCCCTTCATTCTAGTGGCATAAGTAGATTTAACATTAGCAGAAGTTATACTTTTCTCTAAAATTTCTCCAGTTCCGGCCTTATCCGGACCAAATACCAATGTAAAAAATATTTCCGGAAGAGATAGATTCCTTAAGAAACTTGCATAGAAACTCTGAACCTTAAGGTCATCCTTATTAATTACTATCTTAGCATCAAGAATACCTGGATTTATGAAAACACGAGAATATCTAAATAATTTAGTCGGGTCCTCTACTGCAATAGTCAAAGTCTTAACATTATTCTCATCTACATTATCAACTAAGTCGGAAACGAACCCCACAAAATACCAATACCACCGACGTGGACTAAACGGGTCACGCATAGCAATCCGAACCGAGTCCATGGGACCGAATATTGGCAAACCATCGGCCAAGGGATAACGTTTAATAGCTGACCCATAATAATTTAAAAGGTCTGGGTCAGTTATTTCATTCCCAAACATATCTTTCCAACCAGATGCATCTACCTTTTGAACAGCACTACTTTTAGCCAATAAGATGTCACGCTTACGACCAGGGGGTAGTAAATTTATAGAGGCATTATATAGGTCAGTGCCTTGGTTCGCACCCAAGAATATACCACCGTCAGACTGGTCTACTGCATCGTCTCCGTTTTGCCATGGAATAGTAAGCTTCCCACCAGGAACACCGGCTAGGGCAATCATATCCTGGGTGGTTAGTATATACTTGTCAAATTCATTTACTAGGGTAATTTGACATGTATTAGGAGCCGACCCATCATGCTCGGTCTTGTTTAGGGCGATTACGTCATCAGTGACTTCAACACCATAAATAAATACCTTAAATTTAGGGAAGGCATACCTAACACGACCAGCTGATGACGAAGCGGCCATAACTATAGTCCAATTCCACCAACAAGATTACCAGACACCATCGTGCTAGACAGCTTAGAAGCTAAATCATCTAATTCCGGGCTAGTAGCAGTTACTGTGAAAGCAAATGACCAATTTCTATTAAACGGGTCACCAGCTGATTCGCTAAATTCTAGGGCTGTGTTGAAAAACCCAATTAGGGTAAGTGGCGTAGGCATTAATATAGTTCTATATGATATAAAGAATTCATTCCGTATACCGGTTACTACATTAGTCCCGGTATTAGTATTGTTAAGCAACACACCTTCACGAGTTAGATGATATATATCATGAAATAACTTCAATTTTAAATTTGCACCGGTCATCATCGCATCAAAGGGACCGACCTGAGTATTAATATTACCAGTTTTACCAGAAAAGCTTACAACCAAAATATCATTATTCTGGTCGGCCGAGTTAGTAAAATGAAAGAAAACCGAACCCTGCATTGTATCGCGCTTAGAATATCGCTTAGATTGACTCCACTTAATATCCTGTGGATTAACCGCCATAGATATCACTGACGACACACTACTACTAGGAGTCATTGCCGAGAATAGGTCAGCACTAGAATGATAAGTGTTACTAATGGGCCGAACTTCCTCTTCTATCTTCAACAATTGATTAGATAACGAAGACGCTCTAATAGCAGCCGTAGTATAATTGTCTAAAGTCTTAACCTTACCAGACCTAATTAAGCGGGCAGTAGATGTGAGGGCAAACGGAACGCGACGGGTCAAACCGCTACCAGTTATCGTGGGCGAGGCAATGTTTTGAGCAAAATCTGCAACAGTTAGAATAGCCATAATTTAACCTTACTTCTCAGGAGTGCCAGAGAACCAATTCTCATTATTGTTATCCCGAATTTCAACAAATCTTACTTCTGCTGTCCATCTCTTACCACCCGATACTGGAGAATTAGCCAATATAGGATCCGTTGGTATGTCAGGAAGAGGATTCATATTGTTATCCAATAATTTAGGAACCCCTTCAGGTGTAGGTCCTCTCCGTCTACGTCGTTCCCTTGCTTCAAAACTACGCCGAGCAGCTTCTTCGTCTTCCTCTGATGGTTGTAATAATGCCCTTCTCGCCCTTATTTGCCTAATCTTTTCAGTAGATTCTGCTTCTGGGTTACCAGCATTACCACCATTAAGTCCTAATAATATTAGATTCTTACTATGTTCCCAAGCCTTCGCCATACTATCATATACTACTTTCTTATGGGTTTCTGCATCTCCACCTTGACGAGCTATATCACCAAAGCGCACCTCTGCCTCTTCTTCATAACTTTTCTTTATGTCACTACCAGGCATAGATAGTGCCGCACTTAACTTGGCCCAGCCATACATAGTGCTAGAATATAATAGCTTTAACCCGTCAATTACCAGCAGTAGCAAACCAACCATCGTATCGGCTATAGCTTGCTTAATATTCTCTAAGGCCAACACTATCGCAGATGTCTTACTACCCTCAGATTTGAATGCTACATTTAATTTCTTTAATTGTTCTTCATCTATCTCCTTCCCAAGTCTCATATCCTCATCAACCTGCATCATTGTATCTGCACCAGCAGTCCCTAATTGTGGGAATAACTTTTGTAGTTGAAAGCTCATTGTTGCAGCATAATTTTCAGAATTTCTATCAAGCTTAAATTCCTCCATCATAGCCTGCATAATTTTAGACACATTTAATTGCTCTTGATTATCACGCCCAAGGGGACTGTTCATGGCATATATAGCTCCCAATCCCTCTTTACCATATACCTTCTCACCAATCACCGCCTTTAAACCATCCGACATACCAGCAATAGCCGATGTGACCCCCGCCGTGCCAGCTGCGGCATATTCACCTGAGAATGCCGTAGAAAATTTAGCGGCTTTCATAGCCTTAGCCATCGACAATTGCGTAGTCATCACCGACTCAGCGTTAGCATTCAATAGCCTGAGCGATGAAGCAGCCTCCATAGATTGCTGCATGAAGGTAACTTCACTTAGGCCAGCTTCACGAGCTGCGCCAGCAATGTTTTGTAAACTAATAAAGGCTTCCTTAGCACTAACATTAAAGTCCTTGGCTATAGTACCACTTAATTTAGCAAACGTCCCCTCCGGCAATTCGAGAGCCTTGTCGGCAGCCAGAGAAGCAATCATTAAGTCATTACCAAACGCAGATGAAAACCCCTCAATTTCTTCCTTGGCCTGTTTAGCTGAAACCCCCGTGCTTGCAAATCCAGCCGCCACCGATAGCATAGCTTCCTTAGATGCAGCACCGGCCAATGACAAACCTTTAACTAGGCCCATCATTCTACCAGCAAGAGCATCTGTGTGCCCACCAATCTGGTCGAACTGTTGAGCGGCAGTCTGTCCTATGGCAGTAAACTCAGCCTGCTTCATCTCACCGTAGAAAATCATGCCAATAAGGCCACCAATACCACCAGCCGTGCCAGCTAAACCAGTTATAGCACCTTTAATTGAATCGGCGGCACCAGACAAACTCTTAGCGCCGGTTAAGATACCTGCAATGTTAGTGTTCATAGCAGCATGGTGTGGTGACGTCTTAGCTAAGTTCTTTTGATAATCATCTACTGCCCTAGTTGCCTTCGTCCACAAATCCTGCATATCCTCCATGGCCCTCTTATTTATTTTATTTCTTTCCTCACCTTCCTTAGTTGCTTTAGTACCTGCTGCAGAGCGTTCTTCTGCGGTCTTCATAACGGCTATCTTTAGTTCTGTCTCTTTTAGTAATGCCTGTTGCATTTCTGGAGACATATCCTTAATATTCTGAACAACTTCTCTACTCTTGCTACCAAGTTCAGACATACTAGCTGCCATATTAGATATGTTCTTATTAGATTCTCTATTGACTTCAGCCAGCTCCTTAGTAGCCTTAACCTGGCTATTTATATGTTCAGTAATGGCCTTCTGAAAATCTGATTGTTGTTGACTTAATCTATTTAATTGATTCTCAGTGGATATAGCTTCCTGCTTATTCTTGACTTGCTCTTCGCCCGGGTCTTTTTCTTCGGCCATGTTCTACACCTTACCTGTTACATCTACACTTAATAATTGCTTTAACTGTGTTTCAACCATTGGATTAATAGTTTTTCGATTAAGCATGTTAGGGTCAATACCAAGAATAGGTTCTAGGTCATCAACATTTTCATCTATCCTAGCACATAACGCTTCATATTCAGCATCTTTATCAACCGACGCCGCATTAATCATAGAATCATATTGGTCAATTACTGGCTTCAACATGTCCGGACGAGCACACCAGGTAACAAGTGGAAGGAAGGCATCCCGTTCTTCGGGTGTCATTTCTTCGTGGGTCTTAGGCGCTCCAGTATCACCAACCGGCTTAAGTATGTTAAGCCCTAGGACAGAAACAAGAGTTTTTTGGAGCAACATATGAGCATCCTTAAACCTTTCTTGTTCCATAGCAGCTAAGGAATAATATTCAGACAGCCACTGCGTATTAGTCATTGCCTTTACATCGGGGCTACTAATGAGAACACCCTTCCGAGCCAATACATAAGCCCGGATCGCCCACGTTGGGTCCTCGCTTATGAGTTTTTTATTTGTTTAGTTGCCTCGTCACGCTTATCATCCAACTTAGATAGCGTTTCATATAATTCATTAATCCAAGTGCGGTTACCTTCCTCACATAGGAAAAGTAACATTTCATTACGCAGCCAAAATTGCTTCTGAATTGGGTTCTCGTTTAGGCGTTCACGAACATCTGGCTTCATATCTTCTGGATATGTAAATAGTTCAGCTACAGGAATTTCATCAATTGACTTAATCGCAGCTGCCAATCGAGGTGCCTTGCGCGAAGAGTAAATTGATGCCGGGCTCGATGTCCTAATAAAGGTATCAGACCAGGACTCTTCATCCTCATTTAATGTTGCTATTTTGAAAGTGTGACCGCCAACCTTAACAGTGTCCTCAATAAAACCCTTGGCTAAATCGGTGGACAGTGTCTTAAGTATAGCGTGCCGCTTCGCTCCAGTAAAATCTGACATTGGTATTTCCTTACGTGTAAGCTACAAATACACATAGTGTGTGATAACTACTAAATAATTACTCTACCTAATTTTCTAGTAAATTTATATTTCTCTTTACCCCATACCTTAGTAAACCCATTCTTTTGAGCATATTCCACTTCACCAGTACACATCTTTTTAGCATGACTCCATAGGGTACGCTTGTGCATTACCCACCCATTAGTATCTACATACCAATAATTAGGCTCAACCACCCGGTTTAATTCCCAATTACTAGCCTTATAAACAGCCCCGGTATGATTATGGGTTGAGTCAGCAAACGAAACTAAATATTCAATCTCTAGGCGGGTTTGCCTGATATATCGCTCGCAACGGGCGAGGAACCATGAAAGGAGATTCTTCTTTTGATATTTCGGATGAACAACTAACCTAGCTAATTCCAATACCTGCTTTTGAGTATATCCAAGCGACGTTGCGATTTCTGCTCGGCTCGGAGAGGTGAACCTAGATAAACAAATTAATTCATTACCTAAATATCCGCCCAAATCTAATCCATGTCGCCCATGGTGTTGATAATGCCAATTATAAAGGAAAGTATCGGCCTGCTTAGCATCAAGAACTGGTTTAACGGAAGCCTGTTTCAGCTCATAATCTACCTGTTCAACTCTATCTAGCCCGAGCCAGTACTTCAGTTTAGCTAAAACAGAACCCTCAGTTAAACACTCATGTTCCCAAATATACTTCAGTTGATATTGTGGAAAATTGTTAATGATATAAGTAGACTTATTCGCATCCTTAAGAATCCTCTCCTTGCGATTATGCCAATAATCACCCTGAACTTCAATTAATAGATTTGCCGCTTCAACAAAGATATCGAAATTCCATGGTCCGACCGCCTTCTCTGTGACATAACTAACACCTAGAGAAGTTAGCAATTCACAAACCTTCACATGTGGACGAGTAAATGTAGTTGATACGCCCTCACGAACGACAGCCATCCTTGCCTTATATTCTGGAGCAGATTGTATCTTAGCCATCTTAATTTTATGCTCTGGAGCAGATTGTATCTTAGCCATCTTAATTTTATGCTCTAAACTCTGCCACATCTCCTTA
>Ga0137460_1000023_pt1 | contig 8470 bp, 4 predicted proteins | sample EasRivERMGT723_2_FD_102307 | JGI IMG/M metagenome (GOLD analysis project Ga0137460, IMG submission 102307) | Soil microbial communities from meander-bound floodplain in the East River, Colorado, USA - East River MetaG ERMGT723_2 | ecosystem: Environmental > Terrestrial > Soil > Floodplain ...
CTTCCCCGGGCGTCCCGGTCGACCCTCCCCGGAACGTGACCGCCACCGGCGCGAACGGGAGCGTGACCGTGGCATGGTCCCAAGCGACCGGCGCGGCGTCGTACAACCTCTACTGGTCCGACTCCCCGGGGATCACGAACGCGAACGCCCACCGGATCGCCAGCGCGACGAGCCCGTTTTTCCACGGCGGGCTTCCGATCGACGAGGACTTCTACTACGTCGTCACCTCCGTCGGCGGCACCGGGGTGGAAAGTACCGAATCCGCCGTGGTTTCCGCCTGGAGCGCTGCGACCCACGTCCCGGGTCCCGACGTCGGACAATATATCGACCGGGGAATCCAGGCGGCCGGAGCGCAGAATTACGACGACCGGTCGAGCCACCCCTTGTTGGGCCTGACCACCCCGGACAACACGCTCCGGTTCGGCGCCAGGAACTGCCTCGCCTGCCACTACGCCTCCGGGCCGGCCAGAACGGGCGACGAGTGCCTCATGTGCCACTTCGAGAACCAGCCCAACGCCCCCGTCAACCACAAGAACGGGGTGATCGAGCTGGCCGAAATCACCGGGAACGGCCTCCCGATCGCTCCCTTCCCGATCAACTCGCTCCAGGAGTACGACAACTGGTGCCTGCAGTGCCACGCGTCGACGGCGATCTCCCTGGGGGGCGTCTCTCCGTCGACGGCCCGGAGGACGGTCATCGACCCGGCGGCCTTCGCCAACAGCCGGCACCGAGCGCAGAATCCTCCGGTGGGGTGCATCTCCTGCCACCACCCCCACGGGCGGTCCAACTCCAGGCTCGTCCGCGAGAACCCCGCAAACCGCGGCTCCGCGCCCGGGTCCCCGACCCGGTTCGGCGTCTTCCCCGGAGACACCACGGGGAGCTACACAGGCAACTTCATCGCCATTCCGAACGAGAACCGTCCGTACCGCGCCCGCGTCGACAACACGGCGCCCAACATCCATGCGGACGCCGACGACGAAACCGGCTTCTGCAACAAAGCGTGCCACCTTGCGAAGTATTTGGGGAGTCTGTCCAAGGACAAGATCATCCTGCGCGACGATGCTGCGGGGAATTACATCCTGACCCCCTCCAACCGAAAGATCTACGTCATCAACGGGGTCCAGTACACAATCGACAACCTTTTCCTTGCCTCCTATCAGCACGTCCATGTAACCGGGGAAATCATCTCCACGGACAACATGGTTGACTGGATGATAGGGTATGGAGGTGCCAACGCACGATATAAATACCCGGGATCGGGGGATTCGAATCCCGCGAGCTTCAACAACACCACGTCCCCGCTACCCTTCTTCCCCGACTTCGGGGACGGGATCCGGGACTTCACGAATGGATACATCAACAACGGCCCCATCCGGTATCGGTTCACCTGCAGCACGTGCCACGACCCGCACGGGACAACATTCCAGAACTTCCCCGGGAATTCGTGGTACCCGGATTTGAGACTTCCGAGAACGAATCCCGACACGTTGTGCCACCAATGCCACCGATGACGGTGGCCGCGGGGACCGGCGCCTGATGTAGCGTCTCGCAAATTCCCTGGCATTCGAGCGACGCCCAGGGTGACGACCGTTCGAAACGGAGTGCAACCCCGCCCGCCGATCATCGCGATCCCACCAATAAATATCGACCGTTCAATCACTTGTCTGCAAGTCAGGCCTTCTCGCCATTCGACGATCGGCGGAATCTTTCCGGGGTTGTAACAAATAATCGAATTGTCAGTATTCAGTATCATTATGCTTCCCTCTTCCGTGCATTTCTCCTGGTAGGTATTGCGTGAACCGTCACCCGCTTTCCCGAAGATTCCGTATCTTTCCCACGAATCGCATCAACACAAGGGGGTTCGAGCAATGAAAGGGCGCATCCGTGTGCTGTTCGCCGCACTGCTCATCCTCGGGACCGCTGTCCTCCCTGCCCGGGCGGTCACGCTCGGCGGCCGATCGTCCACCCAGGCGCTCTGGTTCTCGGATGAACTCGGCAAGGACCACTTCGACCTATCCCAGTACCTGCGGTTCAACGCCCGGCAGTTCGACAAGGGCGACACCGTCCAGGTGACCGGGTACGGCCGGGCCTGGGCCGACGCGCAGGAGGGGGATGGAGTCGAGGGGCGGCTGTACTACCTCTATCTCGACAAGCGGGAGGCGGTGAAAAGGACCGACGTGCGGGTCGGCCGCCAGTTCTTCTTCGTCAGCGCCGGATCGGGGATCGTCGACGGCGCCCGGCTCGACACCCGCATCGCGGGCCCCGTGGCGTTCACCCTGGTCGGGGGACGCAACGTCCTGTTCGACACGACGGGAGAAACGACCCGCCGGGGCGACATCGCCGCCGCCGCCCAGGCGAGCCTGACGAGCATCCCGGACGGCGCACTCGACCTTTCCTACTATGTCGCGTACGACGAAAACGATCTCGCGAAGCACCTCGTCGGGCTGTCGGGCAGCAAGCGGTTCGGAAAGGCCGGCGAGCTCTACACCCAGGTCCGGTACGACCTCCTCTCCGAGGTCTTCGGCGAGCTGCAGTTCGGCGCCCGCACCGCGTATTTTCCGAAGCTGACCTTGAACGCCGAATATTTCCGGTCGATCCCCGTGTTCGAGGCCACCTCGATCTTCTCCGTCTTCGCGGTCGACCGGTTCCAGGAAATCCTTCTCCGCGCCGACTACGACCTGACGCCGAAGATCACCCTGAACGGCGAATACCGGAACGAGAACTACGGCGGTGGCGACACCGCCAACGCGGGCGAAGCGGGTCTGCGGTACCGCATGGGGAACGGCGTCTCGGTGTACGGGGCCGGGATCTGGCGGGTCGGAACCGGCGGGAACCTCGCCGGGTTCGAGCTCTCCGGAGACATGGTGGTGAAAAAGGATTACCTCCTGGCCGCCGGGATCCAGCGGGACAGCTTCAAGAGGGAGCTCATGACCGGGTACGACTCGGCCACCCGGTTCTGGGGAGGGTGCGAGGCGAGGCTGCGGAAGAACGTTACGGCGTCCGCCCGGATCGAGGACACCGTCAGCGACCAGGTCGGCAAAGACGTCAGGGCGAGGCTCGCCCTGAATGTCGCTTTTTAAGGAGGAAACGACGTGAAAAAAAACCTCTTCCTCTTCCTCGTCGCTTCCCTGGCCTGCGGGGCCACGTTCCTGTACGCCGGGGAGGATCATAAAGCGTACAAGGATCTGAAGATCGCCGAGTGCACGGAGTGCCACCGCGGCGCGGACGTGACTCCCAACCACCAGGCCGCGTGGAACGAGCAGCACCGGCTTGCCGCGGTGAAGGCGGACGCGCCGTGCGCCGACTGCCATGACCGGTCGTACTGCGCCGATTGTCATTTTGGCGGCGGGATCGATGCGGGGCTCCACGTCGCCAATGACCGGGGACCGAACTACAAGCCCCGGACGCACCGGACCGCCTTCAAGGAGGTCCACCCGATCGCGGCGTTCGACAACCCGAACTCCTGCCGGCGGTGCCACCCGGCCTCCTTCTGCTCGGAGTGCCACGCCCGCTTCCAGCCGCAGGACCTGATGTTCCAGTCCCACCGGCGGCAGTTCCGCGACATCCAGACAAGCCCCGTCGGCCCGAACCACTCGAGCTTCCCGCCGGACGGCTGCGCGGCCTGCCACCCCGGCGGCGCCCTGCCGAAACACGTGTGGTCGTCGGGACACGCCCGCGAGGCTCGGCGGAATCTCGCCACCTGCCAGTCGTGCCACTCCGACGGGGAAACGTGCCTCAAGTGCCACAGCGCCAAAACGGGGATCCGGGTCAATCCGCACCCCGACAACTGGAGATCGATCAAGGGGAAGCTCGAACGGGCATCGGGACAACGCACATGCGTGAAGTGCCATTAGTCAGGTAAAGGGGGGAACCAAAGGATGAAGAACCACCGTACTATCAGCGTCCTGTTCGCGCTCACGATGGCGCTCTCGATCGGGGGATGCGGATCGACCAAGGGGAGCGCTCCCGAGGGGACGGCGGCGGCGAGTACCTCGCTTGCGCTCCAGTCGCAGATCACGGGAGTGACGGTGGCCAGCCCGCCCGTCGTCACGTTCACCCTGTTCGACGGGAACGGCACCCCGCTGGTGGCGACCGGCAGCAGCACCCCGGGGCCGGGACAGGCGCGCGTCCGCTTCACGATCGCCCGGATCGGGGATGACGGGAACTACGTCAACTACATCAAGTCGTCCACGGCGGGCCAGCCGAGCTTCGATTCGGGGGGAACCTTCGCCTCCCTTGGAAATGGCGCGTGGACCTACACCTTCAAGACGGACATCGACAACGCTGCGCAGACCCTGGGCGGGATCGTCGTGTCCGGGAACCGCGACAGGACCCACACCGTCGGGGCCCAGATCGAGCGGACGGTCACCGACAATACCAACCTCGTGTCCTCCGCCCGCTCGTTCGTCCAGGCGGCAAACCCGTACCTGGTCTTCCGTCCGGACGGGGGAGCGGTCACGGTCACCAGGGAGGTCGTCCCGGTCTCGGCGTGCAACGAGTGCCACGGGCTCCTCGGGCTCCACGGCGGCGCCCGGCGGGATGTCGCCCTCTGCATCCTCTGCCACAATCCCGGTGTCGTCGATCCGCAGACGGGAAACTCCGTCGACTTCAAGAATCTGATCCACAAGATCCACATGGGGAAGAACCTTCCCGGTAACCGGGCTGGCGGGGAATTCGCAATCGTAGGCTTCGGAAACAGCGTGAACTCCTACAAGACCGTGGGCTACCCCTACTTCTCCACCGATAACACGGTCAACCAGACCCCGGCCGACTGCGGGAAGTGTCACAAGGCCGGAACCGACCTGACGGGGAAGGCGTTCGGGCGCGACGTCGACAAGTGGAAGGCGGAGCCGACGATCTACAAGTGCACGACGTGCCACGACGTCACGACGTTCGACGGATCCACCACCATCGTCGTCAAGAGCCGGCTGGCGGACAACACCTTCGTGGACAACACGGTCCCGGCGATCCCCCATACCGGCGGACCCGTTTCGGCCGCGGTGGACAACGCCGCCGCGTGCACCGGCTGCCACACCCCGGGCACGGCGGGAGTCAACGAGTTCGATAACACCACCGTCGGATCCCACACGATCGTCGAGAAGTCGTCCCGGAACCCCGGCGTGAACTTCCAGATCCTCGCGGTCGACAACGCCACCGCGGGGAACTCCCCCCGCGTCACCTTCAAGGTGACCCTCGACAACGGGAGTGCCGTCGTCCCCTCGGCCACGTCGAACGTCACCAGCTTCAGCCTGCGGATGGGGTACATCCCCGAAGGGAGCATCGACTTCGCGAACGACCTCCTCTTCGACAACGTCACCGCGACGCGCCCCGGCCAGCCGACGTCCTTCTCGCTCAGCGGCTCCGCCGCGGCCATCGCCCGGTTGACCAACAACGGAGACGGGAGCTACACGGCATCCCTCGTCTCCGACAACGACGTGCTCCCCGCCGGCATCCGCGGGGTCGGCGTCGTCAGCATGGAGGGGCGGCTCGGCCTGATCGGCGCCGCCATCACGACGCCGCACAAGGGAACGCGCACCAACAGCACCATCCGGTTCAGCGGGGAAGCCTCCCAGTGGTTCTTCGATCTCACGACGGGGGCGCGGATCACCAATCCGCTGCAGACCCGCCGCGTGGTGGCTCTGACCTCGAAGTGCCAGGTCTGCCACTCCCTCCTTCGGCTGCACGGGGGAAGCCGGATCAACGTGGAGGAGTGCGTCATCTGCCACAACCCGAACGGCCTGGCCCCCGACAACGTCACTCCCATCCACTTCAAGGTGTTGATCCACAAGATCCACTCCGGCGAGAACCTGACGCAGCCGTTCGTCATCGGGAACTTGAACGCCAACGAGGTGAGGTATCCCCGCGACCGCCGGGACTGCCTCGCCTGCCACGTGGACGAAACGCCCCCGGCGTTCGGGCTGCCTCTGAGGACGGGGGTCCAACCGACGTCGGTGGGGATGGGAGCGATCCAGAACAACAGCGCCGACGACGCCAAGATCGGACCGACGCGGGCCGTCTGCACGACGTGCCACGACGACACGACGGTCACGCTGCCGCACGTCCTGAACCAGACGATCTCGCCGACATCGGAACTGTGCGCCTCATGCCACACGACCGGCCTTACCTTCGGACCCGACCGGGTCCACCGGCCGGGGAGGCCGGGGCCCTTCCCCACCGAGTAGCGGCGAGACTCACTCCTTCCCACGACGCAAGAAGCCCCGGGGAAACCCGGGGCTTCTTGCGTTTTCACGACCTTTGTAACGGCTCGATCCGCGCCGGGTCAGACCCGCTCGAGGATCATCGCGATCCCCTGGCCCACCCCGATGCACATGGTGCAGAGGGCGTAGCGGCCCTTCGTCCGCTGCAGCTGGTACGTCGCCGTGGTGATCAGCCGGGCGCCGCTCATCCCAAGGGGGTGGCCGAGGGCGATCGCCCCGCCGTTCGGGTTGACGTGGGGCGCGTCGTCCGGCAACCCGAGTTCCCGCAGGACGGCGAGCGACTGCGCCGAGAACGCCTCGTTCAGCTCGATCACGTCCATCCGGGACAGCGCGAGCCCGGCGAGGGCAAGCACCTTGCGGGTCGCGGGGATCGGGCCGATCCCCATCACCCGCGGGGCCACTCCGGCGACCGCCATGGCGACGATGCGTGCCCGCGGCGTCAGCCCGTTCCGCTTCGCCGCCTCCTCCGAGGCGATCAGCAGCGCGCACGCGCCGTCGTTCACCCCGGAGGCGTTCCCGGCGGTCACCGTCCCGTCGGGCCGCACGATCGGCTTGAGGCGGGCGAGGCCCTCCAGCGTCGTGTCCGGTCGCGGGTGCTCGTCGGCCTCGACCGCGACATCCTCGCCCTTTTTCTTCGGGAGAGCGACCGGGACGATCTCCTCCCGGAGCAGCCCGTTCGCGGCGGCCGCGGCGGCCTTCCTCTGGCTGCGCAAGGCGAAGAGGTCCTGGTCCATCCGTGAGATGCGGTACTGGTCCGCCACGTTCTCCGCCGTCGACGCCATCGATTCGACCCCGTACTGCTCCTTCATCCGCCGGTTCACGAAGCGCCACCCGATCGTGCTGTCGTGCATCTCGATCCCCCGGTCGAACGGGGCGGCTCCCTTGCTCGTCACGTAGGGGGCGCGGGACATGCTCTCGACCCCGCCCGCGACGGTCAGCTCCGCCTCTCCCACGCGGATCGCGCGGGCGGCGCCGCCGACCGCGTCCATCCCGGAGCCGCACAGGCGGTTGAACGTCACCCCCGGCACCTCCGGCGGGAGACCGGCCAGGAGCCCCGCCATCCGCGCCACGTTCCGGTTGTCCTCCCCCGCCTGGTTCGTGCACCCGTACATCACGTCGTCCACCCCTCCCCAATCGACGGAGGGGTTCCGCTTCATGAGCTCGACGACCGGTATCGCGGCGAGGTCGTCGGTCCGGATCGCCGACAGGCCGCCGGCGTACCTTCCGATCGGGGTACGTACCGCGTCACAGATATAGGCCTCCGGCATTTGCGTCCTCCCGTGGATCGATCGTTTCCCTCGAAAACCGTCTCCGGTGGATCCCCTTATCGGAGCTTCCTCTTCTCCTCGTCGCGGATCTCCCTGCGCAACAGCTTGCCGACCTTCGATTTCGGGAGCATGTCCCGGAATTCGACATACTTCGGCACCTTGTACGACACCAGCCTCTCCCTGCACCACCGGAGGAGGTCGGCGCTGTCGACGCCTCTCGCGTCCTGTTTCAGCACGACGATCGCCTTCAACCGCTCGCCGGTGGCTTCATCGGGCACCCCGATGACGCACGCTCCGACGACCGCGGGATGATCCTGCAGCACCGCCTCGACCTCCGAGGCGGAGATGCGGTATCCCTTGTACTTGATGATATCGCCGGAGCGCTCGACGAACTCGATTTCCCCTCCCTCGTCGAACCGCATGAAATCGCCGGTCCGGTAGAAGATCTCGCCCCCGATCGGGACGTAGGATCGCGCCGTCTCCTCCGGCTTGTTCCAATAGCGCTTCAGCGTGAACACGGAAGTGACCGCGAGTTCGCCGATCCCTCCCGGCGGGACCGGCTCCGTCGACTCGGGATCGATGATGATGCACTTCCGCGACCGGAGCGGCCTCCCCACCGTCTTCGGGGAAGGCCTCCTGTCGAGAGGGCTGTACGTCACGTGTCCCACCTCGGTGGAACCGTACACCTGGTAGATCGGCACGCCGCAGCGCTGCTCCCAGCTGTTCAGGACGCCCGCCGGCAGCACGTCGCCGCCGCAATAGCAGTACCGGAGGGAGCGCAGGTCGTACTGGTCGATCCGGTCGTTCTCGAGGAGGATCCGGTACAGGGACGGAACGCCCAGCATCCAGGTCACCTGGTACTTCCGGATCGCGTCGAGGATGGCGTCGGGCTCCGGGATCGGCATCAGGACCAGCGTGTTCCCCTTGTTGAACGCCGTCGCGATCGCGAACCCCTTCGCCATGATGTGGAACAGGGGGTTGACC